>JAABUP010004466.1_pt1 | contig 22810 bp, 23 predicted proteins | sample 5559201 | NCBI WGS metagenome assembly JAABUP01 (sample SAMN10711887, study PRJNA513373) | rock metagenome | isolation source: Antarctica rocks | place: Antarctica | reverse complement strand
GGACCCGGAGACAACCCACCCGAGCCCACCCTCGGGCCACACCCATACCCGGCACACCCCAGCAGCCATCCGAAGATCAACAGTCCCAACTGGAGAGCAACTCACGCACTACTCGTGGAATCGGGTCTGAACGCACGCGAACCGGCAGCAGGACGGCGGGCCGCCGTTGGGCGTGCTTCCCGGCCTAGGAGTCGCGCCGCCGGGCAGTGAGCACGGCGATGACGTCCCCGACCGGGCGTTCCCCGGTGCTGTCCGAGGGGCGGCCGAGCAGCGCCCCGGAGGCCACCATGGTGGTCGACCCCCCACCGTCGAGGTTGAGCGCGACGCGGGAGCCGAGCGCCTGCATGACGCGGGCCTGCTCGGCGAAGCTCAGCCCGATGCTGTAGCCGGGGTTGCGGCCATCGACCGTGACCAGCAGCAGGTCCCCGTCCTCGGTGATGCCGGCCATCGTACGGGGGTTACGCGACACGGCGAAGGCGTAGTAGAAGCCCGGATCGTCCGGGTGCACGAAGCCCTCGTGGAAGGCGTCGATCGCGACGTGCGCGTTCCGGACCAGAAATGGGCCGCCGTTGACGATTCCGGTGTCCGGGGTGAGCCTGAGCGGGCGCCCGTCGGCGCCCAGGTTGTTCACGACCGCGAGGCGCTGCCCGAGGTGGGCGTGCGCTCGCAACCAGGAGGCGCCGGCGCCGATGCCTTCCAGCACCCTGCCGCCGGCCGGGATGTCGCCGCCCCGCTGGGTCGCCAGCCCAATGACCCGGCCGTGCCCGTCGACGGTGGCCGCCGCCCCGGGGCCGGGCTCTGCCGAGCGCCCGAACGCCGAGTCGAACGAGACAATCTCATCGGGGTTGGTGCAGGTGATGTCCTGCTGGGCTGCGACAGTAGGCAGGTCTCCCGGCTCGCCGCAATCCCGGATCTGACCGACTCGGCGGTCGAGGCCGGCCACGGCGTGCACCGATCCGTCCGTCGCGCGCACCTGGAGCCGGGTGGTCACTGCGGCGATGGCGCTGCGCTTGGGGTTGAGGATCAGGGCTGCGCGGTCGGCGACGGCCTCGCTGTCGAACCAGCCGTCTTGGACGGCGACACCCGCCGGGTCGCCGGGCACCCCGTCGGCGCTGCCCACGACGAAATAGCCGCCGTTGACCGCGGCGAGGGCACCGATCCGGTTCGCCACCGAGGAGGTGGTTTCCCGGCCAGGGACGATGTCGGTGGCGAGGTGGGCGCGTACCTGGCTGAGGTGGCGGTGGTCGACGGTGAGAGCCCGAACCACCCAGGGGCCGGTGGCGTGCGGCTCGTACAAGGCGGTGTTGCTCACGCCGAGCCCGGTGATGCCGGCTGCGGTCAGTGACGCCGCGCCCTGCTTGGCGGCGGCCTCGCTCGGGTAGCCGGCGCTGACAACGAGAAAGCCAAGCGGCCCGCGGACCGGGTCGTCGACCGCCCGCTGGTCGATGCGCCGCACGCTCGTGGGGTGGGCGCCCGGGTCCGGGCTGGCGGCCCGAATCCGGGCGGCAAGCGCGTCGGCCGCGGCCCTAGACGGCTGCAGTGAGCGCAGCACCCACGAATCGGCGGCCGAGCCGTGCCCGCGGGTGATCGTCGTGAGGCGCACCCCGGGGGCCAGCGCCTGCTCGGTCACCGTCTGTTCCAGCTGCGCCGATCCGAGCGGCAGCGCCGGTACGCCCTGCTCGCGGTCCCGGTGGTCGTGCCGCACGTCGCCCTGCTGGTGGGGCGGTCGGGCGTGGGCGATGGCTGGGGTCTGCGCGAGCAGGGGAGCCGTCAGTGCGCTCGCCGCCGCAACGACAACGGCGGCGACCCCCTTTTTGCGGGCAGCCATCACGCCCTCGACGATCCCGGCGCGCCGTTGCCGGCACCCGCGCTCGCTGCGACGTGCCGATCGCCGCGGTCGCGGTCCCGGTCTTGCCTGGGCCGTTGCAGGGTGAAGGTCTCGAACGGCGACAGCTGCCCTTCGGCGCCGACGACGTCGTAGTAGGTGACGGTGAGCCTGGTCAGGCCGTCCTCGCGGCTTCCGGGGTCGACCGTGAACGCGGCGAAGCCGTAGGAGTGGGCCGGGTTGCGGACCGCGGACCAGGGCGCGTCCTCGCGGACGTAGATCGGGGGCCGTTTGCCGGTGGTCGGGTCCCGCGGCCCGACGGCGGTGATCACCCGGCAGGCCGGCGGGTCGAAGAACAACTGGTTGGACGGCACGGAGGTGCCCCCGCCGCCGATGAGCATGTGCACGGTGCCCCCGCTGGTGTCGATCACGTCGGTGCGGGTCGACACCGGGATCGGGGTGAGGGTCTGGTTGCGTTGCTGGCCGCGGATCGGGTGCGAGCGTTCGTAGTGGTGCTCGTGCCCGCAGACCACGAGGTCGACGCCGTACCGGTCGAACAGGGGGACCCATTCCTGGCGGATGCCGAGGTCGGCCCCGTTGAACTTGTCGACGGTGCTGATCACGTCCTGGTGCATGCACACGACGACCCAGTCGACGTTCGGTTCGCGGCGGCTAGCGGCGAGCTCGCGTTCGAGGAAGGCGCGCTGGGCGCCGCCGGAGTAGCCGCGCACGTAGCTGTTGCCGCCGTCCTGGTAGCAGACGTCGTCGTTGTTCAGGCTGATGACGCGGACCGAGCCGGCGGTGAAGGCGTACCAGAGCCCGCGGGTGGTGGCGTTCTGCCCGGCGGCCTCGGGGACCGCGAAGTAGGTTTGGTAGGCGGCGTAGCCGATCGAGCCGTTGCCGAGCTCGTTCTCGTGGTTGCCGGCGGCCGGCATCCACGGCCGGTGCCGGGCGCTGCGGGTGTTGTTCGCCCAGAAATCCGACCAGGTGCGGACCCGGTCGTTGGCGAGGTTGGCGTAACACAGGTCCCCGTTGAACAGGTGGAAAAGCGGCCGGACCCGCTCGATCCCGGCGGTGACGTCCCCCGCGGCGGGGGAGCCAAGGTTGTCGTTCACGTACGGGGGATTCGCGAGTGCCACCCCCGGCGGCGGGGTGTATCGCTTGCCGGTGGTGGGGGTGCCCTGGTCGCCGAAGCTGGTGAAGGTGAACGGCGCCCGGCCGCGCGGCGCGGTGCGAAACGAGCCGAGTTCGGGTTCGGCGCCCTCGTGCAGCGCGGCATAGACGTAGTCCCGGGACGGGCGCAGGCGGGTGATCCGGGCGTGGTGGGCGTACACCACCTGCCCGGATTTGGCGTCCGTGTAGCTCACCGTCCCGGCCGGGAGGCTGCGCTGGTAGGCGCCGTCTGGGCCGCCGAGCAGCACCCGGGCCCGGCTCACCGGCTGCAGCGTGTGCCAGGAGACGACGACCTCGGCGCAGGCATCGGCGCCGAACTGGGTGTGCAGCCCGCTGACCCTGGGCGTGCTCACCGGATCGGATGCCGGGGATGCCGGGTTTGACGGTGTGGTTACCGCCGCGGCCGCACCCGGTAACCCGCCGAGGAGCGGCCCCGCGACCACCCCGGCGCCGACGACCCCCACGGCACTCAGGAATCGGCGGCGGTTGACATGCGAGGCGAAGATTTGCGCGTCGTCATCCATGCGGAGAACCGTTGCGCGCGGGGTCGGAGGGCGCCACCACGTGCGGGTGAACGGCAAGGAAAATGGACGGTGTCGTCAAGGGATGGATCGGTCCGGCGCGGGCCTCAGGGGCGTAAGAGCCGCTGCACTGACAACTGGTCCGGGATGACATGCGCCAGCTCGGCGACCGCGGCGAACGCTGTGTCAGCCGAGACCAACGCGTCGGCGTGCACCGCCAACGCGGCGGCGGCCAGGATCGCGTCGAACGCGCCGAGCTGCGCGGTGTCCCGGTAAAGCTGAAGTCCGGCCTGTAGCTCGACGCGGCCGACCGGCAGGAACGGGGTGAGCAGATCGGCGCAGGCGAAGCCAAGCCCCACCGCGTCGGCCCGCGGTCGTCGCTTGGCGCGCACGTGCACGAACTCTTGGACCACCTCGACGGTCGTCGACGCTTCCAGGTCACCGCGCGCGATCGCGGCCACCAACGTCCGGCAGGGCTCGCGCAGCGGGTGCGCGCTCCCGGTCGCGTAGACCAGGACCGTGGTATCCAGCACGATCACGAGCGGCGCCCACGCAGGTCGTCGAGTTCCGCGAGCAACTCCGGCAGGTCCGGCACGGGCATCGGGTCGGCGGCCAGCAGCCGCCGTCCGGCCGCCATGCGGTCCTCGTCCGGGCCGCGCAGGCCGCGGTCGATGGCTTCCCGGATCACCGCGGCAACGGAGGTACCGCGCTGCCGGGCCACCGTCGAGACTTTGCGATACCGATCGTCATCCAGCAACAACTGAAGCCGGTGATCCAATGACATACACATACACTAGCATGTGTATGTCGGTAGGCGTCAGTCATTCCGGGTTGGCAGGTGCCGAGCCCGGGGGGAGAACCTGGACAGCAGCCGGTCGACCCCCGCCAGCCAGCGGCCCCGACTAAGCGGGTGCAGCAGCAAAGTGGCGGCCAGGATGGCCAGCCGTCCGGGGGCGGCGGCGACGAACAAGAACCACAGGCCGTGCACGACGCGGGCCGGCGTGCCCAGGTCCCGGCGCCCGGCGACGGCGCGTAGGCCCAGCGTCGCCAGTCCGCGACGGGTATCGCCAGGTACCGGGTGCGCTCCGCGGTCCAGCCGGAGCGAGGCCAGCCGCTGGCTGACCAGGATCGGGTCGCGATGGACGGCGCCGGCTTCGAGCACCGGCAGGCCGAGACGGGTGGTGAGCTCGGCGAGGAACTCGGCGGTGTCGAACGAGCGGCGGATCGAGGCCCGCAGCTTGTCCGGCGCGATGTCCTGCCGGTGCGAGTCGTTGCCGCCGTGCGACCGATAATCCACCCGCATCTCGTCGACGCCGACGATGGGGCCGAGCAGCGCTGCCCCTCGGACCAGGGGAAAGTCTGGGCCGAACGCGAACCGGTGAACGGGCAGCGGCATCAGGACCTGCAGGACGGCCCGGGCGAACACGAGGCCGGAGGTGGGGGCGAACCCGCTGGCCACCCGCCAGCTGCGCACATCGGCGGCCGCGTCGCCGTCGACTAGCTGGACGTGGACCGGTGGGACCAGTGAGCCAACGGGCGCCAGGTTCGCGTCGACCGCCCGCATCCGGAACTGGCACATCGCCGCCGCCGGCACGGTGCGGAAGGCGCCCACCGCCCGCTCGAGCATGTCGGCGTGCAGCACGTCGTCGGCGTCGAGGAATGCCACGAGATCCCCGTGAGCGGCCGGCAGGCCGGCGTTCAGCGCCGAGGTCTGCCCACCGTTTTCCTTGAGCACCACCCGGATCCGGTCCCCGTAACCGGCGATTACCTCCCGGGAGCGATCCGTGGAGCCGTCGTCGACGACAATCACTTCGGTGAGCGGCCAGCTCTGGCCGAGGGCACTGTCGATCGCCTGCCCCACGTAGCGCTCGTGGTTGTAGTTGTTGACGACCACCGACACCAGGGGTTCGGGAGCGGTCAGCAGCGTCCCGGTCCAGCTCACCGCCGTGTCCTCCTAGGTTCGCCGCGCCACACCGTCGACGGGTGCCGGGAGCGTAACGGGGATCGGTTGGCACCAGGAAGCTTTGGCGGAAACGGACCTGCTCCTGCCGGTCGGTCGTCTAACCTTGTCCAGTGGCAGCAGTCGACATGGGTGGCTGCGGAACGTGACCGCGCAGGGGGCTGGGCTCCGGGTCTGGCACGTCAACTTGGGCGGACCGAGCGTCACCGTCGACGGCATCACCGCGGCCGTCGGGGCCGCGGCCGCGCAGCAGCGGTCGCTGGGTTGCGAGGTCAGCGAATTCAGCTCGCAACGCGAGGGCCAGGGCATTGCGGCCGCCCTGCGTGAGCTGGGTCCGGTGCTGCGCGGGTTGCGCGATCCGGGGCGAAGGCCGGACGTCGTCCATCTGCACAGCGTGTTCCGTCCGCTGCACGCCCTGCTGGCCGTGGCGCTCGCCGGCTACCACGTGCCCTGGGTGGTGTCGCCGCATTCGGGGCTGTCCGGGCCGGGCCGGCAGCGTCAGGCGCTGCGCAAGCGGCTGTATATCCGGCTCATCGAGCGCCGCCTCATCGGGCGCGCCGAGGGGGTGTGCTGCCTGACCGAGCTGGAGGCGCGGGACGTGCGGGCGGCGCTGCCCGCGACGCGGCTACCTGTGCTGGCGGTGATCCCCAACGGTGTCCGGGTGGCTGCGCGCCCCCCTTCGCCGGCCGCCGAGACTGCGGGCGACGGGCCGCCCGCCCGGCCGGTGCTGCTGACCCTGGCGCGCTTCGACACCAGGCAGAAGGGCCTGGACCGGCTCAGCGCGCTGGCGGCGTGCTGCCCCGAATTCGACTTCGACGTCTACGGTGCACCCGACGGCAACGAGCCGCGCCGGTTGCAGCAGCTGCTGGCGACGGCGCCGTCGAACCTGCACCTGCGGGCTCCGGTGTTCGGCGCGGACAAGCAGGCGATCATGGCGTCGGCGTGCCTTTACCTGCAGCCGAGCCGCTGGGAGGGGCTGTCCCTGGCCCTGCTCGAGGCGATGGGCGGCGGGCTGGCGTGTGTGGTGTCGGACTACATCGCGGGCACGATGCCGTTTCGCACCCAGGGCCTCGGGATCGTGCTGGACGACGACGTCGAGGCAGGCGCGGCGCAGCTGCGGCACGCGGTGGCCGACCCCGGGCTGCGCCGCCGCGTGGGGCAGGCGTCCGCCGCGTTCGTCCGCGAGCACTATGACCCGGTGCGGGTCGGCCGGCTCACGGTTGAGCTCTACGCCGACGTCGCGCGCGGCGCGACGGCACGGTCCATGACCGTCCCTGCCCCATTGGCGCCGAACGTGGCTGAGCTCCCGGAGGGAGCGATCTGGCTTGGCACGGTGGACCTCGACCGGCCGCTGGCCGCCAGTGTGCCGCCGCCGCGAACCTGCGAGGGAGGCAGCTATGTGGGCGCCCAGCTGCTGGTCCGGATCCACGGCCAGCCCATTGGGGAGCTGCGGCTGGCGCTGACCGGCGCGGGCATCGACGCCGACCAGCTCGCAGCACACCTGAGCGCGGGGCTGTCGGACGAGATCAACGCCCACCTGGATGCCGACGGGTGGCCGCCCGAGTCCCGGTGGACGCCCCGCGGTGCCGAGCCGCTGATGGGGCCGGCGCCGTGCACGTGGTCGGCCCGGCTGGGCGCCGTGAACGCGGGCAGCCCGCTGGCGTCGATCGCGTTGGCGACCTGCCGGCGCCCCGAGCGGTTGCTGCGCACCCTGCGCACCCTGTCGGCGCAGACCTACCCCAACTTCGAGGTGATCGTCGTTGACAACTGCCCGGACTGCCCCGGCGCGGCCGGGGCGGTCGCGTCGGTGGGCGATCCGCGTATCCGATTGCTGGTGGAACCGCGGCCGGGCGCCTCGCACGCCCGCAACGCCGGGTTGCGGGAAGCCAGCGGCGACGTGGTTGCCTTCACCGACGACGATATCGACGCCGACCCGGAGTGGTTGGGGAACCTGATCGCGCCGTTCTATGAGGATCCGGGAACCGCGTGCGTGACCGGGCTGATCCTGCCGGTGGCGCTGGACACGGCGGCGGAGCGGACCTTTGAGGAGTTCGGCGGCTTCTCCAAGGGGCTGCGGCCGCAAACCTTCTCACTTGGCGACACCGGCCGGGGGCCGCTCTACCCCTATGCGGTGGGCCTGTTCGGGTCGGGCGCCTGCGCGGCCTTCCGGCGGGTGCCGTTCGCCGAGCTGGGGGGTTTCGCGACCGACCTCGGTCCGGCGACGATCGCCCGCGGCGGCGAGGACCTGGATGCCTACCTGTCGGTTCTGCACGCCGGGCATCGGTTGCGCTACGCACCCGCCGCGGTCGTACGCCACGAGAACCGGCAGGACCCAGCTCTGCTCGCCGGGCAGGTGTATAGCTACGGCATCGGCCTGAGCGCCATGATCACCAAGCGGATTCTTGGTTCGCGCGCCGAGGGGCTGGCCGTCGCGCGTGCCCTTCCCGCGGCGGTGCGCTACCTGCTTGCCGCCGACTCACCGAAGAACGCGAAGAAGACCAGGAAGTACCCGCGCAGCCTCACCGCATCCGAACTGGCTGGCGTGCTTTACGGCCCGGTGGCCTACCTGCGCAGTCGCCGGCGTCAGCGCCGCGCGTCCGCCGCTCGCTGAGCCGCCCCATCCCACGGTGGCGCCCGTCGGCCGTCTCATTCCGCGGACCCTGCAGTGGGCTATCGTCGGCACATGCGTTTGCACATAACTCTTGCCGACGACGTGGTGGCCGCGTTGGATCGGCGCGTGCGTCCGCGCCAGCGCAGTGCCTTCGTGACCGCAGCAGTGCTGGACGCTCTGGCAGACGAACAACGCTGGGATGACCTCGCTGCCAGCGTCGGGGCGCTCGCCGACACAGCCCATTCGTGGGATGAGGACCCGGCCGGATGGGTACGGGCTCAGCGCGCCGAACCGCGGCCCACGGGCTGACAGTGAGCCTGTTGCTCCTTGACACCACCGTCCTCATCGACGTGTTGTGCGGCCGGCCCGCGGCCCAACGTGTGCTGGGGTTGCGGCGAGCCGGGACGCAGCCCGCGACGTCGGCGATCAACGTCGAGGAGATCGTCCGCGGGCTGCGCGCCAGCGAGCAGGCCGCCGCTGACCGACTGTTCGCGGGACTGCGTGTGTTGGCGATCGACCGTACCGAGGCAGAGCTCGCGGGAGGCTGGCGCCGAGATTTCGCGGCGAAAGGTGTCACCCTGCATCAGGCTGACTGCCTGATCGCCGCCGCCGCGGTCGGCGCAGGAGCCCGGCTCGCGACCTCCAATGTGAAGGACTTCCCGATCGCCGGGTTGCCGGTCGAGGACTGGCCAGTCGGCGCCTGACCTATCGACCGGCGCGGGAAGGTGCGGCTTCCTCTGCTGGGTATTCCTACAGGCAAAAACGATTGGTACGAGTGCTACCGGTCGGGCAGCGTACAGCGTCCCTGCCATCTACAGGAGACCACCGACCTCGCCATCAGCGCCGCGGCCGCGGCCGTTGGGCGCGAAACCACGCTCCCTAACGGATCGTTTTTGGGTGTTGTCGGTGGCCATGTTGGCGAAGTTGGCAAAGTTGGCGAAGTTGGCGAAGTTGGCGAAGTTGGCGCATAATGGCTCGATGACTGCCGAGCCAACCGAACTGTCCGTGAGCCAGGCTCGCGATCAATTTTCCGACGCGGTGAACCGGGCCGCGTTCGGCGGCGAGATCACCTACGTGACGCGCGGGCGCGGACACTCGCGGGCGGCCGCCATCGTCCCAGCAGATTTGGTCGAAGCCTACGAGTCACTAATCGACCGTGAAGACGGCGCGGTCGCCGCCCAGCGGCTCGCCGACCTCGACGCCGGCCGCAGCCGGGTCGTGTCTGCAAGCGAAGTGGCGCGAGATCTTGGCTGGTGAGTGAGCCCGCTCGATACGCCGTCGGATACGAATCCGCGTGCAATGCTCCCTAGGGTGCCTGGAGGTTCAGAGTGAGAACAACGCTCGCCTTGGATGATGATCTTGTCTCGGAGGCGCAGCGCCTGACCGGGACTAGCGAGAAGAGCGCGCTGGTTCGCCAGGCTCTGCGGGCATTGATCGAACGCGAGAGCGCGCGGCGCCTGGCTCAGCTGGCAGGCGGTGAGCCTGACGCGAAGGCGGTTCCGCGACGGCAGACGACGCCTGCGTGATCCTCGTCGACACGTCGGTCTGGATCGACTACCTCCGCCACGGGGACCCGGGCTCGCCGCACTACTCTAAGACGGCCAGGTGCTCGCCCACCCGTGGGTGACCGGCGAACTTGCGCTGGGTCACCTGGCGCAACGCAGCGAGATCCTCGGGCTGTTCGGACTCGGAATCGGCTACGTCGACGACGCGCACCTGCTGGCCGCGACGATGCTGACGACGGTTGCCCGCCTATGGACCCGCGACAAGCGACTCGCACCGATCGCTGTCCAACTCGGAGTCGCCAGCGACAACGGGCAAGAATCTTGAACAAGCAACATCGTCGTCCCGGTCACCGATGGTCGACCGGACGCGACCTGGGCAGTCGGGATGTCGTGCATGTCGGCCTGCTGCCTGGTGTAGGCGATCAGCGGACCGCGCAGCACGTTGGTGGTGATGTCGCTGAGCACGTCGTGCCCGATGCGGGGGACGAGCAGCACCGTGTCCTCGAGGTCCTGCAGCAGCCCGGTGCGAGCGGCGCGACTGGCCGAGAGGGCGTCAGCCACGCTCTGCCCGGACTCGCGGCCCAACCCGTGGCCGCGGCTGGCGCCGGCACTGAAGCCCAGGTGCGTCTCGTTCGGTTCCCGCAGCTTGGACAGCAGAGCACGGGCACGGATGGGGTCGCCCGCGGTGATGGCCGCAAGCACTTCGGCAAAGAACGTACGGAGCAGGTCGCGGCACGGCTCGCCCCAGTCGCTCTGCAGCAGCCGGAATGCTCGCGGGTCCAGGAACACCCGGACGTCGCCGCGGACATCGACGTCAACGAAGTCCAACGTCGGCTGGGTGCGCCCCAGCCGATAGAACTCGCTGACCCGCGTCACGCTCCGTCCCGGTGCCGCAGGTTCTCCGTCATCAGCATGGTCGCGGCGGTGCATCGTCGGGTGGGTTGTTCGGCCCGATGTCGGGCTGGTGATCCCGGTCGAGGGTGACTTGGTGGGCGACCTGGCGCAATTGCTCATCGTCGGGTAGGAGCCGGCGGACCTCCTCGGGCAGCTCGTAGCGGCTGACCGCGACCGGGGCTGTGGAGGACTGCAGCGCGTACTGCACGACAGTTTCGTCTCGGTCGGCGACGAGCAGGATGCCGACCGTGGCCGCGTCGACCGTGCGGTCGCGGACCTGCCGGTCGACGGCCTGCACGTAGAACTGCAGCTGGCCGAGGTCGTGGGGGTCGAACCGGCCGAGCTTGAGCTCGAGGACCACGTACACGTAGCGGTGCAGCCTGGTGTGGTAGCAGAGCAGATCGACGAAGAACTCGTTGTCGCCGACGGCGAGCGCGAGCAGCAGGCTACGCAGCTCGGCGAGCAGTGCAGCCTGCAGCTCACGCTCGCGGTAGCCAGGTTGCAGCCTGACGAAGTCGAACACGTACGGGTCGCGGGTGATCTCCTGCGCTAGGTCCGACTCGCCGGCGGGCAGGGTGGCCGGGAAGTTCGACGGGGCGCTTCCCTGGCGCCGGTGAAGGTTGCTGGCAACCATGGTCTCCAGGACCGGCCGGGACCAACCTTCCGCGGCCGCCCGCCCGGCATACCAGTTTCGAGCGGCCGGGTCGGCCACCTTGTCCAGCAGCACCATGAGCTGCCCCCACGGCAATTGTGCAGCAGGCTGCTGCACAATCTCCGCTGGATAGGCCTCAGCGAGGGCACGCATGTAGTGCAGGTTGCGCCGGCTGAACCCGCGAGCGCCGGGGAAGGCGGTTCGCAGGTCGGTCGCAAGCCGGTCGATGACGCGGGCACCCAGCCTTCGTCGGCCTGCCGGTCCAGGATCAGCCGGCCGATCCGCCAGTACATCCCGACAAGCTCGGTGTTGACGACCCGGGCCGCCCGGGCCCGGGCAGCGGAGACCTCCCGCTTGACCGCGTCCAGCAGCTCGACGTAGCCGGCTGGCTGCACCTCGCCGGTCATCGGCGCCAGCCCGGCCGGCTGCCCGCAGAGGCCAGCCGGCGGCGTGTCAGGGTGCATCGCGGGGACTCTGCTAGCCCGATCACTGCTGATCCGCCTCGGGCCGATCATCGCCGGCGAGGTAGGCGGCGATGGCGTAGGCGGGGTTGCGGTCGTGGTTGTGCCGGGCCCGGTCGTAGCGGCGGGTGGTGCGGGGGTCGGCGTGCCGGGCGAAGTCTTGGACGTCGCGCAACGAGGCCCCGGCGTCCAGCGCGGCGGTGATCGAGGTGTGCCGCATCGAGTGCGGCGACAGTTTCTGGGTGAGCCCTGCCCGGCGGGCGAGCCGGCGGACGATCCGGGCGGCGTCGTGCCGGTCTAGCCTGGTTGCCTGCGTGTTGTCGAGCAGTACCGGGCCTGCCGTCCGGCCAACCAGATACCGGTCGAGGACGGCAACGGTGGTCGGGGTCAGCGTGGCGGTCCACCGTTTGCCGGCTTTCCCGGCGCCGCGCAGCACGCGATGGCCGCGGTCGACGTCGAGGTCCTCGACCCGGGCGCCGCAGGCCTCGGACACGCGCAGCCCGTTGTGCAGCAGCAGCAACGCGAGCAGCTGGTCGCGGGCTCCGGCGGCGGCGGCGGCGGCCAGGAACGCCCGGGCCTCATCGCGGTCCAGCCCCAGCGTCGGGCTCTCGTCGTCAAGACGGGGGCGCCGGACCAGCGCCAGCGGGTTGGCCACGACGGCCTCCTCGGCCAGCGCATAGCCGTAGAAGGAGGACAGGGCGGCCAGCGCCCGGGCGATCGACGCGCGGGAGGTGGGGATCTCCCGACCCGTCTTGAGGACGCGGACCTGGGTTTCGCGCCAGCGGGCGTAGGCGTCGACGTGCGCCCGGCGCACGTCGAGCGGGTCGAGCTGACCGGTAGTGCACCAGTCCAGCCAGCGGGCCAGGTCGCGGCCGTAGCCGAGGCGGGTGTTCGCCGAGTCGAACGCGAGCAGCCAGCCGGCGATCAGCCGGCGCAGCGTCAAGTCGTCGGCGACCGTCGCCGGCAGCGCGGGTGGCGCCGGTGCCGCCACTTCCGCTCCGGGCTCGACGTCGTCGACGCTGTCTGCCAATGGCCAGTCGGGGCTCTCGGCAGACTCCCCTTGGTAGCGCATAACGGGCATTATGCGCTAGCGACCCACGGAGCACCTTGGCGGGTGGACGGCCACCGGGTTGCCCCCGGGCCCGGCCCGGCCCGACCGGTGTTTAGGGTCTGGTGGCTCGTGGCGGGTGGCTCGATGCCGACCCCGCAACGGCACCAGCCTTAGTCGGTCGGCTCGTCGAGGTGGTCGGGGTCGAGCTGTTCGAGGATGGCCCGGGCGGTGGCGACGACTCGCTGTCCGGCGGCGCGCGGATTTTGTCGGGCTCACCGGCGGCCCAAAGCCGGGCTGCGCCCGTTGTGCCCTGTCATGAGCGCCAGAAGCGGCTGCGCAGGTCCATGCTTGGCACTGCGGATGCGCTGGCCACCGCGTTCGGTGTTTTCTAAATTTTGAGCGCCCCGTCACCGCCCCTCCACCGTCGGTAGCAGCTGGCTGGATGACCGATCCTGTCAGCGCCCGCCAATATCGTCATCGCAACGACCCGCGGCTGGCGTGGGCGGCACCGGGAGGAGCCATCAGTGGCCCATAGGACCTTCTTTAGTTTCCACTATGAGCGCGACGTGCAGCGCGCTTCGGTCGTCCGTGAGAGTTCGCAGTTCAAGTCCTCGATCACCCCTGAGTGGATTGAGGCGTCCATCTGGGAGTCGGCGAAGACGACTGGCCCCTCGGCGGTTCAGAGGTTGATCGACGACGCCCTCGTGGGCACTTCTGTTACGGCCGTCCTCATCGGGGCCCAGACTGCATCCCGCCGCTGGGTGAAGTACGAGATCGACAAGAGCATCGAACGCGGCAACGGATTGATCGGCATCTACATCCACAACATCAAAGATTTCGGGGGAAACACCGACTACAAGGGAACCAACCCGCTGCCCTCCGGTTACCAGACCTACGACTGGATCAACGACGACGGCTACAACAACCTCGGGACGTGGGTCGATGATGCCTACGACGCCGCCCACTGACCCCGGCTGCTCGTTCTGCGAGATCGTTGCGCGGCAGGAGGACGCTCGCGAGGTCGTCCGCACGGAGTCGGTGGTGGCCTTCTTCCCTCCCGAGCCCGCGACCCTAGGCCACACACTGCTCATCCCGCGCGCCCACGTGCGCGACATCTGGGACGTGGACGAGGACCTGGCAGCCGAACTTGGGCGTTGGACCGTGGCGCTCGCCGGAGCCATCAAGCGGGCAATGCGACCGGACGGCCTCAACGTGATCCAGAGCAACGGAGCAGCCGCCACACAGACCGTCATGCACCTGCACGTGCACGTCGTACCTCGGTGGGAGGACGACGCCGTAGGGCGCATCTGGCCCCCAGAGACCCACTACTCGGAAGGCGACAAGGACGACGCCTGGGAGGCTCTGCGTCGGGAGTTCCGAGCCCGAGGTCACCCGAAGATGGACCACGCCAGCGCTCCCAAACCGACCAGCAGAAGCGGCCCGTAGAAGCCGAGCACGGACCAGGAGCAAATCACCTGCCACCGGGTGCACCGGTCGATGTAGGCGTCCTTCTTCATCGAGTAGACCTCGATTTCGCCCGTTCTCGCGTCATCGTAAAGGTGTCTGAAGAGGCGTTCCTCGCGAAGGTAGTAGGCGTCGAGCAGTCCGAAAAAGACCACGACCACGAGGCCCAGCCCTGCCAAGACGGGGACGGCCTTGGTTGCCGAAAAGCCGAACACGGCGGTCGCCACGGTGAGGCCCCATCCCTTGGCCGCCGCAGAGGACGAAGCGAGTCGGGCGATCACGGCTTGGATGAAATCGAGGTGCTTACGCTGGTCCTCGCTGAGACTCAGAGGCCCTGAACCCGAGGTGCCGCCTGGTTGCTCTGCTCCGTGCATGGGCATGATGATCTCAGTGGCGGGCTCCGTAGGACATCCCGCTCTGCCGTTCGCCTCAAACGCGCGCCGTCGCCAACGTTGAGTGTCGCAACTGAGGATCCTTGGGGGAGGCCCTTGGGGTGGGTGCGGTCACCTACAAGTGGCCGCACCCACCGCCGGCTACGTCGGGGTGCGGTTGAGGATGCGGGCGATCTTGTCGGTGTCGAGGCCGAGCCGGCCGGCGATGGTGTCGAGGTCCAGGCCTTGGTCGTGCAGAACGAGCGCACTGCGGATCTCCTCGGCGGTAAGAGATTTCGGGGTGCCGGGCTTGACCCCTCCGGTCTTGGAAATCCAGTCCGCCTCGGTCCGCTCAGCCACGGTGAAGGCGTCTTGGACCGGGCCGAGCACCCGATCGGCCAACCGCTCCGCCCGCTGGAAGGCGGCCCGGAAGCTTTCGAACGCGGCCCGGTCCTCCAGGTAGAACAGGGCCCGGCCGAACGTCACCGCGATGTGCTCATGCCCACTGCGGCTGGCCCCGGCGCCGACGCCCTGCACTTTCACCGGTTGGACGCCGATGAAGCGGGCATGCACGCCCATGTAGCAGTTCCCGTACTCACTTGCTGCGCTCATCGTTTGCTCCCATCTGTCGCACCGCCCGGTCTGGTCCGGTCGGTTGTGGGAGTCGGGGGGACGGGACGAGGGTGGGCGGTCAAGGTGGAGCGCCCGCAGCGCAGCGAGGACGTACGACCTTGACCGGTCGGGGTCCCCGGCCCGTCACGCTGGAGACGACCACCGAACGAACAACCCACCCCGGCCACCCGGGCGAAGCGCCGGCCGCAGGCCGGCTCGGCTATCCGTCGTCGACGACGCTGGCGGTGTAGATAAGCTGGGCTTGTTCGCGGGCCACGGCGGCCAGCTCCCCGCCCGCGCTAGCGGCGAGAACGTCGAGCGCGCCCAGCAAGGCGCCGGCGACACGGCACGGCAGCAGCACCGCCCCGCCCGCGGGCGGGCTGCCGGCGATGGCCGCTTCGTACATCAGCTCCGCCGCGATCGCGGCCGCCAACGGCTCGCCGATCACCTCCCGGCCCCGTTCGACCAGATCGCCCCACGCCTCGAGTGCGGCCGGCAGGCAGTACATGCCGCCGATGCTGCGGCTACTGACGGTTTGGTGCCGTGCCGGTGCGGCATCTGTGGACCGGGCGGCCACCGCCTTTGGGCGGGGGCGAGGTGCGCCGCCCCCGGCCAACCGGCGTTACTGGCTCAGGAGTACTGGGCCGTTCCGGTAAGCGATCGGCCTACGTAAACCTGATCAAGCCGTCCCAGGCGTCGCGTGCACGCCCAGATCGTCGCTGCAATCCGTTCCTCAAGCGACACCGACCCCGGCCGCGATCAGGGGTTAGTCGAGCTGCTCAGTCCAGTCTGGCCCGGTCGCGGCCGCGAGGTAGCGCCTCGCTCGGTTCACGAACCGAGTCAAATAGATCAACATTGCCAGGCAGAAGACCGCGGCAACGCTGAAGAAGATTCGTTCCGGCATCGAATGCTGGATCACCGCCTCGAACGCTTCGCCGACAATGGCAATCCCGAAGACGGCAGTCACGAAGCGCGCCTGGCCGATCGCTCTGGCTGCGGTCTCGCGTTCGACCGCCGCCATCGTTGGATCATCGCTGGGCGTTGCACGCCGGACGTTGCGCCTGGCCAGACGTCGTTGACCGCGGGGAAGACCCACGAGGATAGGGGGTGCGAATCGACCCTCCGGGTTGCGCATCATCGTGCGCGCGACGAGAAGGCCCACGCCGCCCCCTAACAGGGTGGGCACGATCGACGCGGCGATGGCGACGGCGGCGTTCACGTGATGGTGGGCTGGCCGGCTCTGGCTACCAAAGCCGAGCGTGTTAGCGACGGGAACGGCGATCGCGACGACGACGACGACGAGCACCATCGTTCTCCACCAGCGCCGTCGCGCCTTCCGCAGGACCTCTTCCCGACCCGGCCAGGACGACTGCATCATGCGCTGTGTCTACCCCGATCACCCTGTGCGGCGCTCTCATAGAGCAATCCCCGAGCGGTCACCGCGCGGCGTTCCCGGGATTATCGCGAGCTGGAGATGCGGGAGGATCGTCAGTGCTGCCCCTGTTGACCTTGGCAAGTTCGTCGGTGGCTTGCGGGATGCTTGCGGGCACGGTTCCGAGGGCCTGCGTAGCTAGGATCGCCAGAGTGATTCCGGCGTTGCTGATCATCGACATGCAGGCGGCGTTCACGGCTGAACTGTGGCGCGGGGAGGAACTCGCGGATCGGATCGCGCTGCTCGCGGAGCGAGCCCGGGACAGAGGGGCTCCCGTCGTCGCCATCCAACAAACCGGGCCAGTCGGGTCTTCGTTCGATCCCGACAATCCAGGCTGGCAGTTGAGCCCCCGCTTACATCTGCGCGATGAGGACCTGCGAGTACGAAAGAGCGCCACGGACAGCTTCTTTCGCACCAACCTTGCGGGAATCCTGACATCAAGTGATGTCGACACGGTGGTGATCACTGGCGCGGCGACCGACTACTGCGTGGATGCCACTGCCCGTTCAGCGGTCAGCCATGGCTTCAATGTGATCCTGGTTCAGGACGCTCACTCGCCGGCGGCTGGCGGTGAGTCTGGAGTGACGCCGGAGCAGATCGTCGCGCACCACAACCGGATCTTGAGTCAAGCCATCCATCCTGGGGGCACCCTGCGCCTGATGGCTGCCGCTGACGTGTTCGCTGCTTCATGAGCGGATCCCCTTGCGGGGAGGCCCTTGGGGTGGGTGCGGCCGCCTACAGGTGGCCGCACCCACCGCCGGCTACGCCGGGGTGCGGTTGAGGATGCGGGCGATCTTGCCCTTGTCGAGGCCGAGCCGGCCGGCGATGGTGTCGAGGTCCAGGCCTTGGTCGTGCAGAACGAGCGCGCTGCGGATTTCCTCGGCGGTAAGGGATTTCGGGGCGCCGGGCTTGACCCCTCCGGTCTTGGAAATCCAGTCCGCCTCGGTCCGCTCAGCCACGGTGAAGGCGTCTTGGACCGGGCCGAGCACCCGATCGGCCAACCGCTCCGCGCGCTGGAAAGCGGCCCGGAAGCTTTCGAACGCGGCCCGGTCCTCCAGGTAGAACAGGGCCCGGCCGAACGTCACCGCGATGTGCTCATGCCCGCTGCGGCTGGCCCCGGCGCCGACGCCCTGCACTTTCACCGGTTGGACGCCGATGAAGCGGGCATGCACGCCCATGTAGCAGTTCCCGTACTCACTTGCTGCGCTCATCGTTTGCTCCCATCTGTCGCACCGTCCGGTTGTTCCGGTCGGTTGTGGGAGTCGGGGGGACGGGACGAGGGTGGGCGGTCAAGGTGGAGCGCCCGCAGCGCAGCGAGGACGTACGACCTTGACCGGTCGGGGTCCCCGGCCCGTCACGCTAAGACGACCACCGAACGCAAACCCACCCGGCCACACGGGCGAAGCGCCGGCCGCCGGCCGGCTTGGCTATCCGTCGTCGACGACGCTGGCGGTGTAGATCAGCTGGGCTTGTTCGCGTGCCACGCCGGCCAGTTCCCCGCCCGCGCTAGCGGCGAGAACGTCGAGCGCGCCCAGCAGGGCGGCGGCGACATGGGGTCTGAGTAGCAATGGCGCAGGATCCTCCGCTAAGCCCAGCTCGCGATCAGTCGTCGGCGGTGTCGGGGTCGCGTAGGGCTTGAGGTGATCGTTCTGCGGCCCAGGGTCGGTGAAGTGGCGGCGGGTGTTCCACCCGAGGATCGCTCTGCGGCGACCGCTCGACCGGCGGTGTCAAGCGGTGACTAGGCGTTTCAGGGTGCCAAGGGTTCGACTTGTCACGGGGACGTTCAGGAGGGTTTCGAGGAACCCGGTGACGTCTCCGGCCGTGTGGTGGGGTTTCCAGCAGACGCTTGCGGCGCTGCGTTGATCGAGTCGGCGCAGCTCGACGAGCTGGTCGCGGCTGCGGATGGGAAGCTCGATCGCTGGGTGTGTGTCGATGTCGTAGAACGAAATCATTGTCCGGTAGACGTTTTCAGCCGGATCTGTGGTGGGGGTCTGTTGCACGACCCGATTGAGCTCGCAGAGCGGACGGACGGTCAGGCCTTGGTGGTGGCCGTTGCCCCGCAGAACGTGGAGCGCCTTGCGAGCGGTGGCCTCGGGGTTGTCCGAGTGGAACAGGACGGTGCCGTTGGTCTGGAAGGTGCGCGCCAGGGTCGTTCCTCCGAACGCAGCGACGAGCTCTTCGCCGCTGGGACTGCCTGGGTGGCCGAGGTTGAGGTTCCGAAACAGTGCGACGTGCCTCAAGGGCGTGCGAGCTCTTGGATTACCTGCGCCGTCGTGGCGGGATCGGTGATCATCGGCCAGTGCCCGGTGTCGAGGGTGCGGAAGGTCCAGCCCGGCACTGTTCTCCTGATGTCCGCGGCCGGTGGTGTGGTGCAAAGGCATCGTACGTAAGCGAGCCGCGGGCCAACCGGGCTGAGCGGCTCGCTGATCGCCGGTTCGGTGTAGGTCGCGACGGGCTGAGGGGTGAGTTGGGGCTGCATCCAGGCGTAGTCATCGTCGGTGATTCCATGGCCGGGATAGAGCTGGTCCAGTTGCTCGCGGGTGAACCAGGGGATCGCGCCGTCGCTAGCCAGTGCTGACATGAACTGCTCCACGCCTGGGCCCATGACGTCGAACCAGGATCTGCCGGGTTCTGGCAGCACGCCGTCGAGGAACACAGCCGTACGGACGCGGATGGTGTCGCGGGCGAGTACCCCGGCGGCGACATATCCGGCGAAGGAGTGCGCGACGAGCGTGACGTCTTGTAGTCCGTGATCGGCGACGAAGTCGGTGACGTCATCGATCCAGTCGACCAGGGAGACCTGCGCGGGGGGTGTCCGGTCGTCGCCGGTTGCCCGCAGTTGCGGGGTGAGCGTGACCAGCCCATGGGCATTGAGGATCGGGGTCACGCGTTCCCATGCCCAGGGGCCTAGTCCGCTTCCGCCGAGTAGCACGATGGTGTGGGTGTTGGTCATTGGCTCTGTCCTGTTCGGTCGATGAAGTCGGTCAGGTCTGCGACGAACTGCACCGGTGCGTCGAGCGTGGCGACGTGTCCACCGGCCGAGTGTTCGTACCAGGCGATGAGGTTGTTCTCCCGCGCTGCGACCTGGGCCGATGCGAAGTCGCTGCTTCCGAATACGCTCACGCCAGTGGGAACTGAATGATGCGGCGATCGCCCCGGTGTCGCGGTTGGCGGAGTAGATCCGCATGCTGCTGCCGACGCTACGGGTCATCCAGTACAGGGTCACGTTGGCGAAGATGAAGTCTTCTCCGAGCCCGAAATGCTCACCGAGCTGCGGGCGGAGTGGAGGGTCCGAGCGATCAACGAGGGCATCAACGTCGGCGGGATCGGCCGCGGAGATCCCGGCCCGTCGACGACACCACCCCCAGGTGGCCCAGCACCGACTGCACCAACTCCGCCAGCGATGCCGACACCAGAGGACGTTCTCGCTGCAGCCTCGCAGACCCGGTCGACGTTCACCCGTTCACACGTTGTGGCCGCTGCCGCGGCGCTGCTGCTTCCTCCTGGTCGGGTGCGGCCGGGGCAGGTGGTCGACGTGGTCGAGGCGCTGGCGGGGCAGGCGATCGCGTTGGCGGTCAGCCTTGAGGCGCCCGCAGTCCAGGGGGATGACGTCTCGCGGCGTACCGCTGATGGGCGGCTCTATGGGACTCGTGAGGGGTCTGTGCGGTACGCCACCCGCGAGACGGTGCTTTTGGAGGCGACGGCGGCGGCCCGGGCTGCAGAACGGGTTCCAGGGCTGTCGAGCAACCCTGCATTGGTCAGTGTGTTTGCCGGGTTGAGCGTGGACCAGGTCGCGGCGATGCGGACGTTGGTCGGGTCTGACTGTCGAGCGACGACGTTGCTTGCGCCGGCGGGGGCCGGGAAGACGACGTCGTTGCGGGTGGCGCGGGAGGTGTGGGAGAGCGACGGGCGGACGGTGCGGGCGATCGCGCCTACCGGGAAGGCCGCGTCCGGGCTGGTCGACGAGGGCGCGGCCGCGTCGGCCGACACCATCGCGACGGTGTTGGGACGGGTTCGCCGTGGTGAGACCCCTGGGTGGGGGGAGGGGGACGTGGTGGTCGTCGACGAGGCCGGGATGGTGGGGAGCTTGACCTTGGCGACCCTGCTCGAGCAGGCGCAGCGGGCGGGGGCGCAGCTGGTGCTGGTCGGTGACCCGGAGCAGCTGCAGCCCGTGGGGGAGGCCGCGGGCCTGTTCGAGCTGCTCGCTGATGACCTGCCAGATACGGCCCGGCTCGGTGAGGTGTGGCGTCAGCACGACCCTGAAGAGCGGGCCGCCACGTTGGGTCTGCGGGGGGATGCCACGGAGCGGGAGCAGCAGCAGGCGGTCGGCTGGTACCGCGACCACGGGCGGGTCATGGCCAGTGACGTGACGACCGTGTTGGAGGACGTCACCGCCGCCTGGAAGCAGTCGGTCGACGAGGGGAACGAGGCGGTGATGTTCGCGCCGACCTGGAACACCGCCGACGCTCTCGCCGCTGCGGCGCAGGCCCACCAGCTGGCACGCGGCCGGGTCGATCACCGGCGCACTATCCCGCTCGGAGACATCAACGACTATGGCCAACGTCGTGGCACTGGCCGGGTCGCGGGCGTTGGGGACCTGGTGATGACCCGCGCCAACGACTACACCCTGCGGACATCAACTGGCGGCGTGGTCCGCAACGGTCAAACCTGGACCGTCACCCGCATCAACGGGGACACCGCGCGCGTCACCCTGACCCGTACCGGACCCACCGGTGAGGCCGCGATCGTGCCAGCGTCCTACCTCGCCGACCACGCCCGCCTCGCCTACGGCATCAGCCTCCACCAGGCACAGGGCGTGACCGTTGACACCGGGTTCTCCATCCTCGACGGCAGCACCAGCGGCCAGAACGACGCGTACACCGCGCTCACCCGAGGACGGGTGACCAACAAAGTGTTCATCGCCGCAGCCGCTCCCGACGCCGGCGTCGACCCCGACCACGGACCGGCGCCTCAGCCGTTCCGGGCCGACCGCTACGAAGCAGCAGACCTCCTCGACGACATCATCAACCGTGCCCGACGAGACCGCGCCGCCCACCACGTCCTCGGAGACGCCATCAGCGAAGGCCGACGCAACCAAGAACAGCGGTACGACCCCGCCACCGTCGACGAGTTCCAGCAGGCAGGCATGTTCACCTCAGCCGCCATCGCGGCCCGCGAGCGGGACTACATCCGCTCTCTCGCCCGGACCAGACCCCGCCACCCCCACCAACCCGCGCCCTACAGCCGACCAGACCAAGGCCACGGCATCGGCCGCTAACGCGACCCACGGCCCCTGCCGGGGGCGCCTCCTGGATTCGGGGGACGAGGGCTCAGGAGCCAAGCGGACCAACAAGTCGGCGTCAGGCCAGGACTTCCTACCACCGCAAACTTACGAGACCACTGGGCCGGAACCCCGACCATCGGTGATCTCATCACCATAACGGCCACAACGAAGAGGCCGCATCAACGCACCGGCGAGACTACGCCACGCTTGCCGAGTCGACTCCAGGAACACTCGACCGTCGGTGGATGCTTGATTGGTTCTGCCCGAACGCGGTTGCACACCGTTTTCCTTAACTGCCTTGCGGATTTTGGTCCAAACCTTCACGAGGACGGCTTCGGTATCGGCGAGGAAGATGACTTGGTCTCGCCGGAGGGGTTCGCCGCCCGGGTGCACGAACGCGTCTGACTGACACACCCTGCCGGGATCCGCTGCCCGCCGGAACAGCATGGGTCACCACGTTGGAGCGTCGAGGACGAGCAGGTGCTTGGTGAGATCGTTCTGCGCCACCAGTTTAACGACGACGTGGGCCACATCGGCTACGGGGTGCGCCCGTCCACACGACGTAGAGGCATAGCGAGCTGGGCCCTGAGTCATATGCCTACAGAGGCCCGAGCCGCTTTGGGCGTGGCTAAGGTTCTCGTTTCCCTGTTTGGCTGACAACATCGCTTCTCCCCGCACGATCAAACGCATGACGGTGTCCCTGAGGGCATCCACGACACAGAGCATGGACCGGTTAGTCGCTACTGGATCAACGTTGATCGGTCATACCGCGCCCATCTGTATGACGTACGGAGGCGGCCTGGTCGGACGTCCCGTCCTCCTCGCGGGGCTGCCGGTGTGACGGGCGATGATGCGGCCCAGGGCGTTGGCTAGTGTCGCGTGTTTGAAGTTCGTTTACGCTTAGCCTTGGCGAGGATCGTGTCGGCGTCTTTGGTCCACACGAAGGGTTCGCATCGTTCATTCCAGCCGTCGATGAACCTGCGGATCGCGGCCT
>JAABUP010004465.1_pt1 | contig 22811 bp, 33 predicted proteins | sample 5559201 | NCBI WGS metagenome assembly JAABUP01 (sample SAMN10711887, study PRJNA513373) | rock metagenome | isolation source: Antarctica rocks | place: Antarctica | reverse complement strand
ACACACCTTCGGGGGGTGTGGTCCAGGAGCACCTCTGACGGCTGTGCTGCGATGTTGTGCAATTCGGGTGACCACGTTGTGCTGCCCAATGATGCACTCCGGCCAATTAATGTGTGCAGTAGGCCAATTGGGAGTCGCAGGGGAAAGTGCAGACGAGACGCACGCTGGTACGCTGGCCCTCCTCGCAGGATGCCGTCACAAGTCGCAATCACTTCCCAATGGCTAGAGAACTGGGGGGTGGGAAATAACGTCAGAAGCGAAGACGACCAGCCCGAAAAAGAGGTACTTCTCCGTTCGCACTGTGTAGCTTTGGCTCTGCTTCCAGTAGTGCGGCGGGGAATCTCGTTGCCGTCGGGACGCAATCCGGTCCAGATTGGCAAGTTACTGACTTCGCAAATTCAAGTAACGGGACTACGCCAACAAGCTTGCCATCGCTCCGCAGAAAGCAGCGCAAATCATCTTCCTGGCTGCTCGCCCCTTGGTCCGTTCAGCATGACACCTTCGTTGTGTCCTTCCTGGACGCGTTGCTGACGCACAAGCAGTGCGCTCCTCCCACGCCGATGGACGGGAGCATACAGGATGTGACATGTAGTAAGTAACGTTGCCAGCAATGTCCCTATCGTGCTTAGCAGTCTCGTGACACGACTCTCGTGGCGACACGAGATCCTGCTTGGTCGATACACGAATGCTGTGATATCCGTTGTTGCTGGTAACAAGCAGCTATGGCAGCTGCGCCTCTTGCTGAATGTCGTGCATGATCACCTGCAGCGGAACCGTTACGGCTTCCATCACCCACCCTTGCTTGCGCATCCTCACCAGGTGCCATTGTCGGATTTGGGTTTGAGGACAATGTCTGCCCTATCACGAGCTTGACCAATGAAAACGATCGATGTGGCACCGATGCTCACCTCAAACAGCTCCATCCATGGTGTCTCAGATAACATAGTCCAGCAAAGGTGCTTCGATGCTCACATCACACAGGTCACATTCACGGTGTCTCAGACAGCACACCGTCAGTGGCGTACATGTTCCTGTGCATAGCACCGATTCTGTTCGCGGAGAAGACCCGCTGTGGACCAGTCAGTGAGAAGCCGCATCTACTGCAGCTCCGCGTTGCTGTAGTACAACTCTGGCAGATGACTGTTTGTTCCTTGCGCCATTGTTTGGTACGCTATCGTGGGTGCGCCAACAGGGATGTGTCTTACTATCTACCCCTCTCGTTGAATCCTCTTGGGTCAAGTGCGGCCTTTGAAGGCCTCTGAGCTAGACACGCAGGGTGTCACTGCTAAAGATCTTAACTTCGAACAAGCTCATTTCCCGTATCGCTCCATCCACAACGCTCGACAGGTCCGGGTCAGCGATATCCATCTGGGTGTGTTAAGGTAGATAGACTAGCGCCTTCCTCCGGTGTTCTGTCAGGCCAACGGGTACTGGAAACGTTCACGCTAGGAGTTCCATCCGAGCCGATGGGCAGCTCGGTAGCAAAACGGGTGCAGAGCTTGTCCGTCGTAGGGAAGGAGAGGACCGAAGTGGCTTCAAGAATGAAGTTTTTCCCGGTGGAACGATCACCGCACAGGATGATGATGATGCTGGAAGTGTATCTTCCAGCCATAAACGGATAGGGCTGATGCGGGGTGGTGATCAGTTGACATCGGAATGTTCCAGCCGTTCCCGTGCGAATTGCAATCGGGAGCATCAAACCCAACTTCTGATGTCATAGAGCTACTCCAACAGATTAGTGCTCTCCTGTACTGTATCAGCTCGTCTCATTCTTAGATCAGTCGATAGTCCCGCGCTGTTGTTGTCTTACCACTTTCGGATATGTACTAAGACGTGCACGTGCTGCATCGAGCGAGAACACGTGCACTGGAGAGCTGGAAAGAGGTGGCTTGAATCCGACGTAGGTGCAGCCGGCTGCGTGCCTACTTGCTTCATCCTGATGGCAGTCGATGCGCTACTCACGGCGTAGCTAAAGTTGCACGGGTCAACAAACCTACCGTTGAACACCTTCCCAGCCACATGGCATTCATTGGCCCTCGTTGTCGATCGAGTTGCATCACATCATAGATTCTAAGACAATCGCGAATCGAACAGTTGCTGGGCCCGTAGATATGTGGTAGGTTGCCTACTCTTATGACCACACTGATCCACCATTCGTCAACTATTCTCTTCAACATGAAAGGTGCAATTTCGTATTAACATGGCTTCAGAATCTGAAGCCAGGCGCGTCTTGTGGGATGTGAGTAACGAAGGTTTCGTTCACCCTAGGCGCTCCTATGATCTAGAAAGCGGAGCTGGTGCCAGTGCCGCCAATGAACCGCGGGCTTCGAGTGTCGAGAAAATCACCATACCAGTGCACCTTCTTGCGAGCGCCGACAATACTCATGACTGGACCCCAGGCTCGCACGTACGCTGGTACGCTTCTGCAAGAGAGCGCACGGATCGGTGTCAGGACTTTGACATTGTGCGGATTGCTCGGCAACTAAGAGATGAGGTTTTCACCAATGCTACTGGTGATCATGTAACAGACTTCGAGAACCGGACTGTCCGTTCGAACAGTGTTCCAGTTTCCGGACTAGCTCCGAAGAAGTCGACCCGGCAGCGCTCAGTGCTGGGTAATAGACATAACGTCTACGGGCTAGGTGTGCAGTGGAGGAAGACTAGCCTTCCTACGCGCTGGCGGCGCTGGTGTTCAGTACCTTGAGCTGTCAGCCCCTGACAGTCGTAGGGATCACGGGCTTGATCAGCTTGTTCAACTACACTGTCTTTGCTATTACTGAAGAGTGTGGGATTAGGGAGCTGTATCCGCAATTCATTGCCTGGGTGAGCATTTGGGCAGCGATTACGCATTGGGTGTCTGCGATTTGCAATTGGTGTGATTATATGGGATACATTACCGACTTCTCGTCAAACTCATTCGGGATGTACGTTGGGATCGTTTATATGGTTGAGGGGTTTCAAGAACTGATGGCGCTGTACTATGAGTCGAATCCCGCAGCTGGGTTTCTTGGGGTGGTAATCGCGTTGTGCTATTTCTTCAGCATTGTGATGCTAGAGATGATTGGAAGCACGACCTGCTTTACGCCAAACGTGAGGAAGTTCGTCTCCGACGTAGGCGAAGCATTCTCAATCAGAGACGGAAACCCTACGAGTTCTATTTTCGTTTCTATGCAGTCTCCCGTCCCTGCATCTCACCCCCTGTTGCAGGAGCTCTATCCATCATCAATGCGGCAATCTGGGGGCTTCGAACCCCCAGCACTGGACGTCTTGCTTGCGGTCTCACTCGTTGCGAACACGGCTCGCGCTCGTGGGAAGCTGCCGCACCTGGACCGGACGCTCTTCGTTCGCCCCTAGGGCCGTGCCGTCATCATTTGTAGTGTGGATGGCGCTCTAGAACAGCAGATCGGGAAGGTTAATCTGGCATGGTAGTTGCGCTTGGACATTTGGCGAGATGAACCATAGCTACGCAGCCGGCAGTCCGTGGAGGAGGATCAAGTAGCTTACGATGCCGTGTCACTTTTCCGTCCCGCCTTATCTGACTTCAAGGTCGATCATTTCTTCACGCTCTCTAAGCTTCACGCCCCGTGATCCCGCAAATGTCCATCTTCAAGAGGAAGACTAAAGGCGAGAAGGTCGCGACAGAGAAAGCCAAGAAGGAGAGCAAGGCCGACGGAAAGAAGCCAGCACGTGCGGATAAGCCTACACAGGAGAGGCACGCTCAACCTTACAAGCCCACACATGCCGCTGCCGATGCGATTCGGAAGCCTGGCGCCGTCAATGGATCTCGACATCTGTCAAAAAACGCCGCAAGTCTCGGCAGGCGCTTGTGGCGTACCGGCTAAAACGATTCTCGGTGACACAGAGTGATCGAAACCATGTGCATACTAGATTGTTACCGAGTGGTTTTATTCCAGCGGCCGCCAACCTTCTTTTCGCCGGATTACGCCACGCTCTCCATTGATCCAACAAGCCCAGGTCCCGCTGCCGCCTTCCGAGAGCTTGTCGCCGACATAGCCAATCCTGGTTCCGCGGTTGATGGGGACAAAATAAGAATGCTCAGCTTAGCATCCTTGTCGGCGCTGTCGCCTGCCATATGGCAGGCCGTCCTTCTGGCGCCAGCGCCGAGTCAGATTTCGAGATCGCCATGGAAGAGTGACTTTGTAGAGCTCGCTCTACACAAGTGGCTCCGATCGCATCACGATGACATCGAGCCTGGAGCGCGGGTACTCTATCACCTGATCAACATCGCACTGAAAATCAATCCTGCAGTGCTCCGGAGCTTTGCGCACTCGCCCGTCGCGAATACAGTCGGATCCCTGGCTGCTCCCGACGTGGAGTGCTTTCAATCTGGCATAGTGAAGTGGTTTCGCGGGCGTCAGGGAGCCTCGGCGACTTGGAACGCAGAGCAGCTAATGGACTGCGCCGAGGCTGCTGGAAAGCTCAAGAGCGGTATTGAGAGTGACTCGAACGCTGTCTGGACGGCCATCGAACATTCCGCCGCGAGTCCAGGGATAGGAATTAATATGGTTCACGTCCCCTACGCAGTCTACTATGCTACACTTGTATTATGGTGTAGAGCTGCAGTTCTCGATGCGAGAAACGCTCGCTCTAAACAGGCCCATCTGACTCGAGGAATGTACGTTCTCTCGGGTCTGGACTTGCGCATAGCCTCGCTTCTCGAACGCGCACTCGGAAGGATTCAAGCATGACTTCCAAGCCGACTCTTCGGACAACCTCGATAGCGGTGCACATATTCGAGCAGCAGCGATAGTTGTAGCAGATGAGTTATCTCCACGTACGAAACACGTAACAGAAAGCTGCAGCGGAGGTCTATAACATCAACAGAACACAATGTCTCCAGCGAGCAGAGAGTGAAGCGCGGGATGGAAGCTGCTATCGCCTGTCAGCAGCCTGTGGTAGAACATGCCTCCTTCGATGTACATGATTTTGAATAAAACCACAGACGTAATGTCAAGGACTGAGGTCGCTAAGACGCGAGGAAAGTCAAGAGAACCATTTCGATACGTGTACTGTAGATCGTTGCACAAGACGAGCTACATAAGAAGAAAAAAAGGAAGAAGATGCACACGCGAAGCGCGAAAACAGAAGACACTTCGTCGTGCGAAACATCCACCCAATCACCTTGACTACAAGTGGCATGCTCAATGTTGCCTAATGTGGCGGATGACTCGGTATCTTGGTATCATGACATGTAATGAGGACGGGAGGACGCCAGCCCCGAAACCTGCGAACAAATCTTCATTTGTCCAACCGTCTGTCGCTCCGCGATGCACAGTTAAGTGATGGTAGCACGCCTACTTAATATTCCCATTTTGTTCCCGCAGCGATTCTTGTAACATCTTTGTAGAATGCCCCACCTCATCATACCCATAATTGTACTCGTCGAATTCCTTTATTTTTTGGAGCTCCATCTTATTGGCAGGACCTGCCTGACGAGTGACGTCTTGAACTCGCTCTGCACGCTCTTTCCGACACTTCTCGTACAGTTGCATGCGACTTGGTACATCTGCCCTTGTCGTTCCCAGAGGTAAAACACATCCCAGAGAGGCGGCGTCTTCAATGGCTTGCGCAGCTCCTTGTCCCTGGTGGGGAAGGAATGGATGTGCGGCATCACCTATAAGACAGCAGTGTCCTCTTTGCCATTGTTCAATCTCGTCCATGTCCATCAGATTCCATACCTTCAGGGATTCAGGATCTGCTAACGCTAGGAGCTTCAACGCGCGTGGGTCGAATCCTTCGTAGCATTTGAGAAGATCTTCGACACGACCCTCGCGATTCCAAGTGTTATCCCCGTCCGCCGTTTCTTGTGGGTCGGGGTGTATACAGACAAAGTTCAGTAGCTCATTGTTCCGGGCGGGATACATCACGATGCGCCTGGGGGAACAGCTTTTAGATACTCCGGTCTTGGACCCCCTACGGAGAAGTCCACGTAACATACCTATCGTTGCCCCACCAAAATGAGAGTTGGCCTTCTTTCTTGATCACGTCGTCCAGCCGAGGTACTTTCGCAGCTGCCTCTTTTCGGTTTAGGACGAATCGGTATGCACTGTATCCTGAGTGAAAAGGCTTCGCGTTCGTGAGTTGCGTCCGTGTCACGGACTGTTAAACATATTAACGACGTATAGTAAGCAGCTAGAATGGAAGCATCACTTGCATGGACTCCGTCTGCACCCACAATAACATCGCCGTACTCAGTAGTCCCATCCTGAAGTGTGATGCTGACACTGTCAATATCGATATCCACCACCCGGCAGCTTGTCCTCAATTTGACAGGAGGTCCCGCTCCTTCGAGCTGGGTGGCCGTACTCTTGAATCGAGAGTGCAAGTCGACTCGATAGACAAAGAGATAACTCTAGCGTCAATGTCAGTACCAATCTGTTCGCTGCGTCAATCGGAAAGGGTACTAGCATGCTTATACCGCTTTGCTTGTTCCGCAAAGTCGGTGTGCTTGATGTACTGCCCGTCCTGGCTAATTACCGTCACCTAGAACTCATGTCAGCAGGAGACTTTCGAGCGGAGGCTCGATGGAACGAGCTAATAGGACCGGCATACGCCTGCCTTCTCGATAGCTCCCAATTCAGATAGATCGATCCCAATATGTGAGACAACTAGATGAGCATTAGGCGGGAGGCCAATTGCAGCGCCAACCTCGCGCCCCAGGGCGGATTGCTCGAAGATCTTTCGTAGCGTGATATCAGCAAGTGGTCGGCAATCAAGAAAGGAGTGCTTTTACTGTCACATCGTGTCCCTGTCGTCGCAATGCAATGGACGCAGCCAGGCCTCCTAGCCCTGCACCCACCATCAAAACGCGAAGGGGTTGAGTGTTGCTTTCTTCAGTCATCTTCGCCGACACTCTCCGAGGTGAAAGAACAGCGCAGCTTTACACTTAGAGACTGCAAGATTTTAGAGAAATCGGGGGACTTTGCAATCCAGAGGCAGAAGTCATGCGCCTCGTTCTTGCTGTACTTGCACGAGGAGGACCATCTGAACCGAGGGTGTTGGTTGGCGTCCCATTTCCCTCCATATAGGCCCATCGGGTTCGCATTCTCCGAGGACGGGCATGCCGCTCCCACAGCAGTCACGCGAGGCATGATCGTTATGGAGATGCTTGGAAGCCACTCCGAGGAACCGTGCGCAGTTTGACGGATACCCCCAGGTACAGTCGCTCTCCGGAGAAGTCGGTAACATGAAAAAATCTGCGATCGAAATGTTAAGACGTTTTAAATTCATGTAGGAAGAAAGAAGTGTGTATCTGCCGATAATAATATGTTGAGGAGGGGAGCGAGAACCGTAGTACTGTGCTGGCTACATCTTATTCTGGAACTGTAGCGACTGGTGACACGTAAATACATCCTCGATTGCCATGACTCCTTGCACACTGTGTCTTCAGGCAAGGTGTCAGCGCCACAGCACAGGTAACAATCCTGAAATCCCAACACAGCATATCAATCATAGATCTAGATATTGCGTATTCGCTACGTAAAGGTGTAATTTAATTTAGCGTTGGGGTTAAGTCTTCCTGACAAATAGGATTCGCACGAAACATGTCTTGGCAAAACTTAAAGCAAAGAAACAAATTTGGCTGTGGTAGTCGCTTGCTAGACTACTCACACGTCTCAACGATGGTGCGTAACTTTCATAAACCTATTACATCAATCTACATGCTAGCGCTAGGTCTATCGTGCTCCGGGGCTTGACGACAGTTCACGCTGCGAATCGGAGCTGGTAACTTGCGAAAACCCTAACTTTTCGGAAGTTGATGGATCCGACGTTCGCGAGCGGATGCATGGAGCCGGGTGCCGAAGGCCTTGAGCGTAAGGAGGCTGCTCTCGTCCTTGACTTCTAATTTGTGTCCCCAAACGATGACACATATTGATCATTTCACCAGAGATATATATACTGGAGAATACAAATAGAGCTTTTCTGTTTTCCACTGGACGGAACGAGAGCTCGCTATGATGGCTGAGAAACCCACCCACGTCCTGTATCATTATGATTTCTCCATTTGCTCAATAATGGTTCGATACGCATTTGCTTTGCGCGGCCAGGCGAAAGATCAAGGTCACGAGATCCGAATCAAGGAACAGCCGGTTGAAATCATTAAAGCAAAGGAGCAGCTCAGCGAGCACTATATGTGTGTACGTACCGCGCTTCCTAGGCCTACCAAGACGGTAAGACTTGTTCTGTACTGACGAGAAGCCAGGATATCAACGCCAATGGAGAAGTATGAGTCCGTAGCACCTGGTCTCGATTCTACTGACTAACACACCGCCATAGGTTCCCGTGCTGGTGCCTCTGGACTCTGGGAAGCCAATTCCGGAGAGCGTGGACATCACGAAACACCTGGCGGAATCCTATCCGTCCATGATTCCAGATTCGTGCGGAAGTGAGATTAAGCAGTTGATATATGAGCTCCACGGCATCAGTTTCTTCGCCTTCACGTTTGCTGGGAAGCCGCAAGGTATACAAGCAACGAAAGCACGACTGGAGGGCCTGCAAAAAGAACCGATTAGCGATCAGTATAGAGCGGCGATAGATATCAAACTGCAACGGTTAGTCACGATTGCAGTGCCTTGGTGAAATCAGCAACGCTGACATTTGCTGTAGATTGAAGGAGAAAAAGTTTGCCGTCTTGACGCCACAAGCCTCGAAGAAGAACGAAGAATATGCAGCGCAGCTGATGACGAGACTGGAGTCACTCTTAAACGCCTGGCAGACTCCTTGGCTTTTTGGCCTTGAGCGTCCCAGTGCTCTTGACGCACATTTGCTGGTATTCATTGCAAGAATGCAAGATGTTGGCAGAGGCGATGTGATTCCCGAAGCCTTGAAGAAGTACGGAGAGAAAGCAATGAACGGTCCGGAATGGCATGAGGTGATGCAAGGGAGGCATACAAGTCCGTTGTAACAAACTTCGACACCGTTATCGGTGGTGGCCAAGGAAGAGTGAAAAAGTGGCTGAACTTTCAGCCCTTGCGTGTCTATGTCTCTTCACTAGGGCCTCTGCCAGTACTGTGTCTTCCAGCATTCAGCTCCACCTGCCAGCACGCCATCGTTTGTCCGTATTCGATGACTGCATCGCTTAATTTACTTTGACGATGAGAGACAGCGACATCACCGCGGACGACATCTGCCTGGCGCAACAGGAGCACGCAGTCTTTGAGACTGGGCGCGCTCAAAGACGTCCAGATTCTCGTCTAGAAGCTCTTGAATCTGCAGCTCTTGACACACTCCCTCCACAAAATGGTCTCGAATTTGAGAAGCTCCTTGTCGAAAAACATCTGCCGTTATGTCCCTCAAATACACACTCCGTCTCAGCCCTTATAGTCGACGCGGAGAAGATATCGACGGCCAGACGGCGGGGTCCTGGACAAGTACGTCGTTGTGACAGTCGAGACACCGATCAAGAACGGTACTTTCTCCCGCGTGAACGCAATACAATCGGGTTGATTTATTAAAGCAAGTTAATTCGGAAACAGGTGTTGCGAGCCTTAACCTTTGCGAAGCGTGACGGCCGTCAAAGGTCGTAGGCACAGGAGAGCGGTGCAGTCCGCGATGCGGAGAAGACAAACTTCGTTTCGTCCGCAGGACGCCAGCCTATCCCGACGCCGCAGATCATCGTGGATAGGCTCGGAGGTCACAGCGTTGCAGCAAGCGTCGCAGTCGAAGAGCCCGAGGTCACGTTGGATTCGAGACTTGCGATGGACCACGTTGCGGGTACGTTGTGGTAGGAACAACGCGTTGATAACGAGGCAATGTGGAAGACCTTGCTTGCATAACAGTATACAGAAGGGTGAAAGTACTGGTGGGGCAAATGCCGACTACCAACTCAACCTTGATGCATGCAACCTCCGTGTGGCAATCTTCCAACGATCGCGCGTTCTGTAAGTTCAATTTTCTGCCCCTCACGCTATATCAGGTCACTGAGTGGCGCCGCGCTGAAGCTTTGTTTCCGCGATTCAACGAGGCACCGCTTCCCTTTCGGTGGCGACAGAAAATACGCCATTTGCATCATGTCGGCATCACTGAATCCTTCTGCCTTTGAAAGGCGAACGCCGGAAGGGAACGTGCGATAGAAGTTTGCGAGCGCATGGCGGAGCTCGAGCTGGGCCAAATGCGAGCCAATACAAACTACAACCCGTTGTGGGCATTTATTACACAACCCGAAACGCAGACGTAAGATAGAAATGCTCACCTCGACTGCCGCCGCCGAATGGGAGAAAGTTATGAAGCATGTCTTTTGTTGGCTCATACCACCGCGATGGATCGAAACGCTCCGGATCTTGCATGACGGCTGGGTCACGATGCATCGTCCACGTCGGAATGCCCACCACCGTCTTCTCTGGAATGAAATATCCGCAAAATTGGGCGCCACCCGGTGGCACGAGCCTTGGAAGCGACCCGCCAATGGCACTTCGCAAACGAAGCGTTTCGTTGAGGACGCCACCCATCACTCTCAACGACCGTAGATCATTGTCTTTAAACCCGTCCGGCAATGTCGATACTTCTTCAATGAGGGCTTGCTGGATTCTTGTATCCTGCGCTAGGAACCAGATGGCGTACGTGGCTGTGACGGCCGTTGTATCCGTACCCGCAACAATGTTGCCATGGGCATCGCGGATGAGTTGGTCCGCCGGAATTGTTCCATTCTCAACTTCTGCATACTCTTTGGTCAGCAGGGTCGTCTTGACGTTGTCCGGATCTGCCTGTAGTTGCTTCCAGTAACGCTGGATGGACTCGTCGGCGTATGCTCGTGTGCGAAAAATGGATCGCATGATTTCCTTGGAAGGACCGAAAGGAACTCGTTGCATGGTTTTGAAGAAAAGGGGGAACTCGGCTGATGACCGCCATCAGCAGCTGGACCAAATGTGAAGGTGTGTCTCCAGCACGTACCTCGAAGAACACCGAAATTCCCAGCTTTTTCCAAATCAAAAATTTATTGATTCTTCTGCGAAGTTGTCAGCAGAAGCGGTTAAGAGCGTATCTCAATGCCGACCTCTCCGGTGTCCAGTAGGTGAAACGATTCACCAAAGGAGGCCTCGGAAATCACATCGGTCGCCTGAGCAGGATTAGAAAAGAGCGTCTTGTGCTCTGAAAGATCATGCCTGGCATACCATGAACATGAACCACATAAACACATCTGTAAACCCCTTCGCCTTCGAGTCCTCCGCCATGCGTGCAATGGCCAATTCCACGTTCTTGGAGATATAAGGTTCCATCTCCGCCACATTCTTTTCAGCATAGTTAGATGCTACCAGTCTTCTGTGCTTTCTATCGGCCAAATAGTTGGCTGATCAGCGTATTTGCCACGGAACGAGTTAATCATGGAAACCGATACCCATGCCAGTGGGAATCTGTCGTGTTGAACAGGTTCGATACTTTCTGACTGCCGGTGAACAAAAAAACCAATCTGATTTGAGCTTGGATTCAACACGCGAGTGTCAGCATCTGCTCGTCTCCTTTTGATCTGAGAATATGCGCACATATGACCCGCCCACTTTGTAAATGGTCTTAGCAGCACTGACATCGGTTAATGAAGTCTCCCACGGCGAGATACGAACGATCGTTCCTTATGATGGGTTAGTGAAACCTCGATTGATGACGCTCGAAGCGAGGCTGAGTCCTGACCATATTTTTGATGGAGGGAATGAACATAGCAAGCTCTTTCGCCAGTGATTACAGCACGCTTAAGGCGAAGATTGGTCCATTTCGAGTACCACGGACCCGGTAGGTGAGACAAAGGCCCTCTGTGTGCGAGGTTGATTCTCCACTGTTGTTGCGTGAGAAAATACAACTTCTCCGACGACTCAGGATTATGCCCAACATACCCCAATCAGTACTAACAAGGCGAATGCAACGCTGAGAAAGAGGTAAGCTCGGTCGTGTATGCCAATGGACTCCATGTTGAAGTGTTCCGGATCATCAACCCGCAACGTGCAGCGTATGGGTGTCGAAGATCTTGATCTCCAGCTTTGGTTTCATATAGCTCGACTTCGTAGCAAAGTATCGTGACCTGGCACAAGATTCGAGTGTCCGAAACTCCGGGAATCGAACAGGAAGCTCCAATCAATAAGAGGGGATGCCTAGAGCCGTGGAGGAAGCCGATGGGGTAGAAGCAGGATCCGAGAAACCTTGGCCATCTGGGAATCTCATCCGCGGCTCCATTTGCAACCGGCAGTTGTTCAGTATTATCTCGTGGGTAGCAGGTGCTGTGCAGCCCGGAATTCAATACACACGAGTCTTTGTTTGCACACTTCAGCAATGTATTCTCCAGCACAGAGGCAATCAATCATCAATCACGTGTTCCTCCCGCCACAGCTGCCTCAAGCGCAGGAAGAGTGCGACATCTATCTTGTGGATGTCACGCTCGAAGGTCTCCGACTTTACAGAGGTCTTTCGAACGATCAAGGACAAGCCATTGACGATAGTATTGGAGCTCTTGAGCGGCTTCGCGTCATTCATAGCCTGGCGGGAGGCGGTACGAGCGAGGACGAACAGAGATCAGTATTGGGAGGCTTTTCGAAAGGCCAGTTTTTTGCGGTGAGGGTTCGGCGCAGAATGCCGCTTCATCTTGCGGATGGAGAAGGAAAATTGATTTTCGAAGCGGGGCGGTACAGCACACCAAGGCCGATACTACGTGCTCATTAAGATGTACGTTTGAGTGAGGTGATGGACATCTCGTTTAGTCGGCGACCAGGGGTCTCGTAAGCGTCCCTACACAAGTGATGGACGATTTTGCGCCCATGATAGCCTGCAAGGTTGAACGAGCGAGGTCTGTTGTGCAATCGACATCTGTGCTCAATTTCCTACCTGCATCTTCCCTGTCTTGTAGACCTGGCTTCAGTGATTGATGATCTTGGCAAACATGCAGTTACCGCAAATGTTCAGCATTTCGAGCTTGAGCTACTCATGATCTACGGTGGCTGTTACAATGCTGCGTCTGCACCAGTTTACGAGACAGCTATGAATTGGGTTCATGCGGTAGAATCTATCACATCTGCAAGAATGCGGACACGAGTCTGATAGCGATAGCGACTTAGTGCCTTACTGGTACGAGGCGGAGTCGACATGCGCAGGCTGCAGGATAGCGTGCATGCGACCAAGATTATCGTAGGACGGAGCGATCCGATGTGGCTTCCGCCCAATGCCGTCTCGCCACGAGATGTCGCTCCATTCTGTTTCAGGTCACAGTCAGGTACGAGGGTCTGGTCACCTCACCTACGGGTCGCGGGGATGATGAAGCCGGGCCATAGCTGTTACAAAACCAAAAGCAGGCAACACAGAGACGGCGTGCGACAAGCATGGCTGGATCACTGACCCGGCCGCCTGACCTGCAAGTTGAAATGCAGTGGCAGTTTAGCTGCGGTGTTGATCATCCTGTACCGTGCAGAGAGGACAGCGAGATCGTTGGTAAACCTTCCCACCCTCCTGCGTTGAGATGAGGGTCACGCGGATGATTCGAAGGATTGTCGAGAGTAGCGAAAGTTGAGAACTTTATGATCGAGATGTACGTATTAACACTAGTGTCCCAGAGCGTGGCTATCTCGATGAGAAGCTTTATTGTTTCCGGATCCCTACCTGAAGTCTCACACCTATCAAGACCTCGTCCGTTCTCAGTGCAGCACATCCTGTCTTCCACAACCCGCCATGTTACTCAGTTGCTGCGACGAGCGGTTCACACAATGACCGCATCTTCGAGCCCACATCAAGTCATCGAGAGCTCATCAAGGCTGTCGCCGCTGTCGAGAAGGGTTTCAACATGGAGCGGCTTTCGAACAACACATGCGTTACGCTGCCTACCACAAGGGACCAGCCAGTCCACCCCAAGAACGAAGGGCCGGCTCAGAGAACCCGACTCCGGTATTGTCACAAACGACTTTGTCACGACCGGCCGAGGACCCAGTGTCGGCAGCACGCTTGTTGTCATACAGGGGTGTGACGCCCGCTCTGATTAAGCCTGTATTTCGAGCGGCGTGCGCTTTGCGATTCTCGAACCCAGGCGTGACAGACATCATTGACCGTACGAACACCCGTCTGGATCGGGAAATCGTGGGCGCTATCCTGGAAGGCGCCCTGCGCCTGTTACCAGTAGACAACACGCCCGAGGGTCAGACAACGAGACGTGCCAATATGGCGGCCAAAGCTGAACAGGCTATGGCTGCCGAGGAAACGTTAGTCCACGCTTGTGAGTTATCTCGATGATTGTCTGGTGACGCAATGATGAACATCAAGCATCAATACACCTAAAATAAAACGAGCTTGGCTTCGGATGCTGTCCGGTACTAATTATTAAATGCTGGGACCAAGTTTCCAGAGCTTGGTTAATGTCTCGACATCTAGTCTCAATCGATCCTTAAATCCTCCAACATGTTCATAAGCTGCCCCGATGAATTTTCCTCGCAAACTCTCTCATAGCTCTCGTCCGACTCATACTCATATCCCAAATCACTACTATCCTCCGAGTTGTAGCTGTCGTCCGAGCCACTCCTGTGTAAGTTGTCGTCAAAGTCGTCCACACTCTCAAATAGTCTTCGGTCTTCCTGACGGACATCCCGTTGAACAGGTATGGTGCGCTCCATATGTGCTCGGTGTCGACTGACGGCTGGTATGATGACATCCTCTTACCAATTTGTTGATCTCTGGAGATCGTCCCATTCCCAGATGCCGACTATCTCTGCAGGAGTTACTTCCCACAGGCACAAATAGTGGTTTTGCTAATAGTCTCTACTATATGGTGCCTTCACCTGATAGTGGGCCATTTCTGCGCCGCAATGCAAGATTGGCAACCAAGCTCGATTCGAATGCGTGGATCGATGACCACAATACGCTGAAGACTTCTTCCCCTACGTGTGCGGCGACAGTTCGCTAGTACTTCGAGGCTTTGAGGACAATTGCTGAAAGAGATGTAGGGGGTATCCTCCCAATTCTTGTGATCGGTGTGTTTCTCCAAGGTCTTGATGCGTATCTCTTCATAATCCAGCCGCATTCTGGCTCCTCTTGCCAACATACGAGAGCTCTCTGGACATGGTTGACTTCCAGACATCGCGTCGTAAGATCGCATCAGGGGACAGTCCCAGAGCTGGTCAAGGACGGAACCTGGAAACAAAGTCCTGTGAGCAGGTGTCCATGTTCTTGACCACAGACGCTCCTGTTCAGCAGAGGGAAAGAGCGATCGTTCTCTGGGATAGAGAAGAGATTTTGAGATCCCGCGCGTAAGCAGAGGAGTGTCCTTGTCTCGCAGTACGTGCTTCGCCAGTGTTGCTTGGTCTTCGACATGATAGAATGCAAAGAAGTCCTTTTGACAGGAGCCTGGAACGAGATGGAGGGTTGCCGCTGAACTCGAGTGGCTAGACCTCTCACCGGTCTATGCACCTCGAGCTGAATGAAACTCCCTGACCCTGGATGCGATAGGTTGGCCAAGGAGCCAATTACAGCTCGTAGCCGCCCATACCTACTTCGCTCGCTCTCTTGCCAGACTTGCTCCATTGTACCACCTGCCATGACGTGGGATGGTAGATCAGGTAATCTATAGTGACGCATGTGATGGATGCTAGTACCGTTCTCAACACTCTCGTAGGAATGTATATTCGACTCCAGACCGAAACGTTGTCGAGAGTCAGAATAACGTTTAGTAGAAAGAGGAGAACGTGATCCTGCAAGTTGCTCCAAGAAGATATTTAAACAGTGCAGGATGCATGTATGTGCTGTCATGTGGCTGAAAGTACGTCTCTGAGGGCATTAAGTACACGAGGGGAGTTCATCATTCAACCTGGCTATTTTCCGGCTCGTGCTTGATCGAGTAAATACTCTATCATGGCTTTCAATTGCGAAGAATGCGACCGAACCTTTGGTACAAGGGGAGCCCTCCACCAACACCTGCGGTATTCGCCGGCCCACACCGTCACGTTCGACTGTGACGAGTGTGACCGCGCCTTCGACACAGAGCAAGCCCTCCAGCAGCACCTGCAAGACTCATCAGCTCATGTCGGCTTTCCTGCTGCCGGTATTAGCCAATCGTTCGATCTGCAGCCTTCTCTTCACGATGAGGTGTTACAATTACTACGTGCTTACGGCCTTGCATTCGACTTCTTTACGGCCGATGATCCACGTGGCATTATCAAAGAGCATGACACGAGCATTATGGGCACGTTCACTTGCACCAACCGATCTTGCCCTATTGTCAGATGGACAAGCAAGTAAATTGCCATCACGATACGACAATACCCTGGGGGACGATACAACGCTCGAGTCTACTTTCAGTGCTGCGAATCTTGTGATTCCCTTAGCCGACCCGAGCTGGACGATTCGTATGCAGAAAGAGTTTCGTATCGCCTGGCAAAGTGGTCCGGTGTTGCTTTAGAGGAGCCTCCCCACTCTGGCCGCAGCAGGAGACCACATCAGTCTAGCCTCTGTGAAGGGTGCAAGTACGGGCGTTGTCGGCAGAGCCGCCTTGGACATTACGGTCCATATCTCTGCTATGCCCACCGTTACATTGAATGTGAAAGAGGTGACCAACTCATAATGTTTGCGACAGTCATTCGAGGAGTTCTGACCAAAGTGTGGAGATGGTACAATGAAGAAGACGTTCATTACAGAGAAAATCCTATTCAACGTCGAAGATTTTCTGCTCTTGACATTTTGCTGTTTCTGCTACTCGCCACCTCCTACCATTAGGTGACTAAGTCATGTGCACGATGCTCAACTACGTCATTGCTCCGGCAGGTCGGGCCGATGCCACCTGAGCACGTAAACAATCGTTTTGCGTCCGCCAGTTGAATACGAACCTTAGGCGCCCTCTGCAGTATTTGACACCAGCAGTACTCGCGACAGCTTTTGGTGACCCAGATTTCATGTTTCAATCTTGTCGTTGTTCTGTCACCACCTGGCTCCATGAGATCGAAAATCAAGAGCCCTACCAGAGAGCCCAATGTCAAAAACGCAAGGCCGAAGGCCCAGCGACCTCACCGCGGAAGCGCTTTGCTAGGGGTCATAGCGACGCGAGAAGCAGCAACAGCACAGTTCACGCGATGCCCGCGTCAAAGGGTCGAGGAAGAGGTCGAGCGGATGATAGAGTACCACTCAACGATCGACACCGAACACGCTGCGTTTGCCGCGGAGGTCCTCGCGACGAAGAAATGGTCGTGAATCACCTCGTGAGGAATCTTCGACAGGACCATTGCAAAACGCGCCTGAGCTTCCCTCCTCGAGGCACAGCACCACCACTTCAGCACGGAGTCGATCTTCGAGCCCTCGGAAGCTCACGACACTAGCAGCCCTTCCTGACCCGATCGTGTACGTGAAACAGGATCCCTATAGCGAAGAGCCTCGACCGCCAGCTCATGTCCAGGACATGTGGGATCGCGTCAAGGACTATGCTCATGGTCGACGGATTCTGCCCCGCGAGATGCAAGAGGAAGTTCAAAGTGATGATCGGCGCGAGGATTTTGGGCATGATAGTTGCTTCGATGATTCGGGAGAGAGACAAGAGCAGTGCGCTCTTTGCATGAAACGTGCCTGCAGCCTTGGTGAGTTTGTTTAGATGTCTTTCGAGGTTTTGCTTGCTCAATTCATCGAGGTTACAAGCTCTTCCCCTAGCCTCCGCTGCCCGTCCGCGAATCATCGTATCCGACTACGATGTATGGTGAGGGAATCACAAGATTCGCATCGTTGATAACAGACTCGCGCATTGTACCGTAGACCAGGATATCGTCGAATCGAAATGGCTATTTGCTTGCTTGTCCACCTCAAGGATGAGCAAGAGGAGTTGGTGCAGATGAATATGCCCACGCTAGTGCCATACTCCTTGAGACAGCCGTGCGGATCATCAAATGGGAAGGACTCGAACGAGAGTCCGTACTGGCAAAGTAGTCTTGACACATCTCGATGACGGGACCGCTTGCTCCGTGTCAAAGGCGCGGTAGCACTTCTCGCAGTTGTACGTGACAGCGTGGGCCGGCGAGTCGCGGCGGTGCTGCTCCAGTGCATGTTCCACACTAAAGTGCGATGGCACTGCTCACAAATTACAGTCATGGCGCTACTTGACGCAGTGAACTTGTTAAGTCAATTAGCAATATTATCGTTGATGGACCAGGCGCTTCTGCTTGCGTACGCTGAGAGCAAGCGCATGGCTCGACGCGCCTTGATTGCATCCCTCAGGTGCAGCTGGGTGGGCACCCTACAATGCGTTGCATGGATAGGTCACACTCACTTCCGCAACCGTGTGGCTTGTCAATAACCTGCGCCTATTGATGAGTGATATGCATGCTGAATCGAATACATTGACGATCAACGGGTCAATAGAGACCATGCGTCGAGATCGTGTGCATACATTCCTTCTGACTGGCCGCCATTTATTCTGAGAGAGGGTGCGAGCGTGGTGTGATGGCGCAAGCAGTATCGCGGAGGTCGCTAAGTGCCATGATTGGAGATGTCCTCACCAGCTTCGGGAGGGTGATCGACTATACCAATTCAATGTGGGACGGAAGAAGCAGATGCGCGCCATTCAGGTGTGTCGAGTCGAGATATTGTAAAGCTGTCATTCATCCGCACTGACTATACGTAGGCCTGCGAGCAATGTCGACAGCGGAAGCAGAGGTGCGACGAAGGCTCACCGTGCTCGTTCTGTAGAAAGAAATCTCTTCCATGCCAGTATTATGATACGCCACCCGCGAAGTACTTATATAATTTATAGCTTTACAGCAGGTCCACTGACTTTCCTTAGGACTGACAAGAATATGGAAAAGCTACTGAGCTACATGGATGCATACGCCGCCAGACTTGTAGCCTTCACTGACAATCTGGACGGTTTGGACCCGTTGTTACGTCGACTCGAACAATCACACTCACAGGGCGCTGAAACTTTTGCCAACTCTGACCTGCAGACCGAACCCGCGGACGCAGTCGTAAGAGTATCAGGCGATCACCGGACAGGGCCGCACAAACTACTGTCATTGTGGCCACGCGTAAACTCCCTCCTGAATAGAGCTGACGTCAAATACGACGAGAGCCATGTGATCGAAGCCGAAGATCGTGGTGTTCTACGCGTGCACACGCGTGGTGAAGGCATTGACGAGTACGACGGCACTCGGCCTGGCGGTCCCGCAAGCCCAGCACGAAGCGAAGAGAGTAGCGGAGAGAGCAATCGCCGGGATGCGCGAACTCCTCCTGACGATTTCTGGGGGACCGGTTTCCGGCAGACACACATGAGTGATACGAAGCGCTTTGCATCTTATGGTTGTGGTGGTTCAGAGTCGGACGGCACACTCGACGTGGACTCCAAGACGATTGATGAGCTGTACGAGAACTACATGGCCCACTTTCACATTATGCATCCGATCCTCGATTCGCAGAGTCTGAAAGCCACGATCGATCTTTTTAAGAAACGCTATTGTACGGCGAGGCAGAAGATGCGAGTTGGATTCAGTGCAAAACTGGTCGACAGTGATTCAAGTCGAGTGATCAAGAAGCAGCGCTCTAACGGTACAAACGACACGGTATGTGGTCACGAGGAGGACATATCCCAGCGCTCATCCGGCAACGCGTTGGTCTATCTTGTGCTGGCTCTCGGGAAGATCTGTTCTCATAGGGATGCGCTGCCCGCCGTTGTGACAGACGGCAAGTTGAATGCGCATACTGGAATCGCGCACTCGTTGACAGGCGGTCGTGGTGGCAGCTCCAGCTCCCCACTGACTACATCTTCCGCGATGGTCAAGCCTTCGCCCATCTCACCAAACGTGACACAAGCAGCACAGTTCACACCTCAGACAGGCGGCATTGGTCATTATCATTCGCGAAGCACACGAACGTCTATAGGTGGCGGTGATTCCAACACTGGGCGCAGGAATCTTGACGTGATCCCGGGTCTCGCTTACTATGCAAAAGCCGTCGAGATCGTGAGTGACTGTTGTGATAGCAATGATCTGGTTCAAGTCCAAGTTTTCCTACTCGAAGGCTTGTACACGGGTCAGCTTGCACGGGTGAAAGAGAGCATAAGCTGGATAACTGTGTCTGGTCGTGCAGTCTTGAACTTGCTTGAAAGACACAAGCTCTACAACAAGACACATTGGTCATCGTCCGATGATGTGGAGACTGTACGGAAGAGGTACGAACAAGGACAAAAGAAGATCAAAGACAAACGTGCGAACATGATTGTGCTAGCATCTTGGACCGTCTTGCAATTGGAAAGCGATATACTGGCGGAATTGCCTTTACAATCAAGCGGAATACGTGACGTTGAGCAGAAGCTGTTACTGCCGAACATGGTACCTGAGAACGAGACGTATGATGGGCTCGACACCAGCGAAAACCGAGATGAGTACAACAAGATCCTGCTATACTACAGCGCGCAGATCTATTTACGCAGCAAGCTCAATGAAGTCCATCAGGAACTCTATGGAGAAGCTTGTTTGGGCTGGTTGCTGGATCAAGTGCGCGAGATGCTGGTCAGTCATGAGCAGATATTGGGTCTTTGGCGTGACGCACTGCCTAACGCGCTAAAATGGACGGACCGGGATTTGCTAGCGCAGGATATCCTAAACGCACGCTTACGCGCGAAGTATTGGGGTGCAAGATACATTGTCACGCGCCCTTTCCTGGCTTATGCACTCCATATCATGCCGCACACCAGGGGTGGGAAGAGCGTACGAGACGTCGCACGCGATGCGAAGAATAATAAATGCGATGAGGCCGACCTGCGTCTGTTCGAAGCCATCGCTGGTATGAGTAACTCATACGTCTGGCAAGCTTGCGCCCGCTGTGTGAACGCAGCCATGGAAAGCACCCAAGCATTCGACGGTGTGCCCGACCGCTTGATCCTAACTAATATCACGGTACCGCTCACGCGTAAGTCGATACACGCATCAATGAGTCCGCAAATCTAAACAACCTGTTCTTTAGGCAATTCGGAAACATGCTCGTCTTGCCCGCAACATTCTATAACAACCTCACGAAACACATTGTGCCAGAGAAGCCGTTTCGAAGAATGCTGAAGCGCACCATCGAGTTCCTGCGGCGTCTCAGTTACATATCACCCACATGCGCCATCGACTGTCAAATCCTAGAGGGAACCTACAGAGTCCTGTTCGACAGGCCACTGGAGGAGAAGCACCATCACCGTGATGAGGGCGTTGTTACTGAGCCCATGTGCATGACTGACTCACTCAGTGGATCCACCTGAATGTACGCTTGAGGTATATCACTGGTAGCTGGGGCAACCACCCTACCTCTAGCAAGTTTCTGGGATAGCGCCAGTATCTGTATAAGCGGCAGATCTATGCAATGTCAGTCCTATAGATCCAAGAGACATCTTCCATACGTACTGTCAAGGGCTGAAATGTTACACTTGCTAATGAGTGTCTCCAAAACAGGTACATCGAGAGATCTTTGTGCAGCCTTAATGTAAGCGAGAAGGCTCTTACGGTCCTTCAACTTCAAGCCAATCATTGTTTCCCTGCCTAAGCTAGCAGCGCATAGAAGCTCCAGGCTGGCTCCGCAATCCCGTCGAACATCATGGAGAAATGTTTCATAGACTTTGAGTGAATCAAAGACTTCGAGCGGCGGCTTCGTGTCCAAGGTGTTGAAAATGGCAGCAGCGTGGTCCACTTCATCGATACCATCACTATCCAAACGTTCTATAAGACAGAGTTCCCTAGCAGTAGTATAGAGCTGTTGACAGCACACACCAACTGCTCTAGCTTAACCTGACTTTCTTCCGGGCTGCCTTTTCATCAATTCGCCCTCAATTTGCATCGATCTGCCCTTAAGCGAGACTGGCGATGGAGGAATTCGAGTTCAGCAATAGAAACCCCGGCATAACCTTCCGCGTGGAGTAGTTCCGTTCCAGAACTGCTGTGAAGCAAAAGTGAAGGCGCATCCATTAATGTAGTTTGAATGTTCACAACAAATGATGCGGTATAGAGCAAAATGTTGTAATTTGAAGAGAGAGGGGTGAGGAGGAGAAAAGTGCGCTATCTTATCTCTGCGGGCCGGTCGAGCGGAGTGGCTGCTTCAGCCGCGTACCTCATAGAAGAGCTACCTGCGTTATGTTCGTAATCACGTGATATTGGGATTTCCAACATTTCGAATATCTTCCATTTATTGCAACAATAGCAACATCGCTACCATTAACACTACGCTACTTAAGGTAAGATAATAAGATACTCTAAGTCTTACCAAAGTAGTAAAAAATTATACTATAGAGTATGTAATACTATCTAGACGATATCGTAGTATTAATTAATCGAAGTAGTATAAAGCTAAAAACTAAAGTCTACTATCTTAAGTTTAGTAGTAGTAACTAGTTATATATATTGATAAGCTTATAAGTAATAAACTCTCTCTAATACTAGTAACAGTATACTACTTTACCTTCGATATTAGTACTAAGCTAGTAGAGAAGAACTATGTTACGAACATGCGCCGCAGGCGCGCAGTAACGAACAAAAGGACGCAGTCCCACCCAATCGTGGGGATGGATGGACCTGCGTGAGCACATCACGTGACTGACCACGCCACACAACGAATGGTCGAACCGACCAACTGACCAACAGACCAGACGGACGGACGGACGGTCAGGACGACCGACCGACCAGAGACATGGTCGAATGGTCGGATGGTCGCCACGAGGCACGAATCTCATATGTATATAGCAGGCAGCTTTATCTCTTATGTAGTTCGTGTTCAACTCACGTTGCAATCCAACTGAAAGGTCCTCGCATACCTAGGAACGATTCCAGCAGAGCAGTTCATCAGACAAGAGAAGTATACCCCATACTGACCGTGCCTTTGACACTCAC
>JAABUP010004464.1_pt1 | contig 22812 bp, 22 predicted proteins | sample 5559201 | NCBI WGS metagenome assembly JAABUP01 (sample SAMN10711887, study PRJNA513373) | rock metagenome | isolation source: Antarctica rocks | place: Antarctica | reverse complement strand
AGACAGACAGACAGACGGAGGTGACACTCAAGGTAGGTAGGTAGCGCGGTCCACGTGCAGGTGCAACGCAGCGCAGGGCTGGGCTGGACTTACGTATGCGGTATTCCGCAGGACGGACAAGTACTTGGGTGACAAGCCCAACTTCACCAGGTCGTCTTGAGCGATGCATGCTGCGGCGGCGATGTATGTATGCTTGAGCGTCGTCACGCGACGGATCATTTGACGCTTCTGTCAGAGGAAGAGGAAGAGGAAGAGGACGGTGGAGGCGGCGAGAGGCCTGGTCGATGAAGGAGGCGAGGAGGTGCGGGGTGAAGAGGGAGAGACGCCAGCGTTGGATGTCGTCGACTTGTTGCTCGAGACTTTCGAAGCGCGAGGTCAGAGGCCGGCATCGTAGACCGTCGAGTTGTTGCCGTAGGTGGGAGGTGAGTGTTTCGATGGCGGCTGGGAGGTCGAAATAAAAAGAGGGCTTGGGGGAATTCGAGTCGGGCATGATGGCGTATGTTTGGGGTGGGGTTCGTTAGATGATTGTGTTCTTCTGGGGAGGACTCCGTCAGAATCCGTCAGGCGGAAGTTGAGGATTGGTCGACTCCTCTCTGTCTGTCAAAAGCGGTTTCTACATGGGGTAGGTGCCAACGTTAGATAATTCCGCATTGAGAGAGCTTGCAGGCGAAATACAGTGCAGGAAAGGTTGTAGTAGAGAGAGTAGTGGCCTGAACCCAAATGTGACTCAAACAGTGCTGTTCCCTCGGACTGGAAATCACACAAAAGCTTGAATGTAGATATTGCAGATAGTCCTTTGCCCTGTGTCAACGTAGCTGATTCCTGTATCTGATCGCTATATAAAGCTCATCAAGACCGGAAACACGCTATGCCCTGTCTTCCAACATCCGCGAGCAAATGAAGGCTAGCTACGAATACTAGGGGTTAGCTCGACAGCTGGTCCGGAGCAGACAGGCCGCCCAAAGCCCAGGAACTGCAAATCCTTCCCGCACGGCCCTACTGGCCCGCCATGACTCTGGGCTGGTATAAGCTATAGTCTTCGGTGGCTAGTAGAGGGTCTCAGAGTCGTTGCTACCCATGTCTCGTATCGGACTGTCTCCCTTCAAAGTATTGAGAAGTACCAAGTGCTAAAGTCGGGAGCATCGAGGACAACATCGTTAGTTGACACTGGACAACTCGGATCTCTGCAGTATTGTCACCACCTCCTTCTCAGCTCATCCCCTGCTTTATATACAGTAGTAACCATCAGCAAAATCGAATAGAAGCTTTTGGCAAGCCCTAGACCAGCAAGCTGTGCCCGCCGAGAGCGCAGAGGGTCTGAAATGCAACACAATCCGCTGTGGCGAGCGTAACTGTTGTAGTAGTCGTTGTGGAAGTGATGATTTGTGGTAATTGTTGGGAGTGCTGTTGAGGTGGTGGAGTTTGTGGACGGTGTGACGCTGAGGCAGGAACAGGCGCTGGAAATGCGAGACGGAGAGTACGATGATGCGCATACGGGCGCTGCGGCTGGGGGCATGACAGCGATGCGTTTGTCTCTGGGTTGGGCACCAGCAACGAGGTTGGAATCTTCTTCTTTTGAAGGAGGTGGGATGTTGCGTTTCTTGGGAAGGAATGTGACAACTGGAGTGGCGGCCGGAGTGAGCGTCACTGTCTCAGTGATGGTTGACGGTACCGCTGTGTTTCGGGCAGAGTGAGTAATACGTAACAAGACAGAAAAGAGCTCCTTCGTAAGTATTACTCATGTACTAGAAGTGGTAGCTGCAATATGGTTGCTTGGACAGAGGAACTGCGTAAACAGCGAAGAGCAATGTCTGCATTGCACTGGTCCCTCTCAACAACGTCTGAAACAGCACTGCAGGCAAGAAGAGTGAGTAACAAATAGGCCGTCACCAAAGAGATGAGTCTAAAGAAGCTGAGAGGCATGGTGTAAGATCAGAGACAATGGTCAACAAAGAGCTTCAGGAAGAAAATCGCAGGCAGACGAGCAGGTTCTGAACTCCTTTTTATCTGCTCCATGATACATGTACTCATTATTGATTATCTCTTTTAAGAAAAGAGTGTCAAGATCGTGGCTTCCTGGAAGAAAGGTCGAGTCAAGAATGATACCCGCACAGGGCAGGCTATGAAGGAGAAGTCATCAAGACTGAGTGCAGGCATTGGCATCAGTGAAGCAGAAACGATGTTGACTAAAAATGTAATCAAGTTCCATTGTGGTAACAGGAAAAGAGACTTGTCCCTTATGAGGAGATGAAGCGAAGAAGCGAAGAAGCTCAGCTCCGAAAGCGCCAGTGCAACGAATACATTTGTGTTCTCACGCCTGTGGCTGCCATGCTGAAAGCCCAGGTCTTCGAATTGAAACTATTAGAGACCGCCTGTCGTTCAGTGTGCTTGATTCTGGACTGTGAGGGGTCTCAACCGCCATTACGCACAGATTTCGTGGAACAGAGTGACTTGTAAGCTCGGTTATGGCGAGTCGTGGGCAAGCGTGGACAGAGGGGACATCTGCATCGTATAGAGAGCTATGTAATAAAATCCGTTGTACCGATGTAGTAAATGCGCAAGCCTTAACGCCACCGTCTATATCACTCGGAAGCCATTTTGGAATCTACCATTTCCCGCCGCCCCAACTACTTCCACCCCCGCTGCTTCCTCCGTGTTGTCCATGATGCTTGTTCTCCTTCCGCTTGTCGCCCAAATAATTCCCCAGAATCGCACCACCCACAGCACCAAGCAGACCATGGTTCCCGGTCTTCTTGCCCATAAAGTAGCCTGCCGCGCCACCAGCCAGACTGCTACCTAGACCTCTCTCACCCTCAGGAGCATTTGGGTCATAGGGAGCGTTCGGATCGCCATAGCCGTGTTGTTGGTGGGGATTGTTTGGGTCTGCTGGATACGGTGCTTGGTTGTAGGCGCCTTGTTGAGGGAACTGATGAGACGCATCGGCGGAGGGAGTGCCGTAACCGCGTGTATCTTGTTCAGGTTGGCCACCACTACAGGCAGTGTCAGTCTTCTGTGATCCGCAAATAGACAATGGGACAAGCTCACTGGTATCCTGCATGGCCTTGAGGATTGCTTGCGTCATAGGCACCGAACTGACCTCCTTGCTGGCCATGTTGGAAGCCGCCGTGTTGCGGTGGACCATAAGAATTTACTCGCTGAGGTGGGCCGTATCCAGCTGGAGCATCATTGTACTGACCTGTTTGTGGTGCATAACCTTGCTGACCGTAGCTCTGATCCGGTGGTGGATAACCTTGATGTTGCGGTGGATAGCCATACGGGGCACCGCCATGAGACTGGTCGTAGTGCTGGCCTGGTGGTGGGTAATCTTGGCCGCCTGGAGCTGGAGAGGAGTAATTCGGTGGATAGTGGTTGTAAGGGTCTGTCATCGTGATGTTGTTCAGGGAATGTAATCAAAAGTGAGGTGGGTGAGAACGTAAGTTGACTAGATACTGATCGCAGACGAGATTTGCTTTATAATGCTTTTGGTAAAGGTGAACGCGCTGGAGGGTTATTTGCAGTCGCCTTCATATACCCCGCGCAGGTCATGGATGAAGCGGGCTGTGCCTGAGCATCTACGCCACCAAAGGAACGACATGATCGATGTGATTGGCCCGAACCAGTCGTGGTGGACGAAGCTTCCATTGTTCGCGAACACCTCCAAGGCGCAGCAATCTACCTTCAGCTTGCTTTGATATGTGCTTGTGTTCAGATCGTACTTCACGTTATAGTCCAATCTAGGGGAATGACTTCTCCTTAATCTGGCCAGCAATAGTCATGACCCTTCACACCCTTGAGGCATATGCAGACTTCTCATGTCTAATCCCTTGCACCAAGTTCGGATTTTGTAGTCGCAGTTATGTAGGCGCTCTGCTTTTCTTGCTGCCCAATGGGTCTCTTGAATACAAACGTACTTGTCAATCGATCTACTACTCTGGTTCCAGGTCGTGAATGATTGGCATAACCACCAAATATGTATGGAGAACCCCACAACAACATGTCACTATCCGTTAAACTTTAGCGCCAAGTATCTGCTAAAAAGAAGAAACCCCATGCGTCCCCTAAGTCTTCTCGAATAGAAGCCCCTATAATCCAATCAAACCCTGGGCCGCCTCAAATAACTTCTCTACGACCTCCTTTTCCACCCCTTCACCGTCAAGCCACCCTCTAGCCTTCTCAACAACCAATTCCCAAGCATCCTTCTGATCACCCATCTTCTTCTCCAAAAACCAAATCGCAAGAACCGTCGCCCATACAGTGTTTCTGATATTTACCAGTACGTCGCTCTCCGCATCAACTCTACTGAGCTTGAGAACCAGCAGCAACGGATCATCCAATTCCCACGACCCCTCAAAACTCTGCAACGCGATTATCTGGTGGAGAGAGTCCGTCTCTGTGGCAGGCCCACCGGCTTCTACGAGTTCATCCTCACTGTAGTCCACGAGTTCATCCTCACAGTAGTCCACGAGTTCAGCCTCACTGTATTTCTCGAGCGCAGCCTCTAGTTCATCTCTATCATCAACCTCCTCATCTGGCATGGCAACCTTGCTGGCACACAAGGACGGACTTAATGACGCGGTTGACTGTGCAGCCGGCGCGGAAGACCTAAATAACCGAAAGCCTGACGGTGCAGAACGCCCAACAGACGACTCAGGAATGCTAGGTCCCGTACTCGCTAACTTTCTCTTCCGCGGTCGCGTCTGAGAAGGTATGGTATGATGATGCGCAGCCGGCGCTGGCAAGTCATGCTTGAATAATGGCACGTTATTTGGTTCACCAATTAGACTGAAGCCTTCTTCGCCATCGTCGGACAATTCGGCCTCTTCGGCCGACGTTCGGCTGTATGAAAGAGGGACGGCACTCATTTGAGCCGCGATATGTGGGACTCCAGATCCGGTCGAGGACAAGCCTCTTGTTCCAGAAGTAGCAAAAGCATTTCTGAGGGGCGGTTCAGGAGACACGTTGTAACGCAAGGGAGTACCAGCTGTTGCGCGTGTGACCATTCTCCTGTCAGCCTGCAGGACATGCTTCGACATGGACGAAAATTTGTACTGGAAAAGTCTATCTCTAGGACAGCGAATAGAGGATTGCTTACTGTTCCCTCTCTTCTCCGCCTGAGGGTGATGGACCTCCATTTCATTGTCTCTGCTCTCACCTCCCTTCCCATGATTGGCTTCAACGGCTATGAATGAACACCACTTGCCTCCAATCTGGAATTGCACCCCAAGGCGAACGGCTTCCCTCTCAACCATCTCATCGAAGCGGCTCTCGAACCTTTCCTTGACCAAAGTACCGTTTTCATCTCTAGCATCGGAAATCCATCCACGGCCCTCTTCAAGGTCACCAACTGCTTTTTTCGCCGCGAGCTGATGTATTGTTTCACCAGGCTCGCACATCAACTGTACAGGAATTTCCAGCTCCAAAGGCCCACGAGGCGATGTAGCCCTCAACACAACTGCTTTGGGCGTCTTTTGCGACGCCCGGGGGCCCATCAGAAGATACACTGTCGTCCTAGTGAATGGGAAGAGCGGCGGGATCCTATGCGGTGCCTGCAACAAGTTCGGTGTTGGGATAGCTGGTAAATGGTCGTATCGGCCTTGACCATCCTCGTCGGGCATGGGAGTGTCTTCCTTGTCAGGGTCGGCATTGGTGTCGAACAGCGAGATAGGTTTCTGGTCTCCTTTTGTCTTGTCTTCCGCATCCGGGTGCTCGTTCAACAGCACGCGGAGGCCATCAGTGACACGTTCGACCAGCTCGAAATCATCTCCGTCATCATCATCTTTATCGTACTTAACCTCAAGAGTGTAGTCCGTGATATGGGGAGAAAGTCCTCCTTTCAACATTCGAATAACCTTGGTCTCAAATTTCTCTCCTTCACCAACGCTCTGTGCGAAGCCATTTCCAGCTCTTGCAATGCCCTCAATTAGAGCGTGAGAGACAGCATTACCAATACCAAGACTGAAGACACGAATCGGTGCTTTACTATCCCCTACTTCCTTGTTGAGATACGAAAACAGCTCTTCTTGGTTCCAGATCTCCCCATCCGTGAGCAACATAACCTCCAACGGAAGGTCCTTGTATCGTGACTCGATGGTAGCCTTCATCGCGGAGAATGTCTCTGTGCCTCCACAGTTTGCACTAAAGCCTTCGACATGCTGGAGTGCCTCCGTGAGCGTACTCTGGCTGTAGGCCTTGCTCTTGGGCCACAAGAACGAATGGCCCGTCCCGAAGGAGCAGATGTTGAACTTGATGCCTACCGGTACAGACTTGAGGAAGACTTTCAGAGCAGATATTAGTGTTGGAATCTTGTCTTGCATGCTCCCACTTCGGTCGGCGACAAAAATGATCTCTGGACGTGACGGCGGTAGCGCAAACTTCGGTACCAAAGTAATCATGAGAGCTCGTTGATTTGGAATCGATGAGTGCGCCTCCAGAAGAGCTTTCGGGGTAGCAGTATCCTTGGCCAGCACCACAAGAACGAAGTCCTTGTCCAACTCAGTGCTTCCAAGAGAAAGCGTCGCTGATGCTTTATGCATATGAGGGTCCTCCTGCGTCCCCGTGGAGGTACTGCCCATGGTGACTGCAATTGGATGACTCGGCGATTGGATGCCTCGAATGAAGGAGCCCTCAGTCAGGCTTGCGTCAACAGTGATCCGGATGCCACCACTATCGTTGGCTGGAACACCGTGTGATGTACTATGAGAGGTAGTCCCATAACGAGGGGCGATCGTTGTTGGTACAGTGAAGCGGATGCCGTCGGTTTCGGCATCGTGCTTCAGCTCGCCCACGTAGGTGATGTCTACGATGACCTTTTGGCCCGCCGGGATGTTGCCAAGTTTTGTATGGAAGACGTCAGAATTGTCAAGTTGTTCAAGTAGCCCGGCGGTCTCCCCACGTTCCACAGCTTCCTTGTACACCTTCAGAGCTTTCTCTTTTTCTTTAACCACCCCTTTGAGAAGACGAGACCCAATGCGACAGGTAAAGCCTACAACACTCACACCATCGTAAAGAGGAAATGTGTAGACACACTCTTTGATGGCCTCTTTCGGCGACGGATTGATGAACGTCTGAGTAAGAAATGTCCGTGACGTTGTGGAAAGTATGGTTGTATGCGCACTGAGACCCACCTGCGGCAGATAGTGCTTAGTAGGATACCAGTAGCGATTGGCAGAGGCTACTGTGTAGTAACATCCGCAAAGGTGAGCCATGATGATGTTACAAAGAGGAATGTGTGTTCTAGTCTTGCATTCTTATTCCCTGATTGTTAAGTCGGTGGGAGTTGAGAAGCTGAGGTTTATATCTATTTGCTGTCGAATACTGCTGCCTGATCAAGTATGTGTCAAAGTGCGGCGTAGCCTTGTCAGCGACCGGGTTCACAACACACAAAGAACGATCTTGCTGTAATGAGTGCGCATAGCCTAGACTGTCGACTAGATCCAGGTCAGTTGCATATAATGTCTTGGAAGTAGTCCCTCGCCAAGGCTTTGTTGAGAGACGGAGCCGTGGAAGCTATAGCAAGTTGCGTAAACGGTGCCAGTAATTGCATAATTTATTATCTGGAACATGTATCATCTTTACGGACACTGAAGGCCCGAGACTTTGGTCGACACATAGCGCGGCATGCTTGTAGATATCATAATTGGTCATTAATGTCGTATTACCGCCTCAAGCGCTCCATCAAACCGTCTGCCCTTTCCACGCTTATTGAATCGGAATACGAAGAACAGTAGATAATGGAATTCCGGATTTGCGTGTAGTTGAGCACCTCTCGCCGACGCAGGACTTACTGTACCAAGTCCCCGATCTATGAGGCATCTTAACCAAACGCGGAGGACTCCGTAGAGTGCACCGCAAACCCCGGAACGCCATATCTCCATTCTGATAAGGGAATTTTCCCAGGCATTTCTTCACCCGTTGAGAGCCTAATCCTTGGGAAAGGCTGATCGTGCCAGATATACACGACGTCTTCGCCTAGTGATCCTTTGGGGGTATCAGAGCCTGTGCGTCGGTCACTATGTTGGTTAGTCTGCGAATTGAGTCCGAGGAATGAACGGCCAATTCGATAGAGCCAGTTGATCGCGCCGCCCACCATGCTCGGTTGCTCTTCGAGATCATCCACAGCCTCATCTCGATCGGCTTGTGGCAGCGCAACTGGCTTGACAAGGTATTTCTCCCTAACCTTTGCCGCCCTCTCCTCATCGACAAGTACTAATGCACCACTATGCCATCCTGCTGCCGCAACAGTCAGCGCAAAGTATGCTCCCAGCCCGTGGTCGTCTGCATCCTCCAGGTCCTTGAAATCATCCCAGCCTCTCCCTTCCTGTTCGAACCACTCGCTCACCTCGCCATTTACTTGTTCACTCTCAATGACCATTCTCATCCTTGGAACTGCCTCCGGATGCTCAGAGACATCTGCCATATGCTCGAGCCACATCTTCTTCTCCGGCTCAAACCAAATGCGGTGTCCACTAGTGTAGGCTCGACGTACTAATTTTCCATCATTGAAATGGTTCAAATAGCGCACCCCTCGCAATATTGCTCCCTTAAAGCGTGATCCAAGCCCTAAAGCGCCACACCATTGAGGTTCTGTGCCAAATGAGGAGATCTGGCCGTTGGAGTGAAGTGCGTGGAAGTGATAGTCGCCAAAGGCCACGGAAAACACACCGTTGTGTTGCAGCGCTGGGATGCGGCCCGGTCGTGGAAGCTCGTCACACGCTTGGCCATGGACTTTACTCTCCCAGAAAGTGTCAAGGAAATTGCGATCGGCTGTGAGTACCTCTCCAGTCGTAGTGAATACAGCAAAGCTTCTGAACGATCCCTGTATGTCTTGTAGCTTGGATGTACCATCGCCTAACGCGTCGCCAACAGTGATGAGCTCAACGACTTCATGGGATCCATCGTCGGGAAAGCTAGACTTAACAGCAAATGCTCTGTTCAGGTCGGTAATGAACACTATGTAGCCCTCGAGGACTATGTGTTTGATGACCTCACCGATTTTGTCGCCAGCTTCTCGAGTCGTCTGTCTCTCGTTCTTCTGTCTCTGATATGAGGTGCCTGGAATAGCAACTGCATCTATCAGAAGACCGTCGGTAGTTTCTGCACCATAATCGGCCCCGACATCGGGATCCCAATACACTATACCTGTGCCCACGACGTAGGCCGACGCTCGATCCCATCCTGTGACAACCCTGGTAACTGTACCACGTCCGCCTCTAGAACTGTTCTCAAGGAGATCTGTGTGTAGAAACTTGATGTGCATGGCGGGCATCTCGATATCATCCCACTGCCATATCTTTCCACTATCCGATAGCCCAAGTACATGCATTCTTCCACACGAGTACTGCTTGATGGCAGTAGCAGGCTCATATCTTCCACAAATACTTTGAGCATATCCAGGAGGGAAAGCGAGACGTTGAAGCTCCGGTGTAAATTTGTGTCGAAAACGTAAACCATTCAACTCTCCAACAGCATAAAGCTGGCCAGTTGAATTCAATAACGTTGTCGACCAGCCACCACACTGCAAGTCCGCTACGATGCCCACATTTTGTGTTCCTTGCATTTCCGTCGGCCAGCCAACCTTCCTACTCAACAACGCCCTCCGAGGCCGCTCAGCTGGTGAATATCGTGAGAGTTCATCTTGAGTCAGGCTACTGTGACCTAGAGTGCATTTTTCGTTGTTGCCCCATGTAAAGACCCTGGTCTGTGTGAGGAGACGTTTGTAAAGCCATTGCCAACGCGCGCCGTCTGCTTGAAGAAGTGGTTGATTTGGGAGACGGAAGGTATTGCGGGTGAGGGACCGCCAATAGGTTGGATCGAGGCGGAACGCGTCAAAGTCTTTCTGTGGGTCAATCAGAAGGTTATGGAGGTTTGATGGGTGACGATGGTTCTTAGTAAGATAGGCCACTCACAGTGCTGCTGCAAAGAGCCAGGAAGTCCGTTGCTTCGAGATATGGGAAGATGGCGACGAGGATGTCAGTAGCTGTTCGAGACCAGTTTAACCTTAGCTGCTGAACACACATCAACAGGAACGAGTATTCTTGGATGCTACGTACGTAAATCTGTCAATCTTGTGAGCTGCGTCATCTTGCAATAATATTACACGACCGTGATTGTGTACTCGTACCGTTGGATTGAAAGCAGATACCTGTGTATCCTGTTCCGGAGCTTGCCGTTGCTTATCGACTTTGCTGCAACTCTTAACTTCACAATGATCACAAAACGATGCACATAGAGCTACCTCTTCAGCGTCTCGACTGAGGTCCCTGATTAAGGCTTCTTTACTTGAAGAGCAAATCATAAAGACGAATGTCGCTCTCCTTCACATCGGGCAGCTGAAGACATTCAAGGATTTTTGAGGCGACCTCCATCCGCAGCAACAGGAAAGCCTGGGATTCATCTAATCTCCTACTTAGTGTTTTCTAACGACCAGCTGCCAATCTCCCGTCTAAGTCCCGTTTCCATCTTCAGCATCTTCACTGTACCTGTTCTCATTGTAATCTTTCATAAAGCTTCAGTCTCCAGCTCTTCGCATCCTTGGTCTTTCGTCTACTAGAGTCACTGTTAAAGGCCACAGACGACCTTGGTCTTGGTCTGGGTGATGCGCTATACCGATGTGAACGTTTCCGCGGTGGAGGATCGGACTGCTCGGCGCTTGGGCCTCTGTTATCTGCCGGACGCTGTGAGACTGGCGGTGTGGAATAGCTGGATATAAGCATTGGCGACATCAATTCCAAGTTTGAAGGTTCCCGGGGGATGCTGTCATTGCGGTGGTCTTGTTGAGAATCCGGCGATGCCTTTCGAGGTGCAGCTGGTCCGTTATTGGCTGAAATATCTGGTGAAGGGTTATTGGTTTGCGGTGCGCTATGATTGTTGAGGAGCTCTTTCAGAAGCACGATGTCGTCTTCTCGAGGCTTCGAGAACATGGCCAAGTGCGCATTTTGAGCAGCTATACATACTTCCAATCCTGGAGTCTTTGCGTTTGTTCTGCTTGTGCGGCAACGGCTGCTTGTATATTCTCATCTTTCTGTTTCTCGTGAAGGATCTTCTCGAGGCGTACGCGCAATGTATCATCGTCAACAGTGGACGAATCCTTCGATGGCACCGTTGAAACAGGATAGTGCGGAGACGGGAAAAGCTGATTAGAACCGAGCATCGACCATCCGGGTCGTCCATGAGCGCCGATAGCGTCAAATGCTGAGGGCAGGAACGATTGGCGGGGGTCAATCTCTCGGTAGCTTGGCCATGCACTCCTGTCCGGAGGTCGATAATACTGAGGTACACTGTGAAAGCTTTCGCCATATAGACCGGGCTCTGGTTCCATATCCCGGAGGACTGAGATTACTCTGCTCCGCTGAGTGGAGGTGGTATCATCGCGGCTCAGATAGTTGAGAAGTAGGTTCTTCAGCTCATCTTCCCTATTGGTGGAACTAGGAAACGCCGTTCTACGTTGCTCTCCTCTAGAAGGACGTGCTGGCGGGGGAATAGTCTGCTCACTTGGAGGCTAAGAATCGTTAGCTTTCGATCATAGCACCAAGACATGGTTTAAGCACTTACCGGAGGCGGTCGAGCATACCGAGCCGGGGGAGGGCGGTTTGGATACTTCGGAGTACGAGAGTTATGGGGACCTGACTCTGTGTTCGAGAGCGAAGAGCGCTATCTTCATAGCTGGAGCTGAGGTCATCAGATCCAATATGCTTCCCGTTCGCTCCCCTAACAGCTGAAGACGTGGTCAGTAGCGAGTATCATCAACGGATCTCAAGAGTTCGTAATTCAGAGTTAGGTAACCTACATCGAGCACCAACATCCCCAGTCCTGCGAGGTTCGCCGTTCGAATGCTTGGCGCGGGTGCCCTCAGCTGGTTGAGGCGGTTTGCCCTCCGCCTTTGGGATGTCATCCTGTTCCCCGGTCGTGGAGTGGCTTCCAGGGATGATAGGGGTCGGTCGACTTGGATCGAGAATGTCCGGCATCCTTCCAGCATCGGTCCACTGCAAGAACAGCATGTCCACTGTTCGGGCTGCTCTTGCTTCCATAGTGCCGTCCTGCGTCTCGATTCTCAACAGCGCTGGGTAGTGTCCGAAAGGCCCCAATCGTCCTCGATAGTCGTTGAGGTGCGTATGGAACAACTTGTAATAGCCATCGAGCCGTTGGAGCGGCACCTGAAACTCGGTTCCGTCTTAGTCACCTTGTTGATGGCCTCCAGGCTAGAGGCCTGGCCGGATATGCCGGTCTCATCCTCTACCTTCTCTAACCTGCCTATCGAATGGTGCATAACGACTACCAGATTCTCAAGCACCTCACGATCTTGTCGCTGACGCTGATATAATTGATCGTTGACGACAGGACGGTGCCGACAACTGTTTCAAAGGCAGTGAACGAGATGTCCGCAAATGGCCACGTTGGAGATGGGGAACTCACTCTTGACGCAGCTCCATACTCTTCTTAGCAAATTTGAGGAGGTGTAACATCACCAATAATGTAGACCTCAGAGACTCCAGCGTCGCTCGTAATGACTTCACGTTCTCCTTCTGAAAGAACCACTTCAACCTGTTGAAGAACGAACTATCACCTTTCTTCTCTGTAATCACTTCCTCGATCTCTTTAAATGTCTTCTGACATCTTGCAACGATTTCCCCGACCACGTCCACAAAATTTCTTGAGTGAACCCTTTGCTGGCTGTCAAGAACTCCGCCAAGTTCCTTGAGCGCACATGAAAAGAGCTTGATATCACTCGCAACATCTTCAATCTGCCTCGGGGCACCACGTAGATCAGAGACTAAAGGGTACAGCTTGGATGACAAGGTTATCCCAACTCCAGAGACGGTAAGAACAGACGCGGCGATGGACAATGGATCCGCCATCTTGACGAGAGATGAGATGCAAAAGTATCGAAGCGTCGCTGCGGCGCAGACACGCTGTGGCGAAAGTACACGGAATTAAACATGTGGAATGGCGAGAAATCAACGGCAAGGCATCGTGATATACTTATTCAGGCGCAAGGCTGCGGAACGACCAATCCAACGATGCCTGAATCCTCGGCTGAAGCTTGTCGGAATGGGCTTGGCTCTGCCGCAACGTTGCAATGAGCGGTGCTGGACTAGGTAATGTGACGATAGCGGAAGCTTGTACAAAATTGATCTCAAACAGATCGGTACAATGGCGGGGAGTCTAAGGTAGATCGTCTTTGACTTGGCCATTCTCTCATATAAGTTTGGCCGACCTCAAACGCAAAGGTGGCGACTAACACTCGCTCCATCATGGACAGCCGGCGAGCCCTGTAGTACAGTATCTCAACCAAAAAAACACATCTGGGCAGTACGAGCCCGGCAGACCTCCAGCGAAACCTATAATCACAATGAGATGAGACCAGCAGCATATTCAATCATCTATTCCCATGAACTCGCAGGCGTAAACGCTGATCGCTCTGACTTCTTCACCCACCGTGACTCTTTTTAAAGTGACATACCCAACCAGACCCGGCGGCAGCGCATCTAGAACTTAACCTGCATTGGCATCGATGGAAAGGCCGAAGCCGTCAAATCATCACCATTGCCAAATGCAACGGAAAGTAAAGGTGTCTGCTTGCACTGTAGCCTATGCCAGCCTTGACCCTGACCACGCGGAAGGGCAGCATTGGTCCTGGAAAAACATCGACACCGTTATATTCCAGACGCTGCGCCTTGCGTGCAGGTTTAAGGGACTGCAAAAGGGGTCTCGTCTGCTGTAGGGTTACTGCCGTTCAAAGCTTCCACGCATATCAATTGAGTCGGGATCACGATAGCAGTGAGAACGGTGGAGTAGCATGGTTGGGGATTAGAACAATCAATATGGGGCGTGCGTGTCCATGACTGTTACAAATACCAGACAGATCTCGGCGGCTGCGCTCCTTTTTGGGCTTGCGCAAAGGCGAACAAATCCACCAATCCCGCCTGATGATAGCCACTTGTTAATGTGTCATGGAATGTCAAAGATCATTGCGATTGAAGTTATCGATCGACAAGTTGCATTAGAAGAATGCGACGTTGACCGACAGATATGGAAGGTAATGCGACACCAGAGACAGCTCTAGCAGATCCCGAAGCCGGAAAAGGGAAAGACAGGAAAGCTGAAATCCAAGACAGAAAAGGGTATCCAGAATTTGTCTAAGGTGAAAGAAAACTGACAGTAACAGTACAATATCCATGACGCAGATAAGGGTATCTTGAACCTAGCAAGTCATAACGTAATTCATGCAAATCATCCCCTGTGTGACTGCCGAGCTTGGGGCGCAGTGCATAAAAACAACGCTGGAAATTCCCGCAGACAGCAGGACAATCAAAAGTGCGTTCTATCGTGTCCAGCCGCAGTCAACGTCTCCGTACATTTCCCGACACCCATCTAGCCAGCGGCTATTGAGAACCTGGCCAATGTCCCATCGCGCTTCGCTGCACAATACCAAGCAGCCTCGAATGAGTTCCGTCGCCTCATGGCCAGTGTGTCGAACCCCTTGAGCTTGACTCAACGCTCCTTGACTCCAATCCCCTGCCAGAATCATCTTCTGGACTTTCGATGGCAGCGGATGGTTGAACGGTAGATTTCCCACAAGTAATGCGTATACAACCACTCCAAATGCCCAGATATCCACAGAAGTGTTGAGCAGGCCGGCCGGTCCCATAACAAGTTCTGGCGAAGCGTACTGCAGACTTCCAATGATCGAAGTGCTGGTCTCTGACGGTCCAATGTTCTTCGGTGGTGGTCGGTCGGTAGCGTTCTCGTAAGGATCAGGTGAGTTACTGCGGGTATCGCTGGTGATAAACTCAGCCATGCCGAAGTCGCAAAGAAGGATATTGCCACCCTCGGCGGCGTCGTTCGGATTTGAACGATCCACGAGACAATTTTCTAATTTGATATCTCTATGCACGACACGCACATCCTCGTGAAGATAACGAATGGCTGAGGCCAGCTGGTAAGCATATCGCTTGGCCCGATCTCCCTTCAGGCCTTTGCGGTTTGAACGAACCACATCGAAGAGTGTACCGCCGGTGTACAATGGCGCGAAACAAAATGTCGCGAAGTTGGTTTCGTATACAGCGACTAGAGGCAGGATATGGCGATGAATCAAGCAACGCCAAAGTCCGACTTCGTGCTCGAACTCCGCTTGTAATTGCTCATTCTCTCGGTCCTCCTTCCCAGTAACATGCTTCCGCACTATCTTCACAGCACGTGAAACACGCTCACTATTCTCGATGGTGTACGCCTCTCTGACAACACTGAAGCCACCAAAACCAATCTGCTTACCCAGTACGTAGTCACCGACCTCTTGACCTTCATCATCAGGCTGAGCGGTCGCTTCTTCCTTACTCCACATGGACAGGAATGTACTTGCTGGAGACATTGAGGTTGTGGATGTCGATCGCTGTGAGCTCCGCCGCCGAGCACTGCGTAGGCTAGCGCTTCTTTCAAATGTGTAACTCTTTGCTTTATGCGAAGAACCGTATCGCCGTGGCGCTGGCCACGCGCTAGATTCTTGGAGCGACTTTGGCTGACGCAAGGGGGAAAAGGCTGAGATGGGAGAGAGCGCATACTCAGAGGGTGACCCGTTTGGCGTGCAGACCTCCTGAACTGCGGATGACGCTGTGGATTCGGAAGTCAATGACGCCATAGGCTCGACTTCACTGAGATCACTACACCCGATAGCGGCTTCCACCGTAGTGGGTACCAAGTGGTGTTGAAGCCCTGCTGCATGTTGCTGGTCATGGTATGCAATCACGCTTTCAGTGTCGAATCGCTTGTCGACCTCTCCGTTGGCCAGGTCACGTTTGGTCCAGGCAGACGCGTCGGTAACCCCTACTAATTGAGATCGCGGCTTATCGCCGGACAACGCCTCAAACAGTGAACGTCCTCTTGGTCGAGGCCTAATTATAGACTTTGGCAATGGCTCCTCTAACCCCTGCTTATGCCCAGTGTCAAGAGTGACCTGCGAATTGAAGTTGACAGTGGTGCTTCGCTGCCTAATGAACTGCTCTAATGGCGATGGCTCCGCGTATCGAGAGTCGTGTGGTTGATCACTCCCTTCCATGAAGTTACCCAGTTGCTCCGTAGATGACTGTGGGATGTCGACCGGCGGCGTAGGGACTTGATCTTCATCATCCACAATCGAAAGGCTGCCGCCTCCGTACCTGGGTCTGGACAGCTTTGGTGCGGTTGTATATAGGTGCGAGTTGGTATCAAAGTATTCGCCGCTCGGCTCCGTCCGATTATCCACGCCCTTGCTGCCATTGTCTGGACCAGTCGAAGTGTTGGACAAACACGACGGATTGCTCGACGCAGAGGTGTTGATACTAAGTTTCTGAAACCTCAGTGGTGACTCCACATATGCCATGCCTACGTCGAAGGCAGCGAGAACGACAAAAACTGATCTGCGATATTGAACAGCAACAACTGCTCGGAGGTATCTAGATTCTTTCAAATAAGACGTGGATATAGTTCCGTCGTGAGAAACGAGGCAAACCGCGTTGTGTTGTAGACGTTCAGCAGTTCCGGATCGCCGATGTGATGCGCTGTGGTGGACGTCTCCGAGATGTCCCGCCTCATGTAGGTTCCTCTGCTCATGAGCGGTCCGGTATGCTTGTGCTTATACACCCATTGCTCTGATCCAAGCTCCAGGTCTGTCAATGATGCAGACCTACAAATGAGTTATTTGCGACCGTTCAGTTTTGTGGAGTAAAAGAAACCTCTGTGGTAACGGCTTGGCCGGGAGCCCCCACGTGTAGGGCAATGCACACTGACGTTTGTCCTCAGCTTCTGACTCACCACCACTGTCAGAGCCCGTCTGCACCCGGAAACTATGATACAGCTGACAGGACGAGTAATGGATACAAGAGGCCGTCAATAGCGAAACCCGAAGGTGATAATTATTGCAGAAGACTGACACAATTCGGGGAAGAGAACAATGAAGAGACGCAACTAAAACCCTTGCAGTAGATTTCGTTAAAGCTGCCCGGTAATGCAGCCCGATTCATTGCTGGTCTGCGCTAGCCATAGTGTGTGTATGTAAACGGCTTAGAATACCGAATTAGTCTGAGATTAGGCCTGCTTGTGGGGCAGTTCAGCGTAAAATACCGTTTCGATACATAACTGCATAAAGGTATGCAGACTCGGTACGATTACCTTATCTTAAGACGTAAGTAGGCGAAGCTGGTAGCGAACTTCTAAGCGCAGCACACACCGTCATCTTAAGCATATGGATTTCCATTATTATTGTCTTACAACCCATCCAGCAAACACATTATGTCTCTTAGACCATGAGGCAGACCTCAGCGGAAGGCTTCTATCTCACCGCCACACAAAAGCTTGCAGAATCAGCAGATGTGCTCTCAGCTCGGCCCTTGCTTGATTAGGATCTTAGAGAGCTGGCTTTCCTAATATCAGGAACTGATAAATAAGAAAGTAATACTCAATAGCGGATGAACATTGTAGTATAGAATATACTAGGTACCTTCCTTTTCTATGGTAATGTAGCCTTGTTGTTGTGATTGAGGAGCCTCGCCTTTCAGACAATGGATACAAAACCATGGATCGCACACGCACACATGAAACAAGCGCCTTGCCCGCGCGCTAATCCAACCCGGCAATTCCAATCTGCGCCAAAGTGATGAACCAACGACTCAAAGAACCAAATTTAAAAGACTTGAGGTCCACCACCTGCACTACGAGAAGACATCGGCTCGATTGCGCCTCCTTATTTCCTCGAATATCACAAAGTCAGGTTTAGATCGAAGATAGTCCTTGCGCTCAAATCGCAGAGCGCAGGTCTTCCGCTCAGCCTCCTCAGCCCCCGATCTTTTTCTTAGGAAAGTGGTTTTGTCCCACGCGCCCAACCTTGGTCTGCAACGCTGGCGCAGACTCCACAGGCTACCAAGTGATTGGGCCTGCAAGTTCGTCTTTCTTCGAAGCAAGCCAATTTCGATTCCAGATAGAGGCGCATGTGCAAGTCACGGCGTCACTTTTCCAGGGTCACAAGGATCCACCAGCTGTTATACTCTTTGTCGTCGGTGCGCAACTTACGACAACGATGACACGGCCACAGATCATTAGAGCAGGTAAGAAAGAAAGTTGCGGACGGACGTCATAACCCCTTATCTGCACCTTGAGTATTCTTCAAACCAAAAGTTAGGCCCTGACCCAAGTGCCACGGCTGATCACTTGCTCCAATTTTGACAGACACCATCGATCTTCAAGACCATGGGGCACCTTCCGCTAAAGATCACACACGACAACCTACGCACCCCGCGCCTCTTGGTGTCGGACCACCAGCTCCTCATCAGGCCGGGGCGCTAAGGAACGCGGAGGAAGCCGCTGAGGAACAGCAGCTGCATAGCCCGCGCGTCTCCCAGGACCTTGTAATCGGAAGTATCTCGAACTTCCAAGAAGAGCTTGAATCACATGACGGTCAAGGAAATGAGTTGGAGCTGGGTGGTCAAACCCACCAGGACGAGCAAGCAGTACGGCAGAATGGCGGACATACTGGCGCGGCTGCTGAAGACGCAGAAATTTCAGATGTCGACGGTGACGACGGCATCGATGATGACATGATGGACAAGATCTCAAGCTCTCCATCGATAGATGATGGTGGGTATACTCTACCCTCACATTGGCCTGCAAGGGCCGATTCTCTGATTTCAACTTCTTCACCATCTTCGGAAATACAACCGTTTTCACCTAACACTATGCTCAACTCTTCTTCACCTTCTATGTCAACACCAGCACATCTTTCAATTTCCTATTCACAACAAGAGGGGAGGAAAAGCCAGTCAGAGGATCATCATCAGCTAGGTGGGTATGAAGGGGGTCAGGACATTCCGGAACCCGACGAAGTCCACGGAGAATCTGACGAATCTCGCGACCTGCTAAGTCCTCTGATCAGTGGACACACTTTCAGCTACTTTAGAGAAAACTTCGATCACCACCAAGTTTCCTACGATACGGACTTTGATGGGAACGATATCAATCACCTTCTCCTCCCCTCTGACGACCCGCTTCTGGACAACAGCTTCGACGACGCGCCTTTGTCGCCATCGACTTCTATGTCTTCCTCACCGGCATCAGCTTCGTCGTGGGACCAAGAACATGCAAATGATGATGATGCCGAAGACGTTTCCTTTTCAGATGATTCGCGCTTCACTGACTCAGGTTGGGGTGGAGAGTGCTTACGAGAAATAGAGGACATCGATTTCGAGTTCGTTTACGCGCTCCATACATTCTTTGCAACCGTCGAAGGACAGGCAAACGCAACGAAAGGTGATACCATGGTGTTGCTAGATGATAGTAATAGCTACTGGTGGTTGGTCAGGGTGGTGAAAGACAGCAGCATTGGTTACACTCCTTGTCTGGATCCTCAAAAGAGCAAGCTGCTGATAGGCTTGAGTTTCAAGGTTATTTGCCAGCGGAACACATCGAAACCCCGACGGAGCGACTGGCCCGCCTGAATAAGCACCGAAATATTGACGTATGCAAGATCTGTATAGTACAAGATTCGAGCATCGCTAAGAGTTCAATAGTTATCTGCTACCATGTTAGGGGACAATCCTGAGAAGTCCAAGAATCCACTGAAGAAGGCTATGCGACGACGCAACGCCAAGACAGTACAATTCTGTGCTCCCACTTACGTCGAAGCTTCGGACGTTGAATATTCGACTGATGAAGAAGAGGGAGAAGCGGAGTTCTATGGCAGCGAAGGTGAAGCTGCTGAGGCACAGGATCAAGCGCACAATGGTCAACAAGAGAGCCAGGATGATGCGACAGCAGTCGAACTCCTCAAGGTAAGTGATTCACGGAAGGATGGCAGGTCAGATGGCATCCAGCGGTCGGACGCGCCCGTCGAGAACGGCGATGCCGAATTGAGCCCAAAAGCCGAAATGACAAGGACGAGCGACGAGATTTACGATCGACAAGGTGAGCTTCGTTTACTTCCTAGAGTCCAGCGACTTGCCTGACTCCGAGTGCTGACGTAAGCAGAAGATGGTGTAAATGGCAAATCTAGGAAAGGCACCGTTCGCAATACAGACTCGTTCTTTAAAGACGAAAGTGTTGAGACACGCAAGATCACTCTTACACCTAATATACTGCGAGACGATTCCAGTAATTCTACCGTACGGTCGACTGACTCGAAAGAGGTAAGCAGCGTCATCTATTGGTCACGCATGTCGTTTACTACTGACACCGCGATGTACAGATCAAGCCTAGGGGTAGTTTCGATACACTGGAGAAGGTCGCCTCGCCTCCAGAGAGACCTAAAGACGATAAGAAGAAAAAGGAGAAGAAGCCCGGTATGCTCAGCGGTCTTTTCAAGAGGAAAGACAAGAAGACTAGAGCTCAGGATGAGGATATGGATGAGTCTGAGAAGCTGTCGGACGAAATCTCGAGGTTGTCGCCGCAGCCGAAGGTATCCTCAGAATCTCTGTCACAGGACTCTCAGTCATCGAAGCCTCCACAACAACAACAACAACAACAACAACAACAACCGCAAAGACATCCTAGTAAGCTGCAGAAAGCGCAGCCAGGGAATCTTTCCCCTATAAAGAACGAGCAGGCTGGACCCAAGCCGACGCCAAGCAAGTCCTCATGGCAAGCACAGCCACCGCCTGATCGTCCAGCGCCTATCGTGGGTGCAGTATCTTCTTCTATGCGCGTTGTCAGTCCCGATGTGGATCATCGAAAGGAAGATACTCCTGCACCTTTGCGAGTTCGCTCTCCAGAGCAGCCTAGAGAAGCTACTCCAATGGATAGCCGACAAGATATGAAACAAAGCGGCGGGGTCTTCTCACCAATCACAAATGCGCTAAGATCATCACCATCTTCGTCAGATCCTAAGCCCGAGAAGGTTAAGAAGGCGAAGCGACGTGTTGCGATGGATGACTTTGATTCTTCGCCGGACATGGAAGAGCAATCAGATCCACTGGAGGAGCCGCAGCACGAGTCGATAGAGCAACCCTTACAACCTGCAGACGAGCGATTGTCGGAATCACCAATTCATGTATCGCCGGTAGATCTACCGGCCTCCCGACCTCCACCCGCGCTAATGGTCGATACTTCTTCACAGGAAGAGCCTTCCATTTCGCCACCTTCCTCTCCTGAACTCATAGAGGCAAACGATGCCCAACCATACGAGGAGGTAGCGGCGTCCACAGTTCAATCATCGATTACTCCTCCTACATGGAGTGATGCAAGCTTGCGCATGTATCTCGAGGACGACAGTGAGATCCGGGATCTGCTTGTCGTCGTTCATGATAAGTCTGGTGTTGTACCTGCTGGTCCAGACCATCCAATCACTGGTGGCTTATTCAGAGAGGAGAATAGGAGATTAGGCGAGCTCTCTAATCGCCTCGATGGCATGCTTGGAGATTGGCTTACCCGGAAATCTAAGCTTGCTGCTCAGTGATAGCGGTTTTCATTCCTTCTACCCCTTTTAAAGCACCTTGCACACTTCATGATTGCAATGGCACGATATAACGCGCAGAGGGCGGCTTGGAATTTTCTTGTGATGTATTTGGCGTACTTCCTTGTTCTTCGAACAGGCGCGGCGCTTTTTCTTCCATTCGACAATCTACGCTTCTCACACATCGATATACACCTTGCTGTTGGTGTACAATTTCTTCGGCGCTCAATACAGGCTTTGGCAAAGCCTTGCCGTACCTTGAGTTGTTATTTATTCATACATTTACTCAACGACTATGGCATCCAAACAGATTTTCATGACATCTTGAGAGTCAACAGACTGATCAACTACAGAGGCAGTTCGTACCATAAGCGCTGAGGCTTTGTCGTCTACCCTGACATGACTTCGTTCAGTACATTGGGATGGTCACTCTCTTACAGCTGACCTTTACGAACATTGCCGCGGATCCGGCCTGTTGGGCAGCTCTCTTGAGCGCTGCGAAGGTGCCCTGCATTCCATTGAGATGAGCGTTATGAACACTACTGAGACTCAATGCCGTGCGGCGCTTTCGAAAGGCCGACGCAGGTGTAAGGTCATTGCTCCTCCGTGAAGTCTCGAACTCATTGCTGGAGACCTTAACCCCGCTATCCTGAGCGCATTGCATCTTATCCATCGCTAACTCGGCTTCCAGGTCTGGTTCTGGAGGTCTGTGGTTGTTGATGAGCATGGCTTCTGAATGCGCTGGTAGAGAATATTGCCTGGTTTGGCTTGTTAAGTTGACGACCTCGTTCGCTCGCTGCCTGTTGAGCGATGGGTAAGCTCTCCCAGGGATACATCTAGGTTCTGCTCCTACGCAATCCGGAGAGCCTACGTTATCACCATTGAGAGACCTCCAGCTGATGCACAGTATAGGCTGTCTGTCGAATCTTTTGGTTTTCCTCCTGTCCAGTCTGATGCAGACTCCAGCAACAGGTCTCGGTGCATGGGATTGTATGTAGGATTATCTGCCTGTGCTCCATCAAGAAAAATGCGATGCGATGGTTTGATAGGTCCTTGAGGGCCCAGTCCTGCGTCGTGTCTGAGTACAGATGCTTCGACATAATCGTGGAACCAACCCGCGGCTCCGCCAATGATGCAGGACTGGAAATCATCACGTCAGTCACTAAGTTTAGAACGACGGACTTGAAACACAGCGCTGTTTGTCATGTAAGTAAAGTGTAGGACCTCGCGCATCTAGTCTTTAGGTATGTCGCAGAACCGAAAATAAAAGATCTAGGTCTTGCTATAGTGGAATTTGGAGTCGAGGCTCTCTAAGGTAAGTTATCGTTCAACTCTGGAGTGTCATCCGGCCGTTGCTGATCAATTTCGACGGCGCCTCCAGAAATCCAGTCCCTTCTGCAGTA
>JAABUP010004463.1_pt1 | contig 22813 bp, 16 predicted proteins | sample 5559201 | NCBI WGS metagenome assembly JAABUP01 (sample SAMN10711887, study PRJNA513373) | rock metagenome | isolation source: Antarctica rocks | place: Antarctica | reverse complement strand
AATCAGTAGGAAATGAAACACCCATCATTCTACGCCATAGCCTCCAGCTCCCATGCGACTGCAGGTCCTCGATGTTGTTCTGCAGCGAAGTAGATCCGGGCAGACATGACTAAGCCCAAAGAGGCAACGTCAGGGCTGTTCAGTCCCCTGGGACTCTCTCCATCTCTGCGTCTAGATCAAACGTGCAGATGTGAGCATTGCCAGGTACGAATGGGACCTCCATGCCATCGACCGTTCAACGTCTTGCATGTGTCACCTTTTGCTCAAGCGCTCTTTTCCGACTGTGCACTGTGCCGTTGTGGCTCAACGGGTGGTGTGCCATCTCATCTCCACATTTTGGCAGGACTTTGCTACAAGAATCCCGAGATGCGCCGTGAATCCGGTTTCCTGCCGTCGGTCCTTGAATTCCGAATTCAGCAGCGCATTAATATTATTCCTGTCGTCACACGGCCAGGCCGTCTGTTGCTTCTGCTTCTCCTCGATGCCATCTCCGTGGACGGAGGCCAATAAGCAAACAGTAGATGCTCGAGGGAGACGAAGTGGTCGCCAGCGGTCTCGAGGTCCAGCCTCGGCACCAATCGTCTGCCTTCAGCCTCCCACGGATTGATAGGCTGTTTCATGCAGTGGCGGTGGCCTGGCCGTGGGCCGGTAGGGCGGCGATGGCTTGCTCCATCGGGCCTGGCGGCAATCCGCCAGGCCAGCCTAGATCATGATCATTCTGGGAGGGGCGCATCGCCGATCGAACGACGAAAGGTCGATGCGCGAGCCTGGAGGGCAATTCCAGCCCCGTTTCCTATTCTCCCATTGGCCGGTCTCTACCCGAACCCCACTAAGCCTGGGTGACCCCAGTCAGTGTGACGCAATGCGCTGGAGCTCCATCCGCGCTTGCGAGCTGCCAGCCCCGCTCTTTTCTTGCTTTCAAGCCACACGGTGAGGCGCCAACCTTGCTGCTGTCGTTGCTACAGGTGATTGCATGACGTAGCAAAAGAAGGGTCTGTCCACGGTAGCCAGCAGGTCTGGTGTCAAATGAAAAAAAACCCCCCCAGCCTCCTTTAATCTTCGCGACACAACCATCTCCCACATCTCACACTCACCTTTTTCCCTTTGCTTGTTCGTGCCTGTCCGTTTATGACAAGCAACCGATCACGCTCCTCTGCTTCCTACGCGTATTATTCCTTCCCCCCGACTCCCGACCGTCACTCTCCTGAAGAGAGGACCTCTCCATCATCCTCCAAAACCCCGTCCCCGCAGACTGCCCGTACCTCTAAAAGCATGGCTCCATCACCAGCGGCGGGCAAGACCCCGGCAAAGTCCCCCACGACACCCACCAAGTCTGGTAAAAACCCTGCATCGAGCGCGACATCGAAGCTTGGCAAGTCACAGAGCACCACTGACTCACCCAAAGCAGGGGCGAAGTCAGCCACTGACTCGCCCAAAGGTCCCGCGGGCGGTGCTGCAGACAAAGCCAAGGGCGACACAAAATCACCCAAGCTGCCACCCCGACCAAAGGCCGGCGGTGCAGCTCAACAGGCCAAGGGCAATACCCCAAAGCCCCCAAAGCTAGATAAGAAGCCCGCAGAAGACGTCCAAAAGAAAGCTGAGGACACGACTGAGGACGCTGGGGACAAAATCGATCTCAAAGATAACGACCCAGCGGACGACGGTGATGCCGAAGACACTGATGCCCCAGCCGGCAAAGTAAGTCAAGGTAACGAAACCGGGGAAGACGCGAGCTCTGCGGTGTCTACTGCGGAGGGCGAAGGTGAAGACACCCTTGGCGGCGCCAAGGACGCTGCTGAGGGTGCGACCGATGATACTGACGCCGGCGAAACCGAAGGCGCTGAAGACACAGCCGAAGAGACCGCCGATGAGGAAGTTGGTACTTCTGAAGGCGCCAAAGGTCCAGCAGGTGGAGCCGCGGGCAAGGCTGCCGACACTGCCAACGATGCTAAAGACACTGCCGATGAGGCCAAGGAAGGCGCTGAGGATGCGGCCGAAGAGACCGCCGATGAGGAAGTTGGTCCTTCTGAAGGCGCCAAAGGTCTAGCAGGTGGAGCCGCGGGCAAGGCTGCCGACACTGCCAACGGTGCTAAAAACACTGCCGATGAGGCCAAGGAAGGCGCTGAGGATGCGGCCGAGGGCGCCAAAGACGACGCCGAGGGTGCCGCTGACGACGCCAAAGATGGTGCCGAAGGAGCTGCTGATACGGCCAAAGATACCGCCGGAGATGCTGCTGACGAAGCCGGTGAAGCTGCGCCAGATGGCGTGGAGGACGGAGTTGATGGCGTCAAGGATACCGCCGACGATGCTGCTGACGAAGCCGGTGAAGCTGCGCCAGATGGCGTTGAGGACGGAGTTGATGGCGTCAAGGATACCGCCGACGATGCTGCAGATGAGCTTCCAATCGATCTATCAGTACTCAAAGGTCTCGAAGTTGGCGAGGGTGGAGAGATCCTCGGTGCCGACGGCGAGCCGATAGGGAAGATCGAAGAAGGCGACCCAGAGGACCTTGTTGGTAGAACTATCGACGACGATGGAGAGATTCTCGACGAAGATGGTGATGTCATTGGCCGTGCTACTGTTCTACCAGACGCAGCACAGAAGCTTGCAGACAAGGCAAAGGGCGATCTCCCAGATGTCAATGTCCTCGATGGCCTAGAGGTTGGCGAAGGTGGAGAGATTCTTGGTCCTGATGGAACACCCCTCGGCAAGATCACCGACGGTAACCCAGAAGATCTTGTCGGTATGACCCTAAACGAAAACGGTGAGATCGTTGATGAAGATGGCGATGTTATCGGGAGAGCCGAGGTAGTACCTGGTGAAGCTGCCGACAAGCTGAAGGAAGGCGCTGATGGCGTCGCCGATGAAGCTGGCGAAACCGGCGAAGACGCTGTTGATGGAACTGGCGAAGACGCCGTCGATGGAACTGGCGAAGACGCCGTCGACGAAGCCAAAGACATTGCCGGAGGACTCACACCAGATCTCTCAATCCTCCAAGGCAAGAAGATCAACAAGAAGGGCAAAATCCTTGACGAGGAAGGCGAGCCAATTGGCCAGCTAACTGAAGACTCCGACATCAAGAAATGTGCTGGCAAGATACCCAATGAGAATGGTGAGATACTCGATGACAACGGAGAGGTTATTGGCAAAATCGAGGTCGTTCCTGGAGAGGCCGCGGACGAGGCCATGAAGGCACTTCACCCGGAGCTCGTGGAAGCGGCCGAGGCGGCTGCTCAAGACGAGGCACCACAGCTTCCAGATCTCGACATCCTTGATGGCCTCAAGGTCAACAAAAAGGGTGAGGTATTGAATGAAGACGGCGAGCCCATTGCCAGATTATCGGAAGGTGAAATCAGCGATTGTGCCGGCAAGAAAATCAATGCTCAAGGCGAGGTCCTCGATAAAGAGGGCAACGTCATTGGCAAAGTCGAGTTGATTAAGGAAGCATTTGATGTACCGGAAGAAGAGGAAGAGGAGGAGCCTGAGGCTGAGGCCGAGGCTCCTAAGCTCCCAGGTCTTGATATCCTAGAGGGCCTCAAAGTCAACAAGAAGGGAGAGGTTATCAACGAAGACGGCGACGCTATTGCCCGTGTTTCCGAAGGCGAGCTAGCTGATCTAATCGGCAAGAAGATTAACGCTAATGGAGAGGTTGTTGATGCCGAGGGCAACGTCATTGGCAAAGTCGAGTTGATTAAGGAAGCATTTGATGTACCGGAAGAAGAGGAAGAGGAAGAGGAGGAGCCTAAGGCCGAGGCTCCTAAGCTCCCAGGTCTTGATATCCTAGAGGGCCTCAAAGTCAACAAGAAGGGAGAGGTTGTTAACGAAGACGGCGACGCTATTGCCCGTGTTTCCGAAGGCGAGCTAGCTGATCTAATCGGCAAGAAGATTAACGCTAATGGAGAGGTTGTTGATGCCGAGGGCAACGTTATTGGCAAAGTCGAGTTAATCAAGGAAGCATTTGATGTACCGGAAGAAGAGGAACAGGAGGAGCCTAAGGCCGAGGCCGAGGCCGAGGCTCCTAAGCTCCCAGGTCTTAATATCCTAGAGGGCCTCAAAGTCAACAAGAAGGGAGAGGTTGTCAACGAAGATGGCGACGCTATTGCCCGTGTTTCCGAAGGCGAGCTGGCTGATCTAATCGGCAAAAAGATCAACGCCAATGGAGAGGTTGTTGATGCCGAAGGCAATGTCATGGGCAAAGTCGAGCTCATCCCCGAGTCTTTCCCTGACGCCACTGCCGATGATGCCGGAGAAGCCGGACCGGACTTCTCAGTCCTCGAAGGATACAAAGTCAACAAGAACGGCGACGTTGTCAACGAGGACGGCGAAACTCTGGCCAAGCTCGTCGAGGGGGAGATCGATGCTTGTAAAGGCAAGAAGATCAGCCCCCAAGGCGAAGTCCTTGATGACGAAGGTAATCCTATCGGCAAAGTCGAGCTTGTTTCTTCAGAGCCTGAGGAAGATGCTGGTCCTGAGCTCCCTCCTCTTTCAATCTTGGAAGGCCTTAAATGCAACAAATTTGGAAAGATTGTGGACGCCGCAGGCACACCCCTGGGTGAGCTTGTCGAGGGTGACCCGAAAAAGATTTCCAAATCCGGCGCTGAATGTGATGCTGAAGGCCAATTTTGGGATGGCAAGGGTAAGGTCATCGGTCGAGCAGTCACTTTGCCCAAAGAAGCCAATGAGGAAGAAGCACCGTTTGCAGGTCTAGAAGGCCTGATCGTCGTTCCCGATGGCTGGGTCGAGGACGAGAACCAAAATAAGGTCGGCATCTTGACCGAAGGTGATCCAAAGAAGCTTGTTGGGAGAGCCGTAGACGAAGACGGAGATGTCATCGATAAGCATGGCAACATCGTTGGCCATGCCGATCGCTATGAAGAGCCCGAAGCGGAGGAGGAGGTGCCGTTAGACACTTCAATCCTGGAGGGCTTGCCAGTCAACAAGCAGGGCAACGTGATTGGTTCCGAACGCGTGCCAATTGGCCGTGTGGTCGAAGGCAATCCCAAGGAACTCGCCGGCAAGAAATGTGACGCGGAAGGCCAGATCTGGAACGACTCTGGTAAAGTTATCGGACGTTGTGAAGTCATTCCCGCGAACGAGCGCGAAGCTAAGCCAGAGGGTCCTTTCGCGGGGCTTGAAGACTGCGTTGTCGTCAAGGATGGCATGGTTGAGGACGGAGAAGGAAACACTGTCGGTGTTGTCGTTGATGGCGACGCTAAGCGACTTATTGGCCGTGCCGTTGACGAGGATGGAGACATCATCGACAAATACGGTAATGTCAAAGGTCACGCGGAGCCGTATGAGGAGCCTGAAGAAGAAATTGCGGACCTCTCTTCCCTGGATGGCAAGGTCGTCAACAAAGCTGGCAATGTTGTCGACGAGCATGGCATCATCTTCGGCCGCATTGCAGAGGGCGATCCCGCAGAGCTCGCCGGCCGTAAGGTCGACGGTGAAGGACACATCTGGAGCGACAATGGCAAGATCATTGGTCAGGCCGAGCTCCTCCCAGGCGGGGGTACCCAATCACCTGAAGGCCCATTCGCTGGTTTCGAGAACATCGTGGTCGCCAAGGACGGCATGATCACAGACGGTGCAGGCCAGATTGTTGGCAAGCTAGACGAAGAGACCATGCCTAACGCCGAGAAGCTCCTTGGCCGCAAGGTGGATGACGACGGTGAGATTCTTGACAAATCAGGGAATAGCATCGGCAAGGCCATTCGTTGGACACCTGAAGAAAAAGAGAGAAACATCAACCCCATGTCAGGACACAAAGTCAACAAAGATGGCGAAGTCCGCGACGAAAATGGCGAGCTACTCGGAATGGTTACCGATGGTCATCTCCCAACTCTAGTCGGCCTCGAGGTAGACGATAACGGCTACGTCGTCGACAATGATGGCAACAAGGTCGGTGAATGCACACTGATGCAAAATCTGCAAGAAGACGAAGGCCCTACGGAAGAAGAGATCAAGAAAGCGCATGACGCAGACATCGCCAAGAAGATGAACGGCATTGTCGTGCAGACGATAGAAAAGATGGAGCCCGTATGCAAAAACATCACAGAAGTAAGTTTCCTCCCAATCTTCTCACGCATGCAGAAAAGCTAACAAACAACCCTTAGCGCCTCGAAAAAGCCGAACGCACACCAAAAGAAGAGCTCGACGAAGAAGAACTCGTCAAAGACGTCAAGCCCATGATCGAAGAAGGCAACCGCATCCTGCAAGAATGCAACGGTGCCATCCGCGGCCTCGACCCCGACGGCTCCATCGCCGCCAACGCCAAAGCCCGCGCTGCGAGCGGCGAAGCCACGAAGGAAGAACACACGCTCGCGAATTCGCTCAAGGAACTCACGTCGAATATCGTCAAGACGATTGAGAATGCGAAGAAGAAGCTCGCGGACATGCCGCACGCGAAGAAGGAGCTTAGTCCGTTGTGGGGCCTTCTCACCGAGCCGCTGTTCCAGATCATCGCTGCCGTCGGGCTGCTTCTCACCGGGGTCCTGGGGCTGGTTGGCAAGCTGCTCAATGGGCTTGGGCTCGGCGGTATCGTGAATGGGCTGCTCGGTGGCTTGGGCATCGATAAGTTGCTTGGTGGGCTAGGGCTCGGCAGCATAGCCAAATCGCTTGGTCTGGGTGGTGGGAAGAAGAAGTGAGGTGTGCAATGCAGCCTGTCTCCGTCGGTCCAGATTGCAGTCTATCAGTTTTAGCATGCGTGTTTGGATGGTTTGCGCAAAAAGGGAGCGTGGGTAGCGTGTATTCTATAGTTTGGCATGACGTGAGCTTGAGCTTGAGCTTGAGCTTTTTGTACCTAATATCATTTTCACTCTTCAAAGAATCGTGCCGTTGATGGGATTTGTACGTTGGTGTGCTGACTTCCCTGTAATGGGAATGTACCTACCTATAAGGACCGCCCACGTCGAGAATCACGATTGTCTAAACTATGTGTGCGTCTTTGAAGCTAAAAGAAAAAGGGGGCCTGCTTGTACAATGCAGGCGGGCGGGCAAGACATTGGTATTTGTCTGTGTCTTGCAGGCTTCAGGCGTTGGGGAAGGTGCGTCTGGGTAGGTGGTTAGGTATATCCCTGAACCCATGGCCCATCTACTTCAAGCGTCCCTCTCTACTCACAGATTCAGGAAAGCTATCTGTTCTCTCGGGCCGGGCACTCGGGTTTCCCTTCTAAGACTCATGTCGTTTAAATCTTTCCACGCACGCTTTCTACATCCGTGGGTTTACATACCTGCTACTCCGCCACTTATCCTACATGTGTTTTTGGGAGTGAGCCTTGAGCTGGCACGGGGCTTGTCCTGCTCTGATGTGAGAGCGTCGGTGCTGGGAATATTGTGAGATATATATATTTTTTGGTGGAAAGGTCGTGGCAACTATGCCCACCCAAAGCCAACGCGTTCAGAGCGCAGCCAAGTGGGATGATATTGATTCCTACCCATACAGGAAACCGCGATGCTCTTTGATATATGAAATTAGCACAGATTTCCAACTCAAGTCCCTTCCACCTAGAGGTTCGCTACTCATGTTTTGCTATGCAGCAGCAGTGGTACTTTCGCCAGCACTTGGCTTTTCCGCCCGGGAATGATTAGGGGTCGTCGCTCCTCACGCTGTGAGAAATATAGACTTTTCGGTAAAACCAACGCTCGCCGCCCAGCTTCTTGCCTGGCACCTCGACCCTTATGCAAGCTTCTTCTCGCCGCGACAAATGCATGGACAAGGTGTAACTATATCTGACTTCATACTACCTCCCTCATCTCCTACGACTGCCCCCCAGATGCCTCTAGCCATCGTGGTCGTGAAGAGTCTCTTAATCGCCCTTGGGCGCAACTCTTCCATGGGAAGCGTGCTTCTCCGTTGCTGAGCCATTAGGAGACCTGTTTTCGGATGCACTGGTGCTCTGACCAGGAGCAGGCTTCTCGGTGATGGTAAGGCAGTTGATGCCGAGGTAGGCGCAGATGCTGTTGATGACCAGCAGCGCCCAGCGGAAGTAGACGATCAGGGCGAAGACGAAGTACGCCCGCAGATACCAAAGCTCAATCTCTACACTCACCGCTGGGAGGCCGACGCGCGGCATATTTCCTAACACGGCACCTCCGATCAACGGTACCAGCATCACGGTCCAGTATGGAAATGGCTGCCGAGTCAAATGCGCCAGGATAATCTTCGTCGTCATTCGGCCGAAGACAAAGGACATCGTCAAGCAGAATAGGACCAGCCTATTCTCGCGCATTAGGGTTGAGTGCGGGGAGTAGAGCCATGCGCCGGTGGCGCCGACGAAGACGAAGATGGGGGTCCATTCCAGGAAGACGGGGGCGACGGGGAGGTTTTGGGCGCGGCGGGCTTTGATGACGTTGAGGACGCAGGCGGGGAGGTGGGCGACGAAGAAGGTGATTAGGATGATGGGGATCCAGATGTCGATTACGGAGTAGGTGCCGAAGATTTCGGGGTGGCCTAGGAAGGAGGTGATGTCTTGCTGCCAGATTTCGGGACCGTAGTAGCCGGATAGGATCATGAAGGTGCAGGCTAGGATGAGTCCCTCTATAATTTTGTCAGCTTAAACCAGCTGATATTAGCAATTTCGTACCTGTGGGTCCGTTGAAGTAGCCTAGGTAAAGGGTATGCGTGTGATACGTCTCCCATGTGGAAAAGAACATTGGGAGTACAGGTATCAGAGCTGTGAAGACGCCTTTTGGTGTGCATCCTAAGCCCATCGCAGCTGTTTCACATAAGCTTGCTAGGGTGCAATTCAAGGAGTCAATGCCATGGCTGGTAACCATTAGCACCTGGCCGGCTTAGTAGTAGTCCAGACATACTCGAAAAGCTCGCCGAGCCCACTAGACTGTCCTGTTCTTCGAGCTTGCTTGCCATCTACATTATCCATGGTCGAATACCTGATCAGAGCATGGTGTCAGCCTAAGACTACACAATAAATCCTTTCCATCCAACTCACATCCACAGCCCCAACGCAAAACTATAGTACAGCCATGATGGACCCTAGGGCTTGTTCAGCATCCTGGGCATGCACACCGGCTTTGGAAACAGGATCTATAAATCTCACGTACCGGACCAACCAGATCTGGGATGAAGATCTCGAGGCATATCACATTTGCAAGAATGCAGAAGAAGCCCAGTAGGGTTACCATGTTTGGGGCGAGCCATAACGGGAGTAATTCAACGAATGCGGTCCACTAGGGTCTGCAATGAGTATCTATACAGAAAGATGGGAGTGATGCACGTACGTAGTATTGAAGAATGTATTTGGAGATCAGCGACTTATCGACGCTAGAGTACTTGTAGGATTTCAGATGGACAAGAGCCTCTTCCGAGACGCACTCGTGGGCTGCTTTGTCTACACACGAGTTTTAAATGTCAGGGAATGACCAGCAACATGGAAATTGCGGAGTAACAGCGAGGCATAAATTTGAAAAGTCAAACTTGCTTTTGTTCATGCTCCCTGTGCTTTCGGTCTCGGTTGACCGTTCCTTCTCTCGGTACAGGGGGAGAAGTGACATGGAAGACACGACGATAGCGACGTTTCACCACATGATGACTTGATTGAATTTTGAGTCCCACGTGGCCGGATTCTATAAAAATGGAGTAAGTAAAGTATGGGATTTCAAAGCCTGCCGTGACTGCCCACGTTGGACCCTCTCGACCCCTGAAAAGTTTCAGGAGTGGGGCCGGGGATTAGCCGAGGGTATCACGCAATTTCGACTCTTCTTGTTTAGTTCGTTTTCTGTGGTTCCTAGAATGCACTTGATAATGAAGTACTTCTGGAAGACTGAGCCGCGGCTCCTTCAAGGTGAGCTAAGGTATGGAAAAAACGATCGGATTGGTCATTAAGTAGATCATTGTTCTAGAGGAGCTCATATTGACATCTGAATGAGAGATCGCGATTTTCTGCTTTCATCGTAAATACCGTAATATCCCAAGGATGTTCTGGCAAGTAATTGGCAAATATGTAATCTATTACTATCACTAGTGTGGCTATTAAAGATTTAAGGCTAAGTAGCAGGAACGTCTTAGTATTCGAGGTAAAGTATTCTATGGAAATAGGTGCCTGTGGCGCAGTAGGAGGTCGGGCTGATGATTGGTTGAGAACTCCACGGAAACGGGTCCCGCTCTTGCCTCTCCTTACACACTCACCATACCTTTCGGCATTCGACTCGGGACTGCAGGCACGAAAGCCTCGCCTTTGTTTAGATGCTACAGATCCCTACTGTAACGCAGGTTTGTTCACACTATTGCCCTTTAATCTGTTGAATCAACTGACATTTGTGCGACAGGATGACCTAAATGTGTTCCATGCCCGAGTCTTTGGCTCGTTGGTACCTCCTCCACATCTCATATCACCTGGGGTTGGCACACACTATGATGATACCCGGCATCCTACGCTAGAGAAAGAAGAGGAGGAAGATGACCTGGGCTATTACCCTGACGGCAAGAGACGAACCCTGACAGACGACCAGATCGCTATGTTCAGACATAGCGAGATTTACGCCATACTCCGCGAAAGACAAGTCCGCAAGGAGAACAGGGAGGCCGACGGTGATGGAGAGTTGGCCGATCCGACTCTCACAATTGAGACTTCATCCAATGGTCTGACGCCTCTTGAGCTTGAGGAAGAAGGAGAGAAAACCGCTCCAATTTACAAGGACAATTTCTACGATTCTCTACAGGCGGATTCAAGGTCATCACCCGCAAATAACAAGCGCAAGCGAAACAACGGAGATACTGGTGACAGATCTGACAGGGCATACACACATCGAAGGCTCGCCAGAGAACTTGATACCGCCACATCTCAGGACTGTGTATTGGATTACGGTGATGAACCTACTGAGAAGGAGTTATCTACACACGCTCACCCTCTGGAATCAGGCTATGATAACATAGAGAGTCAGAGGGAGAGAAAGGCTTCGGTGAAAGGTCAACGAATCTGGTGGCCAGTCATCCAAGCTCCATCATAAAGAGGTTAGGATGTGTCCTGATTGAGACGAACCCTATTTAGGACTGGTGTCGTGGCTCTAGCCCTCAGTCCTCAAATGCCATTGCACATCCCAGCTGGTGCAGTAAGATCAGCGCTCTCTACGGCCCTATCACCGGATACTTGCAGAAATGTCATGCATCTTACGCCCGACTTTGACAGTGCATCCAAAATTTGTCAAGAATAATCTCAAGAAGGCTAGACTGTCGTATTAGCTCTAAGTCATGCACGCAATACAGGTGCCAACATACAGAGCGAATCAAGGTTAGCAATGCCTTCATTATGTTCATCATTCTTGTTGTTGACTTTACATGACGAAATACCATTATCGTCATCCTTAGTCGGACAATCTGCTGATTCCTATCTAACTTTGAATGTGGTTTGGTCTCGGCACCTAACCTTTCATGGGGGATGAAGCAGCTCATGGCGAACGCAAATCTTCTCTCTGATATCCCGCACTCTATTGATACCTTGCTTGCATTGAAATTCAATTAGAGAAGTTTAGCTGACACGTCTCTGCATAGTGCTATCATTATCGACGATTGGTACACCCGCACTTTTCAACCATACGGGACGCTTTGAAGAACATCGAGTATTGGGGAAACAGATGGCACGGTATTCAAGAGAAGTCTAGTATTAGGCCATTCGCGGATCCTGAACTATGAGAAGGAAATGTGCTCAGAATGTCGATGAGAATCATCCTACGTTATTGATACGAATGGATAACTGTCTTCAAGGAGCAAGTTGAAATTACCTAAGTATACCATGGCCATCCATAGGCATTTCGTTTGTGAACTCGCCTGCTCGTCGCCCATAAGTCTGTAGTGAGTATCCTGCCATTGCCCAGAACCTCATAAAATCTACGAATTCGAGAGATGTCACATCTTTGAAGCGTTCCAGTTGCCATCAATGATGATCGTTGCTTTAACTGCTAGCCCAGACGGTCGTGAATCCCATTCATCATAAGTTGGTACCGAATCAACGAGTATCGCATAGCAAGATATTTTACCTTAGGTGCGCAACTACCTCGAGAGGGAGACCCAGGCGGGCTGCAAAAGCTCCGAGGAACGACAGCCGCTTATTAGAGGGTTCGAAGCCCATCAGTGAACACTGCTCGGCATCAAGTAATTGCAGTGGAGATGACGGCCCTTTATCACCATGGCTCTCATCCAATTAGTGATTTCAAGGCCGAAGGTCCAGACTTTGACCGTGGATGAGAATCATCATATATCAACTTAGAAGCTGGACAACGCAGAAGGGCGCCTCTACCGGTGACATGGCACTTTGACTTCTACCATGCGGGCACAACCATGGCTCATGTCCATGAGGACCATGACTTCCCACATCCCGTCGGTCGCCGACCGGCAGTATTTTTACGTCAGGGATTGCGCGTCGGGGTTGGAAGCACTGATAGTCAGCACCCATGTATCCACTGGCCATCAATTCCCCGAAAGCCGCATAGTGTTATCGTTCAGCGAAGGGATATGTGGAGGGGTTGTGAAGGCTTGCAGAAGCTTGCATATGGCTGCATGCTGCTTCCGTGTCTTCCCAGATTTCAGATCTCAGGCCACCGTTGCAGCTAGCCGCATGTGAGGACGTCTTGAGCGCTAAAATAGTGGATTTCCTCATTGAGCGACATAATCGCTGCTAGCGCTGTCAGCTGGTCAGGATCGCGAATTGATTGGATGGCGGAGCTGGTCTCAGGGTCCCGTCTTTTCCTCATTTGAAATTCGGAAGATTCTTGGCTTGACGCAGGGCGCGGATCATCCATCGATAGTGCTTGCAGGCGCTGATCTATTTCCTTGCTTGTTTCTGAATGACGCCACTAACCCTTGCTTCGCTGGCCGATCCATACTCCTCTCATCCCTGCCCGAAGACGCCCAAGCTTCATGCCACGGCTGAGCGAGCTTCACCACTTTTTTCTCTTCTGTGCTTGCCCCTCACCTCTTATTACCATCGAAGTTGCTCTTTTCCATTTTGCCCCTCCAAGTTATTTTTCATTCTCACTCATTGTATACTTGCCATATATAATAACATTGACAGCCAACGGCGCGTCTTTATAGAGCGCTTACACTATGTCAACCAGATCAAGATCCCATTCAACCTTGAGGCCGGCATTGCGACACCGCTCATCCGAGCGAAGCAATAAGCTCACCAAAAGCAATTCCGGCAGCAGAACTGCCTCTCCGGCTAATACAAATCGGAGGGTCGCCAAGCTAGATCTTTATCTGTCGAGATCCAGACGAAACTCGACCGATCAGCTTCAACGGACATCTACGGTAGCTTACGAAAGCCCGCGAAACACGAGCATCAAACGATGGGACGGCAATCGAAGAATGACGGTCAAATGGGACTCAATTCGCAGGGTGAACTTCTAATTGGCGCTTCTTGGCGGTTACTTGAGATCTAACAGCTCAATAGGATCCTGAACTCTGGTTTGCCAGCGGAGATTGCTTGATCCATTTCTACGAGCGAGGCCATTCCAGACGAGGAGCCTCTCTCCGTGTATCACTTGCGGACATCGAATCGAGCAACTGCCGGCCTCTATTGGATCGCTACTTTACCGAAGCTGCTCCTCCCACACCTTCATCTTCTTCGGAATCGGATCAAGTCGCCGATGCACCCGAGTATTTTGATGACCCTGCGCCTCCTGCAAAGTTCGAACTATACATACCAGCTCCCAAAACCTTGAGTCGAGAAGAAGCCTTGCAATATCACATTACCACACGCAACTTCTTTGCGTGGATGTATGAGAAGCCCCTCGTCGGAAATCGCCTTGGCGATGCATTGATCGCTCTCTATGAGAGAATGAACCGTTTTAGACCAGATCGAGAACAGAATGAGGACAACGTTCTTGCCTACATCGACGGCCAGGGTTACTCCGACTTTCGAGATTGCTGCGATCACGCTTTGGCGGTCCTCCGGTTCGCCGAGAAGCTCGAACAGCGCGAACTATGGACCGATGTATTTGTGCATTGCGCTGGAATGTGGGAACAACTTGACATGAGCGCTGAGTTTGAGGTGGGACATTCTCTGCGTTTTGTATCATCCCTGAGTCTAATCTGTTGGCAGTGCGTTTCAAGGGCCTCGCAAGCCCTCATCTCTAGAGCTCATCTTGAAATGGACTTGCGATTGGAACGTGCCGGATCATCGCTAAGCCATTTTCTAGAAGAGGACTTGTCAGGTTCCTATATTGGGTTGGGTAAAGAAGCTCATCTACACCTGGAAAGGTTCAGATCTTTCCTCCACTCGTTCTATATCAGCAAACATGGGTATTGGCCACCCATTTCCACCGATCGCAGCAGCAGCTCCTTACCAAAATCAGTCTACCGGTCAATGTATTTTGAATTTCGCTGTCTCTATGATTACCTCGTCGATCCAACTTCGGGGATCTCTATTCAAGACAACAAGCCTGTGGACGGTGGCATCTGCGTTTATCAAAATGTCCTAGCTTTTGACAAGCGAAACAAGTACACTTCTCTCCCACATCCACTTCCTTTGGTTCCGAAACTACCTGCCCCATTAACCCGCCATAAGTCTCTCGGCAGGCTCTTTGGGAACAGACAAGCCAAATCAGATAGACGAATTCGAGCTGCAGACGCTCTCTCTGCTGCAACCAATCCGAATAACAAGGAAGTCATCAACTGCAGCCTTGTCCGGGAATATCTGCGCTTCGAAGAATCATGGACTATTCGCGAAGACGCTACGGTATCCTGTGCTGACGCCCGAAAAGTTCGTTGGATACTAGTCTACGCAATATTACAAACCCTGGTCTCGGTCACTCGTGCTCCGCAGGAGGTGAGGGACACTGAAGGCATTTCGTATCCATTGTGCTGTCAGATTGGTGGCACGCCTCCTTGGCAGACCGGCGATACAGCTAGGAAGGTCAAGCCTACCCTACAACTTCTCCGAACTTCACTTCGAGACCAAATCCTTGAGCTGGGACCAGATATGGATGCACTCTCTGCCAGACCTAGTCCCCTCGTGGTACCTCAGAAAGACAAGAAAAATTTCCTACCACGGAAGATTTCCATCAACAGCAATCTGTGTATCAGATCTCCGCAACCAATCAGGGCTTCCTCATGGGAGATTCTCAATCAAGGAAACGCAGACGTCAGCACAATCGATACCAGCAATGATGATCCGATCGTGCATGGCAACGTCAGCCTGGTCGACCACCATAACGTCAGTCCGATCAGCCACCATTCAGACCCTACCACGCCATCGACTAGCGAAGGTGCGGGCAGCAGTGGGTGGAGCCCCAATTCTAGTGAGGATGATATGGATCATCCTAGTGTCAATGGTGGTGACAGTAATTACGGAGATGACGAAGACGAGGAAGGACCACAGGTCTCAAAATTACCATTCAAGCCCACCATACCGGTCCGGAAAAGGCCTTCTCAAGGTGGCTTCCGGCCTGGTAGTGGTAACCCTGAAGTCGAGGAGTATCTCCGCTCTTGACTCACACTGAAACAGTCTTTAATTCTGAGCATTTGACGAGCGATGGAGTTATGTGAGGTGTCTTCCGCAAATTGCGGTTGGCTTCAACTGCCATCTCCTTTACAATCTTGATATCCCATATAGCGAATACCATCTCAATATTAATGATAATGTCAAACTTGTTGTTCCAATGAAGATGACATGTGTTCCCACATCGATAATACACTCACGCTGCTCCAGCAAGTCACTTGGGGTCTCTCACACCCAAGAACCCAGTCTCTCACCCACACCGCTCTATGGTGAGTACTGATACTCTATCTCGGCCTAAAGCGGAATAGCTGACACGCTACGTCCCCGCCACGGCTCCTTCCACCACCTGCAGGTCCCTGTAATGGGTAATGGGGGCCAATCCCACTCTACCCCACCTTCAGCCAGCCTCAAACACGCCAGCATTTCCTCTTTGGGCGTGACAGCTCAGACATGGTGCATTTGACATCCTCATAAAATGTTCGAGATCCGCCATGGTGAAAAGCGTCAAGCTGATTCATGCAGCTAAGAGACATCTTCACACCTCCTTCATGGTCTAGCTGGCGTGTGGGCACCTCTTGTCATTGATGACCATGAACCAAGGCCAGAGCGGCAGCAGGAAGGACGAGAGCGGCCCATGAAATGGCTAAAACTTCCCCCAATCCAATGATATGCTCAACGTAGCTAGAAATCGACTCATGCACCGTGACAGCGGTTCTAGCGGAGCTTCTCAGCTCGTCATAACCCATAATGTGGAGGTCAACTACCAATTGGCCATGAGTTGAAGGTGTCCAGATGTCTTGGACTGGCTGTACGCTTGCCGAAAATATCGGAATGCAACCGCCTATGAGACAGAGGGGCAGTCGATTCTTCATCTAGACTGATCGCATCCAACTTGATTGCTCGGGGAACCGGGAATGTTTCCCACCAAAGTTGCTTACAGCAGACAATGATAATAAAAGCTATCGTCCGATCATGGGGAAAGGGTTTTTGACAACCACTGTCAGGGGAGCCTAACTTGAGTTCTCGTCCATTCATCATTCTTTCAATTAACTATCATGGCTGCGGTACCAAGCCTACAGGAAGCAAAACCTCCCACTTGCGACACGTGGAAGTCTGAGTTCGCACGGCGAGTGGCATCGAAGAAAATCTCTGAAGAATTCCAGTACTTTGCGCAGATTTATGACAAATCCAGACGAACAGACTTCAAAGGACACGTGAAATTCGAAGATGCGGTTCTCTTCGCTCTGGAGCAGGCGTCCAAGGGAGAAGCACTTCTAAATAAGAACGAGCAGGCTCATAGCTTCCCAGAAGGCTCCAAGGTATGCATCGTAGGAGCAGGCATGAGCGGTAGGATGAAGCGATTTGAAGGGTCTTGCAAATTCTAACAAGAGTAAGGCTTGTATATTGCCATGATCCTTGATGCTCTTGACATTCCAGGCCTGTCATACGAAGTCCTGGAAGGTTCTGACCGTATTGGAGGAAGAGTGTATACCCATCATTTTTCCAGCAAAGAGCATGACTACTATGATGTTCGTCTAAGTAATTAGGAAATCGTCTTCTGTATGGCTAACAATGGACCTAGGTTGGCGCAATGCGGTTTCCCAACATTGAGATAATGGACAAGTAAGCCGATCGCTGCCCATGTCACAGCCTCAAACATCGGGTTGGAAATGAACTGACACCATATAAACAGGACATTCAAATTATTTGATCATTTGAAAGTGCCAAAGATACCATACTACTTGAGCAGCCCTGAGGGAGATGCTTCCAAGAACAATCAACCCTCAAGGTACAACGACGAGACGATCATTGGTTACGAAGAAAAGCCGAAAGACGAGAAGAAAGTAGATCCCAAGAAGGACTATGATGTTTTCCGAGTCTCCGAGACCTACGGAGGGCGAATTATGCCTGAGTGAGTAACATTGTTGCAATTATGGTCTGATACCTTCCCTGACAGAATATTAAGGCTTGTGGATTCTCCGAGCAAGTACGTGACCGAGGCATTCGAGCCATTCAAATCACGGATGCGAGCGAATTGGGCCAAAGGATTCAACGCATTGATGAAGTATGATAACTTCTCAGTGCGTGGCTACATGATGTCTCATGGAATTACCCCTTTGTAGGTGGCTTGTGAAGATTTGGGTGCTTGATCAGTGCTCACGTTCTCCTTAAGGGATGACTACTATTCCATTCAATGGCTTGAAACACTTACTGAGTACGCCATTCCCTCATGTTATGCTACGTTTGTTTTACTGACATAGTTGTCTTCCAGCGGAAGCGGATTGTATGACCGTAAGCAGCTCCAAATTAATTCTCTGTAGTGGTTCTCTGTGTCGGAGGCCCTATGTAAAGCACTCTAAAGTTATCCGCTCGATCCTCTCTAATATTCGCTTTCGTAATACCGGACCTTCTTCAGGCAAATTTGGAGAAGAAATTCTGACTGTGCCGTATGAATAGAATCCTTCTCAGAAGGAGTCATTGACTCCATGGACTTCGATTATTACTCGGAATATGTTGACGACGGCAAGCACACTGTCGATTGGTACTGCATCAATGGCGGCACTCAGATCGTCCCGGAGAAAATGAACAAGACGCTCAAGAAGCCTTTGACTGAAGACACTCTCTGCAAACGAGTCACCAAGATCGGTTACAATCGAGAAAACGGCGGGACATCACCCATGACGGTCAAAGTGGATGGGGAGGCAAAGTCGCGCGATTACCTCACTGTCTTTGCAACGCCCACCTTGGCTTGCCTTCAGCGAATTGATCTCACGGAATTAGAGCTTCTTTACGAGCAGAAAGATGCCATACGATCACTCCACTACGATACTGCCTCAAAGGTTGGCATGCAATTCAAATATGCGTGGTGGATCAACTATGGCATCAAAGGAGGCTTAGGGAAGACTGACATGCCACTACGATGCTGGTAAGTTTTGCTCTTGTGTATTTTCGCCCTTGCTAATATTATAGCGTATATCCTTCGTACAATATCCATGACCCGAACATTGGGAAGCCAGAGGGTGGACCAGCTGTACTTCTTTGCTCATACTCGGTAAGTGACCCGCCTGGTATTCCAAAGACATTAGCTTATCCTAGAAGTGGGCACAAGATGCTGCACGCATAGGATCACTGATGAAAGGAGATCCGAAGAAGGAAATCGAGTTGAAGCAGATGCTCTTTAACAATCTCACGCATCTCCATTTAAAGAACGCCCAAATCGACCACCCAAAAATGACGTTCGACGATCTCTATAAGGAGATCGAGGACTCTTACATTACGCATCATGTGAGTCAATCTCAAAATTTTGAGAGAGCCTGCTAAGGAGAGACTACTAGGCCTTCGACTGGCACAACCACGAATTTTCATCCGGCGCCTACGGCAAATTTGCTCCTGGCCAGTTCGCAAACCTTTACAGCGCCCTCACCTGCCCTACAGCAGACAGTCGTTTCCACTTTGTCGGCGAAGCCGTCAGTGCACACCACGGTAAGCCTCTCCTCACCCTTCCCTTACCGTGTAAAGCAAGCAAGGCAGCAAGCGATCTAACAATGGAAAATGTGACAGGCTGGATCGTTGGCGCCCTCGATAGCGCGCACCAAGCCGTCATCAACTTTCTGCGTCGCTTCAACCTCAAGGAGTATGAGGATAAACTTGGAAAGTTGAAATGGCTCGGTAAGGTACCGGATGAGATTGACCGTGAGACATCGATCAAGAAAGTTGTGCTTGGGCAGGTCGTGCCGGAGGATCGGCTGAAGGCGAGGAGTGCGGTTGAGCAGGGGAAGACGGAGGTGATGGATTTGGTGGATGGGGGGACGGATAATGGGGTAGTGAGATAAGTGGGTCTGTTGGGATGTAGAAAGGGGAAAAGAATTCGTCGGTGTGGGCGAGTTTGGGAAGTGAGATGGCTCATTAATGCAAACGATTCTCTGATGCTATTTAAACGCTTTTGTGACTAGCTTAGCACCGCTCGTTTCCTGTTAGGATTTGACATTTTGTCGTAGCTACTGAGATCCAAATGCTAATGCAGGAGCTCTTGGTGTAGACTAATCCGATAAATATCTTGAAAGGTGTCATGTGCACCTTAGCATTTACGCAGACAGGACAGCATTGTACGGAGACTCTTTATGAAGGGACGTTAATCTGGATCCTGAATTCCATAGCGACCGAATACCGAAATCAAAAAAACGTAAAACCTCCAGGGTTCCGGATTTCCGTAACGGATGTGAATCCACGATATCGTTCTGTTACAGCGTCGTCCGATCGCAGATCTACGTGCCTTGATTGTGCAGCCACTTGTTTATCGAAGACCGGCGCGATAGATTTTCCTGTTGGGTGAATGAGATGTTGGAGCTGTTGTTTGGGAGAGCGTGGGGGAAAGGGGGATGGTGGAGATGTGTGATGGCATTGTGCGTTGTTATGATTGTGTTGGCTGGCCTTCGGGATTGGGTGGTTTGATGGTTTTGTGGATAGCTGTCCTAGAAGTTCTCCGAAGGCTGGGATTTAACATCGAGACTTTCCGGGATTTTCTTCAGAATAACGCGCTCTTTCGGGGGAGGGTAGAGATATGATACGGAAACACAACATCGCTTCGTAATCTTACATATCCCAATAGATCAATCTAATCAATACTCCTCGCGCCCTGTCCCTGTTTGAAATACAGCCCAGCATTCATCAGATCTTTCAAGTGATTTTGCCGCTGAAGATTTCAATAAGCCATTTATCGTATCACCAAGATGATGAATCGGAAGGAGCAAGTTGCGACTGAGACATTGAATCGCTACCGCATCATGATAGACAGCGGCTTGGAAACGGAACGGCCCCTCCTGCTTCGCGCCATCCCGTGGCTTTGGCATGGCTAACTGTGAGCCTGTGGGAGCCAAGCCTAGACCACCTGCTTGAAGATGGGATTGTGAGAAGTGCAGGCTTCAAAGACGGCCCCCACTGACTCTGAGTGTGCCGCTTTGGGAAGACGCTAGACTACTTGTAGCGCGACGGGACCGAAAGGAAGCGCCTGAGGCGCAGCCAAGGCTCCTTCTTCAGCGCTCTCCTGGTTTTCAGTGTGGGTTGCCACCTGACTGTTTCTGTCATCTGTAATTTACCATCCACTTTGTAATTCCTTTAGTTCCAGTGATTTGATCATGAGTCAGCAAAGGCAAAGTGCCTGCATTGATTTGCCTTAGTACCTCAGACGTGCCAAGCTAACCCGTTCCGGGTTAGTAGTAGAAGTGGCTGACTATTCTAGTTTTCTATAGCACGTCTAAGCGCAGAACTCTAGATTATAGCTAGATAATTATTAACTTTTTTTACGACGAGATTTCGAAGTCGAGAAACTACTACTTAACGATCGAAATTCTTCGATTTTTCGACGCTCGGGGCTAGGGAATCGATACTCCTATTTAATTAAGACTTTTCCGCCCGAAGTTTCGTACGCGTAGTAGGTTTATAACGCGTAAAGTAAATTTATAATTAAAACGTTATTTTTATTAACGGGTTTTACGATTTTTATAGTAAAAAAATTAGAAACCCCTATATAAACTTTTTAATAACTACGAATTCTCTAAAATTACTAATAGAAACCCCCGGTAAAATCGAGAGATCTCGCGCCGAGAATAATCTTTAGGAGTAAGGCTATCGTAGAAAAAAAAGTCGAAAAAATACGTCGGTAGTTAAGGTATTTCTAGTAAAAATACGCGGTTTTATATTTAGACGTACTACGTACTAGATTTTATATAAGTAGAAAGCTACTTTTATAGCTTAGTACGTTTAAGATCCTAAGGTAAGTATTAATTTATCTTAGAACCTTAAACGTATTAAGCTATAAAAGTAGCTTTCTACTTATATAAAACCTAGTACGTAGTACGTCTAAGTATAAAACCGCGTATTTTTATTAGAAATACCTTAACTACCGACGTATTTTTTCGACTTTTTTTTCTATAATAGCTTTACTCCTAAAGATTATTCTTAGCGCGAGATCTCTCGATTTTACCGGGGGTTTCTATTAGTAATTTTAGAGAATTCGTAGTTATTAAAAAGTTTATATAGGGGTTTCTAATTTTTTTACTATAAAAATCGCGAAACCTATTAACGAAAATAACGTTTTAATTATAAATTTACTTTATACGTTATAAACCTACTACGCGTACGAAATTTCGGGCGGAAAAGTCTTAATTAAGTAGGAGTATCGATTCCCTAGCCCCGAGCGTCGAAAAATCGAAGAATTTCGATTATTAAATAGTAGTTTCTCGACTTCGAAATCTTATCGTAAAAAAAGTTAGTAATTATCTAACTATAATCTAGAGTTCTACGCTTAGACGTTATCTTAGTACTTTAGATATATATACTAAGCCCGCTAATATTTAGCGCCCGCCGCTAAACCTATTTCGGTTAGCTTTTTCGAGGATAACTCCGTATCTAACTTATAGTACGTCTAAGCGTAAAACCCTATATTTTTACTAGATAATCGTTATTTTAGTACGCGCCTATATAAATTTTTAACTTAACGCTAAAAAATATTAATATTACTCTTTAAGACGCGACTATTAACGCTCTATATATATTTACGATACTTTTAGTATTACGGCTAGGACTTTTATATATTCTCTATCTATCGGTCTAATCTATAATTACGTTATAAGATAGGAACCTCGTAGTTAACCGCCCTAAGGGCGCCGATACGGTTTTACCTCGAAATTTTAGGGTCGATAGCACGCGTTAGGAGATATCCTTACTCGAGATTCTTTTAGTCGGCGCTTTAGACGGCTATTACGATATACCGAGTCGTATTTCCCCGGTAATTACGGTACGTATATATAGCGATTCTTTAAATATATCGTTTTTATAGAGAGATATAAAGCGTTCTAGGCTAATAGGTTTAAACCGTAGAAAGGCGGGATAGGAGAGCTAGTTAAGTATATTATATCGGAATTCGTTCTAGAAATAATCTAAAGCCGATTCGGTTTCGTTCTAAAGAATAAGTAAATAAGCGCGATCCGCGTCCTCCTAGAGGATTAGATAGACTTAATCTTAATTATTAAGACCGGTTTTAGGAAGAGTATTATCTTCTAGGTAGCGCCGCTTATATTTAGCCCGGTTAAGACTACGTTAATTATTATACTATTAAAGGCGTTAGAGGAAGAGTAGTATAGGAAACTAAGTAAGGTCGAGGGCTATAGGCCGTTCGTCTTAAATAGCGATATAAATAATCTATTTAACCTATTACGTATCTATTAGAATATATTTACTTATAGTAAGGGCCCTCTATATATCTAAAGTTTAAGGAAGGAATATACTTATAGCCCTAGTCTTTATAAGTCCTAAAATTACGACGTTAAAGACGTTTAATAATAACGTTATAAGGTATC
>JAABUP010001768.1_pt1 | contig 22823 bp, 27 predicted proteins | sample 5559201 | NCBI WGS metagenome assembly JAABUP01 (sample SAMN10711887, study PRJNA513373) | rock metagenome | isolation source: Antarctica rocks | place: Antarctica | reverse complement strand
CCATCCTCCCCTACACATTCCACCACCCACCTCCAAATAACAACCCGCCCGATCGTCCTCCAATACCTCTTCTTCCTCACCCTCTCCACCCTCTCCACGCTGCTCCACCACCTCACAATCCGCCTGCTCGCCCCGCTCCTCCTCCCGCACTCCCCGCGCGCCCACTCCCCGAACACCATCAGTACCGCCCTGCTCGTCTCCTCGTGCACGAAACTCTTCCCGATCCTCATGGTCATCTGGGCCTACGATGTGCCTGCCGCCGCGAGGAGCGTGGGCTGGGCGGTCGTGGTCAATAACGTCGAGGCGTTGAGTATTCTGTTGGATTGTGGGTATGGTGCGGCCGGGGTGTTGGCGGCGGCCGGGGCGGCGGTGAGGTGGGGTGTTGCGAGGGTCATACTGGGTGCGGTCGGGTTGGAGGGGGAGGGGAGCGTGGTGGAGGATTTGGTGGGGGTGGTGGATTTGGTTAGGGGTGCGGCGGTGAGGGTTGGGTTGGGGTAGAGATAAGGTCTTAAGGAAGTTTGATTGATTGGCTGATCATGCTGCACACGTGGGGTATTCATCGAGTATTGCCTCTGCCGTTGGTAGCATTTGTGATTTGACCAAGAGCAACGCTTCGAGAAATGCGGCCGAGAATACCAAACGCCAGAGAATATGTTCCTATCTTTGCCACCGCTGCCCACGCCTTGTGGCCAGCAATCAGAACTCTCATAGCCAGTCCCGTCAATCACAGCAAAGCTAGACACCCATCCCTACCATCGTGGCTATCTCCACCCTATTTCCACCTTAAAGCCTCCCAGACCAGCGAGGCACTATAAACCTAGTCCCTACATCCCAGACGGTACATACTGCGGTCTCCAATCATTCCGTTTCGGCACGATGAGAGGATGCCATTGCGCCAGAAACGTTATCGCTACACCACCACGTCACCAGAGTCAGCCAGCCCATCCCATCGTGTCTTCCCTCCGTATGGCCACGGAGTGGCAGATACGACGAGCGCTTGAAACCGGAGAGGAGTGGCCCAGGAGCGGAGGGAGGGATGAGTCGAGTGGTGGACGTACCCCACATGATATAACAACTCGCAAAACTGAGTATCAACGAGCTTCTCCAAACCCTATTATCCAGCGCACCATGAACGTCAGCATTTGTCCATCTGTGCTCGACTTCCATCCTCGACGACAATGCATCCAACGCAACGGACGTCTAATTAATCTCTAATCATGCCCGACAGGCGGTCTTGCACGACCTCCCCGAAACAGATGGTAGTGGTGGTGGTGGTGGTGGTGGAATGTGGGTAGATTATGGACGGATTGAAACAGCAAACATACGTCTGATTCTCGCCCTTGGGCGCAAAGAACCACGCTACGAGGGAGGCGACGACGACGAAGATGAGCCCGATGATGACGCTCCAGCTATTCTCGTCGTGTATGTCAGTATGTGGCACTCGGTGGGTATGGATAGGAGGGAATGGACGTACCCGTTCGCCATTGTCGGGACTGGGAAGGTGGGAGGCGCTGAGAGGTGGGTGATTGCGTTAGTATTGTGTGGTGATGGTGAGAGCTATGATACCTTGAAGGGAGCTTGATATGGATCAGGTTGGACGGCATCTTCCGAAGGCTATGATTTCATTACGGCAGGCTATGCTACCCTACCGTGTCATTTCATCTCCGTTCAATCTATGTTAGCCAGGTATGCAGAAGAAATTTGCCTTATTCAAACAGTCGGGGACCCATCCTTCCATAGCGGTGGATACCCTCAAGATTGAAGACACAGTGTGGGAGCATTTGGTTGCTGAGATAATCGGCTTGGACATGAGCTGGTTCTACTCCTGGAAGAACTGAACGCATCTAAAAAGAGACGCCCTAGCACTGAGAACCTTACAGACCATAAGAACAAACCTCCTGACCCGCCTCAGTGGCAAGATAAATGTAAAGGAAACCTAGACATTGCATGGATAGTGGAGCTTGAATTTTGTGCGTGGCAAAGGAGAATGGGACGCCCGGACAAAGACCCTACTTCATGCGCCCTCTCGGCTTTTACGGTAGCTAGACTGCATATTGACATTCAGTCAGCAATGCTCATGGCAATGCAAGCATGCATTATCGGCAGCACAATCAGGAAGCATATGACTCCTGGCGACCCACCTCTTGTTCGACCTGTAAACCATCCACAACCGGTGCCAACTCGCTCAAAATCTCGTAAGCCTTCTTGTGAAACTCTAATTGCGCCGCGATCAAGTCCGCCAGATTCCTCAGAGGCTCCGGGGTATCAAGCACCTGGAGATCGTCAGTAATACGTCCACAGTCATGACAGTAGATAAACGTACATTCTTCATTACACCAACAGCTTCCTCAGTCTGTCCAACAAATTCGTCCTCCGCATGCTCGACCTGGACGCGCCCTTCTTCACTCAAGCTCTCATCATCCGGGTTCATGCCACGACCTCCACTCTTAGCCTTCGTCTTTGCGGCGTCCAACATGAGCCTTGCGTTCTCCACGTTCCTCCTCGCCCGCGTCGCAAACATCAGGTTGGTGTTCAAGGTTGTACTCCAACCAGCCAAGAATCTACTCTGGATCTGCGCATCCTGCGCCAGTCTTGCTTCGCCAACCTTTTCCTCCGCTAGTGCATATTTCTCGAGCGCAGTCGCGAGAGGATCTTCGGCGGCACCTGGGTGATTCTGGGTGAGGAGTTGGGAACCGGCGAGGGAAGCGCGAGCAATGGCATGGTTAAAGGTCTTAGGTTGAGGTTTGGCAGAGGGAGGAGCAGTGAAGGCTGCCTGTGCCTCGGCTGGAGATGTAGCGTTGGAGAGGAGATGGACTTTCTCGGTGATGGTTCGGCCTAGGTCATTGAAAGACTCTCGGATATTCGGAGGGTAGTCGTAAGCTTCGTTGGTGTATTGAGAACTAGTTCAATCCTTAGGATATATTCGTAGTTCTGGTAGCCTATCCGCGAGACTTACGTGACCTGCAATAGCTGCTGATGAACCTGCTTCAAAGCATCCACTCGCTTTTCTAGCTCGATGTAATCGGGTGGCAGTTCAGTCTACGTAAGACCAAACATTAATGACCGCAGCGGATGGAAAGCTCCCCTTGCCCACGTGGAGGGCCACCAGAGAGGGACGGATTCATCCGGGCAGCGCACCTTGTCTTCAGCTTGGCCGAGCTGTTCCTTGACATACTGTTGAGTGCGCGCCGCGAAAGGGCTGAAGGAGGCACTATGAGTGGGAAATCTCGTCAGAACGAGTACTAGATTGATGAATATATCCTCTGTTGTTCATAGCTTCAAGCCAATGGGCAGCTTGTCGATGCCATGCCAACCACTCGTGGAGGCACATACGTCAAGTTCTTCCCGAACGCCTGAACCTTGTCCATTTGGCAATGTACCGTCGTTTCGTATATGCAGATATCAGGTAGTCAGATGTGTTGTGAAGGTACGCACGAGTCCTGTTGTCGTGAGATATTGGATTCGTGAGACCAGACATAGGTCGGGTCCGCCTGCTGCTTGCCCAGATGCCCTGCGCTAGCGGGAGCGCTAAACCTCATGTGTACAGTACTGTACGTCAAATACCCATGGTTCAATACAACGGTGCACCATCGCCTCGAACACATTTGAGGCAGCTGATCCTCAACACATTATAATCATTTTAATTCGCTATGCTAATCAATGACGGATTCCTTGTCAGCCCAGCTAGGTACCACTGACCTGCAGACGCCCTCGTAGTCTAGAAACGTCTCCTCATCCTCAACAACCCCTTCCGTAGTCCAAAACATGGTCCAATTGGATCCAGGGATCTTCCAAGTACCACGCGCCCTTTCGAAGTACCACTTGTTGACAGGATTGTCTCGTCGACTTCGCCAACAAACGCCATTAGGGAAGCAGCCCCGAACCATAGCGTTGAACACAATGTCCGCAACACCTCCAGCGCCTTGACTCCGCTTTAGAACTGCGAACTTATCAAGATACGGCACTTTGTGTAATCGACTCGCTTCGCTGTTATCATCGGGGACCCCTGGTGGCATCTCCCATGTCAGTAGAGCGCCGCCTTCGTACTCGCCAGCGATTATAACACCTGCGATGCGATCGTTAACGCGCTCGAGGTAGTGTTTCACGTCCAGCTCCCTGCTGAAAGAGTCGTCTATGAGATGGACCAGACGTGGCAGATCTATGCGAGGATCGTCGAGCGTGAGCCTTACCTCGCCCGTTCTGGGCGCTATCCACGCCCTTATGCGTGGATCCGGCAAGATAGTCAAAGGCATGCCGCGCTTGACGAAGGTCGTTGGAGACGCATTCATGCCACCAGCAGCACGAGAGGCGCCTGAGACGTTTGCGAGTCGTCCAGACGGTAGCGATGATGAGAAGATCGGCTTGTCCGTCAGTAGGTTATGTATCAATGGGTTCCTCTGCCTTCGAGTACCCACTCCAGAGGCCTGGAATGAGATTGGGGCGGATTTCCCCGAATTTGCAGCTTCTTGGGGTGTGGTAATAAGAGCAGAAGATGATGGAGGCAAAAGAGCCAGAGTTCGCTGGAGAAGCTGCATGTTCTTGAGATGGGCTTCAGGTGCCGATAATGATAAGGAACTAAGCCTTGGCTGCTCAAGGCGCCAGCCCGGCGACGGAGGCGTAACTCCAGTCTCGCTGAAGCTGGTAAGTGCTTTGCTGCCAACCACCCCGGAGAAAGTAGCCTCCTGCGCCGGAGGCACAGCTAGAGTACGTTCCCAAGTCTCGCCAAATTCCTTCAACTGGAGAAGCTCGGCATTAACATCATCAAACTCTTGCTCCAAATTGATGAAGACATGGGATCCATTAGCTCTATCTGCTGATGGTATACCTCCGGCCGGATCCAGAAGGATGATTCGATCTAGAGAAGTTTGCTTCTGAAGACTTTTGACTCTTTCAGAAGCCATGATGGGGTCCTCATCTGGCAACGGCGCTGCTTGAATGCCAGCGAATTCTCTGGTCAATGCAAGTATAATCTCATCAGCGTTCACAGACACTAGTGTATGGGTGCTGGACATATAGCCTACAGGTGCGATGACCGGAATCACACCCCTGCGTAGTGGTGCGAGCAGTAAATTGCGGTTCGTCACTCGAGCCCCTCCGTTGACCTCTACCGTAGGAGAATGTTGACTGTTTGTGGGAGAGACTCCAATGATGCTCTCCAAACGCCGTGCTTCCGAACCATTGTTCGATTCAATGCTAGCAACAACACGATCTGCTTGTTCTATGACTACTTTTCGCCAACCCGTATTCTCTCGCCCGTCCAAGTCGAAAGACTTGCTCGCATCGCAATCCACCACTATAACGCAGCTCAGCCCCAATCGAGCGAGTTGTGAAAGGGTATGGCCAATGCCCTGTAATGCCGCATCGTCGAGCAATTGTGGTGACTTAAATTTGACGAGCGCAACGTGAAGGGGCTCAGCGGCGTTGTCCATAAATGACTTTGAGACTGGAACTTGGGTAAAGACAGGACTTTCATCGAGTGCCTTCGTAGGGAGATAGAAGCTACCGAGGTTCACTCCGGGCACATTGAACTGGATCGATTTCGGTGTTTGGTTGTCTGGCTCTCCGGACGTTGTTGACGATGGTGTAGCTGTCTGTGGTGGCACAGATTTCTTCGAAGGATGAAACCGGGAGAGATAGGACTTTGCTTCTCGTTTGGTAGACGTAGAACTCAGTACGTCAAGGAAGAAGTCCTGTACTATTCTTAGCTAGTTCAGGGTCTCAATGATCATTGCAGGGCGTACTCTGTCTGCAAGCTTGCCCCGTGCGCGACTTCCAATATGGCCCAATGACTCTCTGCCATTATTCGCTATGGTCGAGTGCTGCTCGGTGGGGTTCAGTGCCAACCGCGCGGTCGTGGTGGAGAACTTCCTAGTTCCCCATTGCGACTCTGCGTTATCCTGCGATCTAATTAATGCTCCAAACTGTATACGTGTAATGGTCAGTAATCCTCCATTCAGTCTTCCGCAAGTTATATAACGACAGACCTCAAACCCAATCAAACCTTTGCCTTTCCTGAAGACCAGAGTTGGAGGCTTCATGTCTCATCCTTGACAGGAAAGTTTGCAAGAAGCTCGAAGAATGAAGACATGAAGATTGAAGAACTGGTATAAGCGTTTGAGCTGATTGAGTGAAGTGAAGACGGCGAATGGTCGAATAACTGACCAAACACCGAGACGGTGCCTGGAGAAACTGAGTCAACGGCTGCCAAGGCGATAGCCGAGTTGCGATAACGGAATCGGCTTTGTAAGGTAAGGCTTAGGGTTATTTACTTCGAGCTTGAATAATGACAGATCCTTTTCTGATTCTCTTGACAGGGCAGAACGATGGGCAATCATCTGCTTCTATTATATGCTCTCGCACCAGATTCATTATCAAAGATGGCCAATCAATGGCAATGCAGATCAAGAGATGCTTTCGGAGATAGCGGGTTGATACCCATTGCCGACGTCATACTTGTGGATCACGAAGCTCAATTCTGCTACCTCACAAATCAATGAAGATTTTGCCTTGCACCATCAATTCTCCCTTGAAACACCTCTGAAGTCTCAGCCCAAGAAAATTACCAACAGCCATCACAATGGCTCCTCAGTTAGCATGGATAGGCTTAGGCAATATGGGCCGAGTAAATTCTGCCCCACCCCCAGACCCATCCACATTTACTGACCATGACTTAGGGCATGTGCAAGAACCTAGTCGAGAAAGGGCAGCTTTCCTCCCCGCTTATAATATTCAACCGTACCGAGAAGCGCGCAAGGGACCTCTCTTCCAAGCTCCCCTCCGGCAAATCCACACTAGTCTCAAGCATCGAGGAGGCCGTCTCGAAATCAGACATCATCTTCATCTGCGTGGGCGATGACAAAGCGATCACAGAGACGATTGAAACAGCCGTTAAAGGAGATGTGAAGGGCAAATTGTTCGTGGACTGCTCGACGGTCCATCCGGATACAACGAATATGCTAGCGAAGACTATAGAGGGCAAGGGAGCACAGTTCGTGGCATGTCCAGGTAGGGTAGCCCGCATATTGCAGACTATACTTTGGGATAACTAGCTCATGTCAGAGTAGTTTTCGGTGCACCTGCCATGGCAGAGGCAGGACAACTTGTCTGCGTCCTTGCCGGCCCCAAAGCCGAGGTCGAAAGAGTCGAGCCCTACGCCACGGGCGTGATGGGCAAAGCAATCATCGACTTCAGCGGGCAGCCACACGGCAAGGCGACACTCCTTAAGGTCATCGGCAATACCTTCATCCTCAACATGATCGAAGCGTTATCAGAAGGCCATGTGGTGGCGGAGAAGTCAGGTTTGGGGGTAGACAACCTGCACCAATTCATCGAGACGATGTTTCCAGGGCCGTATACCGCGTACTCGACGAGGCTGAAGACCGGCGACTACCACAAGCGTGAGGAGGTACGGTTCAACCCCAAGGCACATCTAACGCCCGAAATGTTGCTGATCTCCCCGGACTAGCCATTATTCGCCGTTGATCTCGCACGAAAAGATGCAAGACATGCGCTGGCGCTGGCATCTTCTGCAGGCGCGAAGATGAACGATGTGGAAGTAGCTGATGCTCATCTGGCAGCGGTGCAGAAGCACATGGGATCACGGGGTGACATTGCTGGCATCTATGGCGCCGTGAGGCAGGAGAGCGGCATGAACTTCGAGAACTGAACCATATACTCGAAGAGAGAAATTCGCCTGCCAGACACATAGATGAGACAAACGCATTCATTAACGAAAACTGGAGCAGAAGAACAGCACAATAAAACCCACGTATAAACATCTCAGAAAGAACTCCATCGGTGAGCTCCAAGGAAACCCCCCCAGCCCCATCAAACCCTACACCACCAATCAGCACTCTCAACAATAAGCGCCGACCCCAAAACCCACCACTCTCCTCTCCTACTTCACCTTCCACCCGTATCTCTCTCTTGACTCCCAAGCCCCAGCATTCACCGCTCCAATCAAACATTCCATCCCACTCCTAAACCTACCTAAAATAGCCCCCTCCAAACGAACCCTCAGCCTCGTTTCCCGCCCCGGCAGTGTGGCGTACGCATCGAGCTCAAAGAGCTTCTCACCACGCCGTGGCTTTTTTTGGGGGCCAATACTGGTACACTCGTACAGTTTGCGTTGAAGCATGCATGCATGTATGTATGTATCTTTCCGACGCAGCTGTCAGGGCAGTGCATATGCACATGTCGTCGACCGGCGGTTTGTTTGTTTTTTTGTTTGTTTATTGTCCAAGGTACCTTACGGTTCGGGAGCATGCATCGAGGCTGTTTGAACGGCCAGCCTTTGGGGGTGTTGATGGTGGGGTTTTGTGTATATAGTTAGACTGTCTGTTTCTGAGGAATTGTTTGGATTATTTTCTATGTGTATGTAGTAGGTATTCACTCGAGTATTTATTGCAGTACACTCAGATAAAACTCCAAAATCAATCTGAAAACACTATACTCTCCTCCGTCGCAACCATTTCGACCAAACACTGATCGCTCAACGATAATGAAATCTTGGGGTTTTTCCGCAGCCGTCGGCGTCTTTCTTGCTACGCGGTCAGTCCTCGCGCAGTCAGGAATCGTCCCATTCCCGCCATGCTTGGTGAGTATCTCCTTTACTCTGCTTGAGTTGATGCGCTGTACTGACGGTGGGTCTTGTACCTTAGACCTCTTGCTTCCAGACTGTCGGCCGCGGCTCCGTCTCGAATAACTGCACACGGAACTTCATCATCGACATTCAGGCGTGTATTCCACAGACGTGTATACCGAAGGATCAAAGCTGTACGTCCCTTTCCTTCATTCTCGCTGTCGCTCAGTGCTATTCTTTTATAGTTATATATATCGGAGACTGTTTAATCCATACTGATCAAACCCCACTACCGCAGATGTGGAAGCTTATTTTTACTCCTTCTGCACCGCCTTCAACAGCACCAATGCAACCGTCAGCTCGGCCATTCCCATTGGTTCCACCTCCTCAGTTACGCCTGTCACCACTACCTTTCCAATCGAGCCGACGGGTGTGAAGCCAGTGCCGACGGGCTCGGGGGTGCCTCTTCTGTCGATGAACTTGACTACGGCAAGCTCGAGTCCGACCCCAACAGTGGCGATAATCGAGGGTGCGGCGAGGGTAGAGAGGGCGTGGCGGATGGCTGTGGTGGGGGCTGTGGTGGGGGCCATTGCGTGGGCGCTGTAGGATGATTATGCGTTTCGATAACACAAAGCGGACGTGAGGATGTGGTGGGCGCTGGGTGCTATCCGGACAGAGGTATAAGTGGACTCAGTGGATGAATGACCTGGACATCGGTGTAGGGAATCGCGTGGAAGTAAAGACTCGATTCGGCGACTCGGGACTGATAATACTGGCAGCATTGAACACGATCAAAATAATTGGAATCCTGCAACCGTGGTCAGTCTGTGGGCTGCAGCACTCACTCGCTATTTGGAAGCCCAGAACTTTGCACGGCAGCCCCAGCGCGTGACTTTGAGCGGTGTTGAGCCCGGTGAAGAACTAAAGATTTGAATGAACCATCACTTAAGACCATCGAAAGGTCGAGGAAGCTCAGGCCAACTCCCGACCAAACCAGGGCCCAGTCTTGAGTTATAATGTTCCAACTTCGTCCCTTGTCCAAAGCGGATAGTACCGTCATTCGGATCGACCATGAGACTGTTCGGCGGTTCTACAGACTGAGAAGAAGATCTCTTATTGCTGGATTTGATTGCAATGTCCGAAGCTATCTTAGGTGTTCGTGCCAACGTTGAAGTGCTCTTCTTAGTGATTGAAGTGGAATCGGACCACAGGCATCAAACAGGCAACACCGTGAACACTAATCGACGCTACGAACAGCAGCCTGCAGATGATTGACATGTTAGGAAACGAAAGTTGTACACAAGCTTTCGTGTAGACAAGTCCCAGACCACAAGATGCCCAGAAGTCATTGAAGAAAATCGATTCAGGAGGCTGACATCAGCCATAGATGCCTTCATAGCATCAACTGGAGGATACCGAGACGGTTACGTGTTCGTATATTCGACAGCTGAAAAGTGAATTACTAATCTCGCGCATGAGACCGGAGGTGGCAGCCTGGCGTGAGCAGGGGCTGCCGCGTCTTTTGACGATGGAGCAAGGACACTGTAAAGAATTGGAGAAGGATCATAACGACGGCGAACAGAAGTGATGAGATACACCAATGGAGACAAATACTAATATCGAATGACTGATTGATGGATCAGAGACTGCATCATCCCGGGGCGAGGCTTGAGGAAAGATGGCAACTGGATGGATACTGGGTAGATCAACATAATACAACGCGAGCGAGCTGTCAATCAGCTCCAGCAGTCGAGACCCGTTCGAATGATCGGAGTGCATCTTTCCGCAGGACCAGATCATACATCGATGCTAATGCCTGGCGATGTTCGTCGCAACTTGTATGACCGTCGATCACAAGAGCCTGAAGTTCGTCAGCCTGACAACACAAGAATGGAGATCGTCGCCTCTTTGGAAAGAAGATGATCTCCCAGTTTTGCGAAAGGTGTTTTAGTCAACTGCATTGAGTGTAAATCGTGAATCCAAGGCCGGGAATCCGTCTCATTTTGGGCAGTGAGGCAGTGAGGGCAAGTCAATTGGGCATCGAAAAAGACATCCGGCCACTAGAAGGCCCCTGTCAAATTGCCCGCACCTCGTTTACTCGTCATAATGCAGACAGCCGCCTCGCCGGTGAACTTGATTACATCTACTGTAACACGACCTATCTGACGCCTACTTCTTTTTACTATCATCACTTACACTTTTTCTTCCTCTACCAACACCTCCAGTTGCTTCTCAGTCTCTGTCACCAAGTATTCACACGCTCACACCGTTGATAACTCGACGTCGTAAAACTTAGCTTGATCAACCTTGACAAGCGGTCAGTGCTCAGCGTGCCACATCAGCTCAAACCATACCATTGTTCGTTCTTGATTTTCTCCTTGAACTGCATGGAATAAATGACAATACATTGATTGCACCGTCTACGAGAGATGTCTCAATACGGCGACTTTCGTTCCTCCACCGGCAATTTAGGTTACGGCGGTGGCGGTGGGGAAAGATGGGACACCGAGCGATTTTCGCGAGAGCGAGAGCAAGTTGGACGATCCGGACGTAATCTAGTTGCAGAGCGAGACCGCTTTGAAGAGCGTGATCGCTTTGAACGCAGAGGTGGCCGGTCTGGTGGCCGAGGTCGAGGCCGAGAGAGCTCTGCCGACGGATTTTATGGCGGCGGTAGAGGCGCTCGATACGACGAAGAGGAGCGCTTCATGGGCGAAGAAAAGTTTGGTCCTCCAGCCAGACGTCGACCTGCTAGATACTTTGAAGAGGATGAGGTGAGAATCGAGAGCTCACCCCAGCGTGGTGCCATGGTTCCCTTCGATCGAAGTCGTCGACAGTCCATCAATGCGGAACGAGGCTATGGACCCCCAGCCAGGCGAGGACCTGCAAGGCCGAATTTACTGCGACGTCAATCGTCCCTGGACACATTCGACCGTAAACCCATGCGTAGATACGGAGACCGGGAAGAGACTATTCAAATCCCCATCCCTCCTAGAAGGCGACGGTCGCCTCCAGCCCCACGCTACGCGGAGAGAGATTACGAAGAGATCCGAGTGGCGGAACCGGACCAATATGGAGATGAGGAATTTAAGGAATTTCACGAGAAAACCACAACCCGCCGCCGTGGTCCCGCCGGCAGCGAATTTGAGTTCAAGGAGAAAGATTTCTATGAAGAAGAAGAGGTGCCTGACAGGAACTTCCCTCGCAGGGGAAAAACTAGAATGCCGAAACGTTTGGTCAATAAGAGGGCCGTTATTGAGCTTGGCTATCCTTTCGAAGAAGAGGCATGACACGGAAAGTCCTGGGATATCCTTTGCTATTGCTGACTTCTTCTAGGGCGAGACAATCATCATCCTCAAAGCACTTGGCAAGGAGCATATAGACGAAGTCGTAAAGATTAGCCGAGAAATAAATGAAAGAGGCGAGAGTCAGTCTTCTATGATTTAAAGATACGGCTGCAGAGACTAATGCCATCGTCGCAGACCGTACAACTTATCTAATCGAAGCCCCCGCTCCACTACCGGAACCTCAGGTGATAGAGCGCCGTGCTGAAATCGTTATGTCTCCGCCTCCGCCTCCTCCCATGGAAATACCGCGGTCAGTGCGAGAATGGGATGCCATGAGTGTCAGGTCCGAGAGACGTGAGCGTTCTCCGTCGGCCAAGCCCAGAAAATCGCGGCGTAATTCATCACCTGCTCCTCGTAGTGAATACCAGGAAGAGGAACGCGGAGAGTCCAACTCCATGGACGTTAGACCTCTTGCCCTTCTCCTTCCTGAACGCCGCAATCCCGAACGGATCAAATCTGAGATTCGAGCATTGGAGGCCGAGAAGAAAGCACTGAAGTATGAGCGTGAGATGGACAAGGAGCACAAGAGAGCAGAGAAGTACAGGGAGGGCGAGATGTACATCGAGAAGGATCGCGATGTTGTCAAAATTGAGAAGGATCGTAAAGGTAGGATGAGCCTGGTTCGTTAGGGGAGAAAGAGTTGGCCCTGATGTTGTGGGCACAGCACCGAAACCGGCACTCGTTCGAGCTATGCTCGCTACTCTGACTTGAGCTGAGCCAACAACTACATCAGGCGCTTCGGCCTTCGACATAAACAGGCGTGCAAAGTCGAAATGCCAGATACTTATACGGCGGTTCCTTTTCACAGATTGTTGGGGAGGGTATCATGAGTTTATCTTCGACCTTGGAAGACGACAATTGCCATGATTTAACTAGTCGGCGGAAGACTTGGAGTTGAGACATCAACGGAGGACACAATCTTTTATGACTGCATATTGTTTCCTGTAGTATCATTCTTTCTTCGCGCAGGCAGGAGCGATTGGAGGCATTAGTATGGGGAGCTCGTGTTTGCATACATCCATTGCAAAGAAAGTAACGCCGGCATGAAGATACCCTCAAGCTTAGCCATTGTGCCTCACCTTTGCCAGAGATCCGCCAGCGAGGACAGGATTGAGACTGAGGGTAGGTGGTCCTCTCGCCTGCTATGGACGTCCCCACGATACAGTTCACACCCGATGCACATTAGCCGTTGCCTCATGCACATGTCAGCCTTACTTTGAAAGTAATACCTTACTCATATGAGTAGTTCTAAGCGCTCAGTCTCGGTTACAGACCATACCAGGACCTTCATGCCCCGTGTTTGCATCCTATTTCGGCCCTTTTCCACCCTCCACCTGTCCTTACCACTCGCCACTCAGGTCCCATCCTACAAGATATCAATTTACTAAACATAGATTCTCAAAAGGGTACTTCATACACAACAATGTGGCTGGGTTAGGCATTGGAGCTTAAATCCCAGCGAGTGTGGAGCGCTACAAAAGAGCACACGTGACGTGGATTCTTTCAATCTCAGGTATTAACTGGCCTCTGATACGGAACAATCTGTCTAGCGGACGAACACCTTCGTCGAGGCGATTGAATGTGGAAGGACGAATCAAAGACATTGACATTGACAAGGAAACTCGGTGTCGGCTCCTAAGCCTGGATTGAAGACATGCACTGCCGGAGCTACAGGATTCGAAGTGAAGCGTAACCTTGCATGTATTGTGATAGGGGACCGCGTTGCTGGAAGAGTGAAGATCGCAGCAGAACCAATGAACCTCTGGATCTCGGTGGGAAGGCCGCCATCTACGACACTGTAACTCAGTCCGCTCTACAGCTTGACCAGACGATCCTGCAGACGGCCGAACATGTCCACACCCATAAACACCGCTGTACATACCATGAAAACACATCGTCAGCATCTGCCATGCAAAGGGAAAGGGCAGACTGTCACCACAAGGCGTTTGAGTTAGACCTACACAGAGCCAAGTAAGGCACATACAACTGGCCCAGCCCAAACTTCTCCGCGTTCGAAATCGGCCACGCCAAATAGTCCGCGATACAAGTGATGGTGGTGACGGCAGTCTGCACCGCGTACACCAGTAAATGCAACGGTACGAGACTATCATCTGCAGAATTCCCGAGATGAGCATATCCAACCTTGAAGCCATGAACAGGCAGTAAGAGCCTCCTACCGCGCAGTAAAGCCCCGATAGCCCATACACTCAGCGGGAGATGATACAGCGCCTCCATCCACATGTAGGCATTGAACCATGCGGGCGGCCTGGTGAAGAACTGGTCCCGGTACGTGGTGATGTACCATGTCCGTAGGGTGGTGAGGAATTGGGGTTTGATGGCCGCGGGGTAGATTGGTGTGAGGTCGATGACTGGTAGATTGTAAGTCTGGTGGTCGTTGAAGGGAAAGATAGGATGGAGTGATTGGGGCTTACGGAACATCACTGTGATGTGGATCAGGAAGAAGATTAGGTAGAGGAGATCGCGTTTGCGATTCCATATGGGCTTGGTAGGTGTATTGGTGGGCTTGCGCCCTGACTTGATAGCTGTGGAAGCTGGCATTGTGAAGATCAGTGCTTGCTAATATTGAAGCAAGTTTGTCTTATCCAAAGCGAAGATGGGGACGCGTTGATTATAGAATCTTTATAGTCTCAGTTCATAGTGAAATGTTTGATGTGATTATTGTAGTTCCAGAACTTTGAGACCTCCCCATGCATTGAACACTTTGCAGGGAATCATCTAATCTACATGGATCTACCCGATGTGTATCAATGTCGGCATACGAAATGTTGCATAACCACCAGAAACGCCCAATCTTTTTCGGATCATAAACACCCAAAAATGACTGTTACCTTAACATTTGCTCAATCCTCATTCGCAATGCCTGACACTCCTCCGCCTTGTCCTCGTCAATGCCGTTCTGCTGCAGCATCAACAAGGTCTGTGAGATCGCTAACGCATTGGTATCGCCTCCAAAGATCCTACCACCTCCTCGCCCGCTGTCATGGAACCATCGTTGAATCAGGTAAAGCATATCGTTGCCGATATAGCGGCGATTGCGGCCCTGGAAAGGCGCTTCGTCGTTGTAGAACATAGCTTCAAGGACAGGCAGAAGGCTCTCATGATGGACTTGCAGATCAAGAAAGATGTCGATGACCCAAGTTGACGGCCCAACGCCACGTTGATACTCGAAAGCATACTTTTCCAGCATCGGGACCAGGTCTGGAATTGGAAATGTGCTTTCTGAAAGGTTCAGCCGGTTTCCCAAGCTCCGAACCTTTTCTATGACTGCCTCGTAGGGTTGTGGCTCCCCTCGGTCCGTCGTTTCTTTATGTGTGTAGTCCAGTAAGTTTTGCCAAGTTGTCTTAATATCTGCTGGGTTTCGGTGATCTGCGGCTTGATAGATGAGGATACACAAATCGAAGTAGCTGGCTTGATCGGCATAGTTATTGTATAGCTAGAATTTGTTGCGGTCAGCGAGTGCAACAAAACCCGAATTGCTGGTACTTACCTCTGTGAGACTCAATATCGGACCATTGAGCTCTTTGAGAACCTCTGGCCTGCGTTCAAGCGTAATCCGTACATCAGCCTTCAGCCGCTGAAGAATGTCATCCTGAATATTTGCTACATCTAGTAAATCCGAGATCTCATGTAACAAGGTCTGTCGTGGTTGCCGTCCAATGCCGGGTGTATAAGTCGAAGCATTTGCCTTGGCTCTACTTAGATACTCTATCCGCTTGTCCAAGGCCAGTGCGAACCCACTCTTCGCAAGTCTTAATTGGACCGCCGCAGCATCGTAGAAGCGGTTCGTCCGAGCATAGTAATTCCAAAGTAGATCCGCGTGGGCGATGTCGTCCGAGGACTTGCGTTGTAAGTATGTGACAATATATGGAGATACGACCTCGAGCAAGCGGTCGCTCCAGCCTTTGGCAAGATACCAGTCGTACAGATCAGTCTGGAAGACTTCATCATCGGAATTGTGTATCACGTTGTAGGCTTCTGATCTTCGCTTCGTAGACAAGGTGTATTGGCCGTCAACCATCTCAGGAGTCTGACTCGAGGCTTGATCAACAGAGGATATCACTATGTGCACAAGATTGTAACATCTCTTGCGTGCATCGAACACAGCTTGGCGAGGATCCTATACACAAGTAAGGCACGAGCTAACATTGCACTTTGATGCGTACCTGTTCCGGACGACCATCTTGGATCCACGCCAATGCGCGATTACCCCTGTCAGACTCTTTCGCCACGTTCAAAGCAAGCTGTACTGCACCAGCATAGAACTGCATGAACATGTACTGATCGACAGCCCAGGTCAAGTGCTCCATTGACAGACTTGCTGCGACTTGTCGAAAAAGCCGTAAGCTCTCGTTCAACAGATTCCGTCCGAACTCCGAGTTACTTCCAGCTTCAGAAGCCTTTTTCAGCTGCTCCTGGGCCTTGAAGATCACGACGTCATCTGCACTGCAAAAGCTACCACATCGCCGCCGCAATGCCTCTGCAACAGTATCGACGTTGGAACCGTTGGCGATATTTCTATTAACGATACCTTTCACCAATTCCTTCGCCAGATCTTTCCCATTTCCCGTGCAGAATAGACCCTCATACGTCAGGTTTCTGACTTGCTGCCTGGTTTCATTGGATAAAGAAAGCACGATTTCCTCCACCCGTTCATCAAAGAGCACAAGCACGAAAGAGATGCCTTCGATAATGTCTGATATCAGAAGGACAAGAGAATGTAGGGCTCGATGTTCAGCCTGCAGTGCCACCTCTTCCTGCTTGGTCGACACTCGCCTAAGTGCCTCAGGGCCTGCAAGGCCATCGATGAAACTCTTGTTGGTATTTAGAAACTCTTGCAATGTTGATAGATCCCGCTGGATGTTTTGAAGCTTTGAAAGGCTAATGGTCGGCAATACTGCAAGACCGCCTGTAGGTGACAAACTCTCCTGAGAAATGGGTGCTTTCCAGAAGGAGCGTACTAATCGTGCAATGTACAGCGCAAGTCCGTCGTGTCGAGCGGATGGTCGAACCATATCTATCGTCGGCACCGTCTGGTCCTCGACGGAATTCTCATTTAGAAGTGGCTTTCCACCAAATTCAATAAAGGCTTTCCGAGCATATTCGAGGACTTCCGGGTCAACGATCTTCGCCACCCGAGAATCTGACGTGATATCCAGCCCTTGACCACATGCGACTGCTAGTGCGGTCGCCGTCGTCTCGCCGCGGCCATAAAGCCGGATGAACTTTTTGACTTCGCCTTCCAAGCCCTCATCCCCTCCGCCGTATCGTATTGCGGCTGCAAATACATCTACCAGTCGTCGACGCCTTATGGTATGGACGCCGGTGTTTGTGAGAATGGCAACCTCTGTAACCGGCTTATCATATTGAACCGCCAATTCGTTGCCAAACCCCACTGGCGATGGAGCGGCCGAGAAAGGAGGCGATACTAGACCGATATCTTCTGCGCGGCTTCCAAGGCCTAACCATATGCCATACTCAGCATAACGTGTGAGTTGAGAAGGTTCTCGTGGCCGAGCAATGCGGCCGGAATCAGGCGCGGAGATGAAGAGTGTATCAGTAACTGCTTGTGGATCTTTCGGAACAAAGCAGAAGAAATAGCCAGGGGAAAATCTGTAAGCGGTTCGCGTAGGGTTTAGAGACCTCGATGATGTATTGATACCTGAGTTGCCCTGATAATTTGTCACCTGTGTTGATGATTGTTGTTGAGACTGACTGCCAGAAAACTCTGGAGGAGGGAACTTGATATGCTGTACTTGCATACTGCTTGGAGCACTGGAGGAGTCATTAGCAGGCCAGCCGTAAGAAGACGTAGCGCTCAAAAACATGCGACACCCAGTAGACGTGGTGGCCATGAGATGCAGTTTGGAAGCTTCCTGGGAAGATATTGGACTTATAGCAGCGATAATCACGCCAGGAGCGATAAGGTCAGTGCGAGATACCATGTGCCCGATATTGCCGAATATCTGGCCGAGGGTCTTCGTAATGACAAGATCCAGGGCCCCGTTGGGTCTCATGTGGAAAGTGCGAATCGTAGACCGAGATGAGAGTGTGTATAGCAGTCTTCTCGTGTCATCGGTAGCCATCTGTACGATGTGCTCCTGTTGTGGTCTTTTGCTGAAACTGAACGACGGCGTTAAGGCAGAATAGCCCTTGCTTGTGTGGTTCACTTTGCCGCAACGGTTCTGAAACCATTTCTCTTCTTGTTGGTAGGTAAGCTCGTAGACATCGTCATCGAGCTTTCCAGAAAAGAAGACTCTGCCAGTATTTGCCGATCCCTCGATCACATTAATGTCCAGGCCCCTAGTTGATATCGACATGCGTGTCTGGTACAGGGTTACTGTAATGGCGCCTCCAGCTGCGATTTGGGAAGCAACTCCTATAAGGATAACCTCCGCTGTTGTAGCAACCACAAGCAGATGTGTGATAGACGGGACAAAAACCCCTGCTCTTGGGACCACCAGCTTCACAGCTGTGATGCTATTCGGCTGCTCCTCAACACCTATCAAGTCCGGGTTTGGATGTGTATAGTCCCATAAGTATAGTGCGTTGTCTATCGTAATCCAAGCATGATTCAGCTCCGCGAAGAGGCCCATGAGGGCCGATACCTGGGCTCGATTGTACTGCTCGAAGATCTTGTCGGGTATGTCGTACATCTTAACTTTCTGAAAGGGTGCCCAGGCCGGTGAGCTCGAGATATCATAGTCGGATGAGATGCCCTCTGCGTCATCGTCAGTATACATAGGGTATAGTCTGAAGAGAAGGCCGCTTACGTCCGACGTAGCTATCCAGCTCCGGATATCTCGCCTCCTGCACCAGCGTGTCATTGATCGTCTTCGCGGCGCGTTCTATCGGTTGCAGACTTTCAGGACCGGATCTTGGGGCCACCGCCGTCAACTGCTGCGATTGCTGTGTAGGGGGTTGACTGGTGTTCGAAGGCGCATTATTTTGGACTGACGACGAGACATTTGTGCGAAAGTTTGGCTGCGCTATTGAGCCTGCCTGATATCTACTGGCAGCCGGGGTCTGAAGGAATGCGCCGAGCAAAGGTCGTTGCGGCGTCTGCACGGCAAAGGACATGCTTTGTGAACCCCCGGCTGCTGAGCGGGCCTCAAGCTCGTGGTTCCTGCCCTATGGATCTATTATCCTTACTGACGGTGTCCAACTGCCTCCAAATGTGTAATCCGCACTTTCTGAAGCTCTGATAGCTACTGCGATGTGAACGAGTGTATGCGCCTAGACGCGTGGTTTTGAGAAGTGTATGAGAATCTACAAAATATTTCGCCCTGAGCTCGAAGACACCAGACGCGCCGCATGGAAAGCTCGGGCCACGAAGCGGTCGTATCCCTTAGCGAGCTTCAAGCTCCCCCGGTCAACATGAGCTTAAGTTTCCATTGTCACTGTCTTGCGACCACGGAGAGCCTGCTGTAATTACTCTTTAGAGGGATCAGTCTGCAAGTTCTTCAATCATGGCAAGTGTGAGACCACGTTTGCGTTTTTCGAGGTCATGCCTGAGATGCTGCTATACGACACCATCAACACCTCCGCCACCACCTTTACTACTGAAGATTCGAGGTGACATGAAAGACGCTATGAAGGCAAAAGATGCAAACCGGTACTTATTCCATCGTGCTGGGTTTTTCGGAGCATCTGCTGAAGAGTGGACCCTCAATTAAGCTTGAGTGTCCTCCGTGCCCTCATCGCAGAATATGCCAACGCAGCCAAAACCTCCTCACCAATCAAAACCAATATCCAACTCCTTGCACTTTTACGGAAACGAGCGGCGACCTCTAGATCCGCAGCCATTGAATTCAGCGCGGCGAATCGGAACGATCTCAAAGACAAAGAAGAAGCCCAAATAGCCGTGCTGGAGGAATATGCCGGTGGGGTGGAAACCGTGGGGACAGAAGAGATAAGGAGGGTCGTTGGTGAGGTTATAGGGAAGATGAGGACAGAGGGGCTGAAGGCGGATATGGGTGCTGTGCTGAAGAACCTCGTTGGGCCAGGGGGTGCGTTTGAAGGGAAGCCGGTAGAAAAAGGGGAAGTTGCGAGGATTGTAAAGGGTATGCTATAAGCATAATAAAGCGTACTTATGGTTTTATGAAGGCTATCCATGACTCCCTCAACGCGAGTAGAACCACTCATCGGACAGTACGAACGCTTAACCGACCTAGGTCATGACAGTCGGTCATCGCCATGAACAGCACCCCTACTCTACAATTCGGTCATAGTCATGAGTATAACCGAGGGTCTGTCTACTTTCCAAACGGAAATATTATGGCATTCTGGCGTTTTAGCGGGCTGGGATAAATAGCATGTATGTTTCTAGAGTGGCTTCGTAGACTAGATAGTGTTGCCCAAAATTACCTCTCATCTAGGTACCTGATGGGCCAGACTCCTTATTCTCGAACGGCTCATCAGGCCATTTCTCAATTGCACCTGACCGCCAGAACACCATGTATTTAACGCCCGCATCCGGCCCAGCAAATGCTTTCGCAGTGTATGAATGTGAAGCGTACAGAAGGACGTGCAGCATGTCAGCTTACCCACCACGAGCAGCGAAAGAACCGAAGATCATGGCTTTACCGGAGTGATTAGCTTGCTCGATGAGGGACTGTTCGACAGCGAGGAGAAGATGTGTAGTGCGGACAAATAGCTCTGGAGACGATGGAATGTCAGCGCAAGTCCACGTAATCAGAAACCTCTGTCGAGTTGTATCGGGGTGCACATGTTGCTGAAATAAACTGGGACAGCAGGCATGCCGAATGTTTACACCAGCTCCTGAGTGGACAGTAGGCGGTTGGCTAACCTTCAAACTCAATCGCATAGCTGACGGCAACATCCTCATCTCGACGGAACAATATCGGTTGGTCCCTTCTCCATTTCCTTTCCCTCACCGTAACCTTCATCCCGACGTTCCTTCCACTGTCAATCCACAACATCCACCCCTCACCCTTATCCCTCTCGTTGCCATTGCTGGCGCTAGCGCGATGTTCATTGATTAATGCAAGCTTTGCAAGGTCACTTAAGGACGATGAAGGCGTATTTTGTGCCCTCTCTGCCAGCCATTCCCGCCAGATCCTCATGACGCCTTCCGCAACATTGACGCAGCTCAGGAACAACCCACGCCTCGGCCCGACCTTGACAAGGTTCACACAACCACAGAGCTGCGAGAATAGCTCGTGCGATTCGAGTGTAACGTTTTGGCAAACCGGATCTTGGGATATCGAGCTATTGGATGAAGAGTGAGGCGGATATGAGGTGCTTGTGCCCGGATGGCCTGGCACATCGCCTGCGGGATGACGTCGAGGAGGCTTTTCATCTACATCCATCCGAAAGGGGCGGAAATGCGAGTATAATCCACCCAGCTTTCCAAGTCGTCCGGTGATTTCGACATCATCGTAGAAAGAGCCTTCGCCCTCTCTGGAGTCGGACAGGCCATCAGTGCCGAGGTACTCACAGCCGAGGTATGGTTCACTGAACTTGGACGAAGGATGATAGCACTCAAGGATCAGTTTGTGATCCTTGAGAGAAGCGGCAAGGAGCAGACGGTAGTGCAGGACGCGGAGGATGAGATTGTGGAAGCGGTGCGATACAGCGGTCAGAGGAAGGAGGGATCGTGTAGGGAGAGGCGTGAGCAGATGGATGAAGAGCTACGAACTTTAGCATAGTTGATTGCGTGGTGTTTGAGTGAATGTACTTCATTTGGGAGTGAATATAGGCCAACAGTAGCCGGCGCGGCTGCTTTCAGGGCGGTCATGGTGGCCTTATGAGTAAAGGCTCTTCCAGGGTGTCCGAGATACAGGCAGGAGTTTGGTGAGCGGTTGGGCCGTCCTTAGTTGATATAAATAACTTCGCAGGAAGGAACTTAGCCTCAAGTATGAGCCTGCATTGTGATTATCAGCTCGACCTGAGGTTGCCAAGCCTTCAAAGAACACTTACAGCTGAGCTTGAAGCCTCAATAATAGAGAGACTCGTACCAGCTTGCTCGACGGCTGCCATTCACCGAGGCCAATCACCATTAGCACTTATCGATTAGGATAACGCTAACCCGAAAGCGGCTTACCCTCGTAGATGAAGAGTGCTGATCTTTGGTTTAGCTCAAATACGTCGGCCATGCTTGTTGACATGTGCAGAGCCCGCGAAGCATTTAAAGTAATCTCACTTTCAACAAAGATTGGGAGATTCGGGCAGCATGCCGGACGCTATTCTCGACGACATATCGCACAGGCGGTACAATCCATTGCGCGGTAGTTGGATACTGGTGTCCCCTCATAGGACCAAGAGACCATGGCAGTCAGTGCTCTTTCGTTCAACTTGTGTCAGCAAGTTGCTAACTTATGCCATTGGCATAACAGGGGTCAGCAAGAAGGAGCTTCGAAGTCTACATTGCCCGTCTATGATCCCTCATGTTACCTATGCCCGGGCAACAAGCGTGCACAAGGGGACACAAACCCAATGTATCATAGCACATTCGTGTTTGTCAATGACTACAGTGCCGTCAAGGAAGAGCAGGCAGAATATCATGCTGAGGATCAAGATGGAGGTACGCATGAAGTACCATACCTTGTACCCTCGTGGACCCTGGACTCAACTTAGGATGAATAGGCCTTTCTTCCCTTCTCCTCCGCGCCGAACCGGTCACGGGCAGATGCTACGTAATAACCTTCTCGCCATCACACAACCTCACTCTCGCCGACCTTTCTCCCACAGAGATCCTTCCAATCATCAACACATGGACACAACTTTACACAGCTCACCTGTCGCCCACATCTCCTCTCGCAGTTGTCGCACCCCCAACAACACTGCCACCACAGAGCCATGAACCCAGTACTGTGATCAAGCCAAACGCGCAATACAGATACATGCAGATCTTCGAG
>JAABUP010004462.1_pt1 | contig 22824 bp, 23 predicted proteins | sample 5559201 | NCBI WGS metagenome assembly JAABUP01 (sample SAMN10711887, study PRJNA513373) | rock metagenome | isolation source: Antarctica rocks | place: Antarctica | reverse complement strand
GACGCGGGGCAGGCCGGCTGGCAGGCCGGGGAGGCTCAGCAGTGGACGCAGCAGCATCCCGGGTGGCAGCCCACGGCGCAGCAGCAGCACGAGCAGGGCGGCTGGCAGCACGCCGGCGGGCAGCAGCCACACCCCGGGTGGCAGCCGGGGGCCGCACAGGAGGCGCCCCCGCAGCCCGCAGGGGCGGCGCCGCAGCACGCCGCGGGGCAGCCCGGGAGCGCGCAGCAGCCGCCGCCGCGCCCTGGCTGGCCGCCCGCGGACGCGGCGCAGGCAGCCGCTCAGCTGCCAGCAGGGCGCGCCCAGCAGCCGCCTGCGCCGCAGCCGGGGGAGGCGCAGCCTCGGCCCGGCTGGCCGCCTGCGGGCGCTGCGGCGCCGCAGGCGGCTCTGCAGGCTGCGCAGGCGGCCGCGCCTGCAGTGTGGCGGACGGCGCCCGCAGCCGGCCAGCTGCATGCGGCGCGCGCGCCGGCGCAGGGGCAGCCGCCGCACGCCGGGGCCGCGGCGCAGCTCAGCGGCCAGATGAACGGGCACGCGCATGCCGGCGCCGCCGCCTGGGCGGGCGCGGCAGGATACGGCGGGGCGCCGCACGGTTACGGCGCGGAGGGCTATGCGGGGTACGCGCACCCGCATCAGGCCGCGCAGCAGGGCTACTACCAGGGGTATGGCTATGGGCACGCCGCTCACGGCGCGCAGCCCGCATACGGGCAGCCGGGGTATGGCGCAGCCTACGGCGGTGGCGCGTATTCCGCCTGGGGCGCGCCCGGGCAGCCAGGGCCGCAGCCGGGGTACGGCGCCGGCTACCAGCAGCCCGCGGGCCAGGGCCCCTGGGGGGCGCCAGGCGCAGGCCCGGGCGCTGCGGCGCCGCCATGGGGGCCGGCTCAGCCCGCGGCGGCCGCCCCGCCGGGCCCGCGCCCGCCGCCCGGCGCGCCGGCGGCCGGCGCGGGCGCGCCGCAGCAGCCGGCGCCGGGCCCCGCGCGCCCGGCCGCAGGCTTTGTGCACCGGCGCGCCGCGCCGGCGCCCGCCCCGGAGCCCAAGCGCGCGGCCACGGTGGTCGACGCGCGCGAGCTCTTCTGCGCGCCGGGGCGCGCGCAGCGGCCGCGCCGCCTGGCGGTCGTGCTGCGCGGGCTACCGGGCAGCGGCAAGACGCGCATCGCGGCGCGCCTGCGCGACGCGGAGGCGGCGGCCGGCTGCGTGCCGCCGCGCATCCACTCCATCGACGACTACTTTGTCACGGCGCGCGCGCGGAGCCCCTACCCTACCCTTTCCCTGCGCCTGACGCTCGCACCGACGCCGCGCGCGGCGCCGCAACACGCCCAGCCTCACGGGGGTCCAAGCGGAGCGCTCCTGACAGCTGTATGCATATACAATCATGCCCAGGCGCGACCATGCCGGAGCAAGGCAGAGACAGGATTAAGGGTGAGAACTGGGTGGCTCCTGCTGAGACGCGCCGGCTGCCGGGGGGCCGGGAGCAGGAGGTCGAGCGCGAGGTGGAGGAGGCGGAGCCGGGCGGGCGCAAGCGCAAGCGCCGCGTGCACGCCGTCGAGTACTGCCACGAGCCCGAGCTCGAGGGTGCGCGCCCCTGCAGGGCGCCGCCGCCCGGGCGCCCGAGCGGCGGCGCTCTGTTTGTGCGCGCGGGCGGGCTGCGCAGGCTGGGAGCAATGAAGCTGCAGGCGCCCCGGCAGCCTGTTCGTGGCTGCGGACAGAGGGGGCCTCAGATCTGCAATTTCGACCTGGTCGCGTGCCCCGCCGAGTGCGCTCTGCCGACCGTGTCAGCGCGAGCGCGCAACAGCCTGGGGGCTGCCGGTGCCGAGCGTCCGGGTGTGGCATAGGGTACATGTCTACCCTAACAATAGCCCTAACCGCCCCCTCGGCGCGGCAGGCAAGTACCGGGCGAGCCTGCTGCGGGCGTTCCAGCGCACCGTGGAGGAGGCCCGCTTCGCAGTGGTGGTCGTGGACGCGCCCAACCTGCGCGTGGACGACATCAAGCCCTACTGGGCGGCCGGGCAGGCGCGGCCGGGCCGCCGCCTCCCCACTCACATGTTTCGTGGCGGATGCGCCCGCTTAGGGCGTTGCTAGATTATTTCTCCCGCGGTCGTGAGCCAGCATGGAAGGCGCTGGGCAGCGTAGCAGTCACTGTCCCGCATCCCCGGCTGCCTCCCTCCTCCAGGACCCGGCTGGCAGGGCACCAGCGGCCTGCATAGCAACAGGGCCTGTGTTTTGTCCCGTGCGCAGCCCAGCGAGTGCCTGGCTGCTCATGTGCATGCGCCAGCTGGAAGCAGGCGGCGCGGCGCTCACGTGTGTGCTGCCGGGGCCTCGAGCAGAGGGCCGGGTACGAGGTATACACCCTGCAGCCCCTAGAGTCCAGCGCAGAGGTGCGCTTGACCCGCCTGCCCGCGGATGGCCTGCTGTGCAAGCCCAGCGTTAAGGCGTCTGCCGTCCGTCCGCCGCCCTGTTGTGCGCTGCCGCTACAGGCATCACTGGGTGTTTTTTTTTGGATCAAAGCATGCATGCAGCGTAGGCCGCAGCAGCGGCGCCGGCCTCTGAGGTATCTTAGTGTATGCTGCCTCGCACGCCGCGCCCTCCTTGCCGCTGACACACGCCTGCGTCTTTGCGCCCCTGAAACGCACATGCACTCGCGCAACCGAGCCGGTGTCCCGAGCGTGCGGCCTGACAGAGCCGCGGGCAGCTGCTTCAGGGGGGCATGCCACCACCCCAACCCCGACACGGGGCTCGAGCGGGGCCGCGACGGGCAGGTGTGCTTCCGGCGCAACGTGCACGGGCGGCAGCTGGGCGAGCTGCGCGCCGCGGCCGAGGCGTGGGAGCCCGCGCCGCCCGCATTCCCGCTGCTGGACGTTGCGGGGCTGCTGCGCGGCGAGGCGCGCCCTCTCGTCGCGGGGCCGCCCTGCCGCCCTGGTGCCCAACCGTGCATGCCTAGCACATGCTGCGCTTGCAGCAGCGCGCGTGCATGCGCGCCCGTGAAGCAGCCGCCGTCCCCGCTCCGGAAGCAGCCGCCCCGGCGCCCCGGCGCCGCCACCCTGCACGTCCGAGCAGGCGCCGCGCTTGGACAGTGCATCGCGGTGCCGCCGTGGAGCTCCAGGGGGGTGCGGTGCCCTAAACCTAAGTTCACACACGTGGCGCCGCTGCCGCAGGGCATCATGGAGGTGGAGATGGACGAGGGCGCGGCGGACGCGCCGCCGCCGGCCGACGCGCCGCCGGCCCACGACGCGCCGCCGCAGCCGACGAGCAGGTCGCGCGCCCTTACTTTTGGAATACGTGGAGGTTGTGGTGTGGGGCAGTTTGGGCAGAGGGGCTGTGGCAGTGGTATTCGTGCACGGGCCCCCTGGTCAAGCTTCTCTAGTTATTGGTCGCCGGTGGCTTGGCAGTTGGTATTGCGCAGCTGTGCAACTGGCGCGCGGCCCCGTGAGCCAGGGCTGTCCTCCAGCGGGATGCTATTAGACTTGTCACGCTGCATGGTGGTTACTTTGGGCGCTGCCGGTGAGGACCAAACCCCGAATATGCCGCTCAGCCACCTGATGACCGCGCGCTCATGCCGGTGCCCTGTGCCTGTTGTGCACTGTGCTGCTAGTGCATCTGCGCGCTTGTGCACAGCCTCTGATGCTGCCCGTACCCTGCTCAACACGCAACCTACATCCCCACGCGCACCGCCCCACCTCCGCGCTTGCTGCAGGTGGTCGGCGCTGGCGGGCGACGGGGAGGAGGAGGAGGAGGAGCCGCAGCCGGCGAAGAAGAAGAAGGCCAAGGCGGGCGGCGCGCAGCCGGCGGCGCCCGCCCAGCCTGCGGTCCGTCGCCCGACCCGGTGCCCCCAACCTGGGGCGCGGGGCCAGTGTGGGGCCCAGGGAAGGCCAAGAGACGTGCGCAGCCTGCCGCTGCTGCCGGCCGTGCAGCACGTGTCCGGGGTCCAGGCCGCCCCACGCGCGTACTGCCGACACGCTCGGTTGACGAAAATGTGACGCGCGTCGCTCGAGCTGGCTGCAGTGTGCAGCCGTGTGTGGGCTGGTTTCGCGCGGAACAGAGCGGCGGGCGCAGAGCGGCGGGCGCAGGGCTGCCGGGGGCAACGTCCCGTGAGAGCGTGTGGGGCGCAGCGCGCCGCGCAGGCGGGCAAGCGCGCGCGCAAGTCCGTCACCTGGGCCGACCAGGCGCCCGCCGCTGACGGCTTCCACTTCAGCGGCCAGCGGCAGGCGCGCCGCCGCGCCCCAGGGTATACGGTGTAGGGCCTGTCGTCGCAGCGTCTGGTCTGGTCTGTACAGCCCAGGACAACCGCTCTTGCGCTTGTCCTCGCGTGCTCCCTCGCGCCTACACCAGCCTCGAGAGCAGGGACAAGCACATGTGCCTGACGTGCGCATCGCTCGGGCGGGCCCAAGTGCGCCGCTGCGTGGGGCACCCGTGAGACGCACGCCAACGGAGTGATCACAAGCTCTCTCTGGCCGTGCCCGAAGCAGTCCAGTCTGCACGTGCGCGCGCGCCGGGCGCGCGCCACAGCGTGCGCTGCATGACCGTGCTGCTGCGCTGGTGTCAAAGCCTGTCAAACCTTTAAAACCCTACTCGAAATGACCCCGGCGGCGGCGCGCAGCTGGAGACGGTGCACTGGCTGGAGGGCCTGGGGCCGCCCAGGGACGCCGGCGCGCTGCACAAGTCGTTTGCCCAGCAGGCGCGCGCGGCCCGGGCGCCCCAATGTGGCCGGTGCTGCGGCTGCCCCAGCGAGCGCCCCTGCGCGACCGCTGCTGTGCTCATATGTGCCCGCGTCCTGCAGACTCTCGGCCGGGCGCCGATGTGCTCGAGCGCGCGCTTCTTGCCGCTTGTGGTGGCTTTGCACACAGTGGTGCACTTCATGCACGGCGGAGCCGGGCGGCAGTGCCAGCCGCTGTGCTCGCGGTCGCAGAAGCTGGCGGAGCACCGCAGAGTGGCGCCGTTCTTTGCATGGCAGAGCAGGGCGGCAGTGCCAGCCCCGGCGTTGATCTCTTCCCCTCTCCAGCGTTGCAAGGCCTGCGGCGCGTCCGGCCCTGTGTCGGCGCACACCGCTGACCCCAGTCGGGGGCCGGCGAAGAGCGCATGCGTTTGTCGCTCGATCGCCCGTCTCCTCATGTGCACTGTGCCGGGGGCGCAGAAAAAGGCGGAGCACAAGTCCGAGCAGGCGCTGTTCCACGAGGTCCTCCTGGGCGGCCGGCGGCCCGCGGCCTAGCCGCAGGCGTGCGCCCGGCCCCGGCCGGCCGCGCACCTCTCAGAGCGCGCGCGCGCCCGCCCCTGCGCTGCCCTGCGCGCCGGCGCGCGGCGAGCGTGCGGGCAGGGTCCGGCAGGGCCCCGCCTGCAAGGTCTTGGCACTGCCGCGTGTATTTGTTGTTGCCAAATCTGTCTGTGGGTTTTGGTTGCGAGCGCGTTGCTCAGGGTTTTCTCGCTTTCTCACACGCCCAGTAGCCATGGGGTGAACGACGCATGCATGCATGGTGCATGCGGAGTGCGCGCCCTGCACACCAGCTGCACGCAACGGTGTGAGGCAGCGCAGCGGGGGGAGCCGCGCGCGAGGCGGCGCGGGCAGTGGCGGCGTGAGCCCGCGCGGCCCGGGGGGTTGCCAGTCGCTCTGGCCCGGCCAGGCACTGTGTGTGTGCGCACATGCGGCAGGCACCTCTGGCTGTTGCCGGCCGAGTCAGGTGCGCGCGCTTGCCTGGCAAACTCCATCAGCGCGTGTTTGTGCTTGCAGGTCTCCGTGTGCCATAGATGTCAAATGCAGACATGCCAGGACTGCCGAGTGCCAAATCTGTGAGACAGTGCCAAGAAAACACACACGGTTGTAATTCATTCATTCATTCACGGCATTTATTTATGCCGTGTCTGGCGTCGCCCACCCCTGCATGTCGAGGATGCATGCACCAGCTTGCCATTTGCGCATGGAGTGTGCTTTGTGGGTCTGCCGTCGCACTGAGCTCGCCTGTCGTGAAGAGATCACGTCCGGCGGACTGCGACGTGCTGAGAGGGGCGGCCTGCCTGCGCAGGTGGCGTGGGGGAGGGGAATGGGATCGGGCAGGTTCAGGCACCGGGCGCTCAGGGCATGGCTGGGTTATATCAAGTAGCAGCCGTCAGGACTATGAGGCTGGGTTGCTGTGACGAGTGTATTACACCGACTGGATGTCCGGCGACTGTAAGCATGACGCACGTCACCCCACTGTGCCGCATGCTTGCACTTGGTTCAGGGGCTCACGGGCCGCACGGACGCGCAGGTGCGGCCCTGCGTGGTGTTGTCACGAGGCCCCCCCAGAGCACCCGCCACCCTAACGCACGTCATGTGTCCGGCGCTGCAGCGTCTGTGGTCGAGCCCCAGACGCGCGCATGCTGGACTAGTCGCGGGTTGCGTAAACACGGAAATGCCGCACAGAACCGTTCCTCTCCGGGGTTGTTTCGTTTAGCAAGCAGACCCACATGACATTGGAGCCAGGCTCAAATCAGCGGACAAAACGTTCTTGTGGCAGCCATGCCCTGCCAGACCCGCACACAGGTTTGAAATCAAGCCAGAGCCTGCGGGAGCAGGGCACCCCCGCCGAGACTGGGCACAGTAGCACAAAACAGGTGCTACGTGCCCGTCTGCAGGGGAAAAAAGCGCGGGGTTCACAAAACGGCGTGCGCGGCAGTGCGGACAGGCGCAGGGTGCCCTGACAGGCAGGCAAAACCCTGCCCCAGGGCACAATGGCATCATCTTGCCAGCGCAAAGGTTGTCTGCTGCAGAGTCAGCACCGCACTGGCCGGCGCAGCCGCATCCAGGTACAGGGGGACTCTGTTCCTACACGTCGCCAAAGGTGAAGTCCCACACCCGCAATGCCTGAATACTTGCATCACTCCAAACCATGTGCCTCCTCTGACCCGGTTTGGTCTTGAGCCACCCAACGGCAGGGTCATGGGCTGGGGACGAGGGGTGTAAGAAAAGAGCTATTGCTCCTACAGACGGCGCCCCAGCGAGAGCCCCGGGGTGCAAGCTGAAAACAACAAGCACATGCAGTGCGTCTGGGAGCACAAACCCGCAGCTGAAACCGACAGAAGATGCAGCAGCGCGGCCATGGGGGGAGGGCGCCCCGGGCCCATTTTGCCAACAGAAAGCCCCCCGCCTTGCAGCAGCAGCGGCAGCGCCAACGCGCGGCACTGCCCCCGGCCCCCCTTTCTTGGGATCCTCGCGCCTGGCGCCCAGCAGGGCTGCCTGACTTGGCGCTCTTGATCAGCTGAGCCGCCCCTGCAGATCGCCAGGCTAATGGAGCCCAGGTCGGAGGCGTGCAAGCAAGCGCTGCAGGGCGCGCGCCCAGCGCGGCTGCGGCGGCCCTGCGCGGCAGCGCAGCCCACCCACGGCCCCCGCGCGCGCCGCGGCACAGCACTCGCGGGAGCCGGCCCCTAGCTATGTTGCCCCGCGCGGCTCATCGCGCGCTTGGCTGCGGCGCTCGCCGCGTGGGAGGACAGCCGCACCGGCGAACCCGCCCTGCCGCACGACGCGCACAGACTGAGCGCCTGGCCCACGAGCAGCCGCCCCGCGCAGAAAGCTCAGCCTTTGGCGAGCGCATGACAGCAGTGGCGCAGGGCGCATCAGACAGCCGCGCCAGGCGGGCCGCTCGCACCGGTGCGCGCGTCCAGCGAGTGCCGCAGCTTGTGCCGCTGCACGTCCAGGGACGCTGCCGCGCGCCGCAGCAGCGCCGCCAGCACGTGCTGCGCCGCGCCCGGCGCCTCGGCGCGTGGCGCGCCCGTGCCCGCCTCGAGGTCCGGGCGCGCTGGGGGCGGGCCAGCCGGCGCCTCCGCAGCCTCCTCCTCGTCTGCCTCAGGGATGCAAGGGTAGCCCACCGCGATACTGCAGCCGCCGCCCTTGCACAGTGTATCCTGCGGCGCAGCATGCCGCGCGTCTGGCGGGGCTGGTCGGCGCGGAGCGTGCTTGCCCCCGCGCGCCTGGCCGCACGGACGCGCCGGCACGTGGCAGCATGTGCGCACACGCAGGGACCCTGGTCACAGCATCTGCCAGCAGCCCCTGTGCCAGGCCCCGCAAAAGAGCGGTATAGTGTGCCATGATATCAGGCGCCCGCCATCCGGCCACTTACGAGCATTTTGCTGAGCAGAGAAAAGCGCACGTCACGGCCGGCGCCCAGACCGCGAATGGCAAGCAAGCTGGGCACAGCTGCGAGCGGGGCCTTGAGCGGCGCAGACCTGCAGGCTTTCGGCCTCGTCGTCGGCGCGCGCGCCGCCCGGCGCGTCCAGCTCCCAGTTCTCGACAGAGTCGCGCGGGTCGGGCGCGCGCGCGGGCCCCGCCGCGGCGCCCATGCGGCTGGGCGCCTCCACGAAGATTGACTCGATCGCGGCGGCCGCCTCGCGCATCGCGCGGCACGTGGCGGGCGCCTCGTCCGCGGACGACCACAGCGCCGCCAGCTCCTGCTCGCCTTGCACGGCGGCGTCAGTTGCTGACTACTCTGTTGGCCGGGCATGTAGCTTGCCACGGAGGCAACCTGTGTTGCTGGTTCAGCCGAGACGCTGGACCAGCTGAGACACAAGGGGCACCGCCGCAACCCGCCTGCGCCGTGAGCCAAGGCCGGCCGCAGCTGCCGCAAGTGCCGACGCGACACCCGCTCCGCCCGGACGCGCCCCAGGCGCGCTGCTGCAGTTGAACGCGCAGCCTGACGCCGGGGCAGACGCAGCAGCGTGGGCGGCGCGCGCGCCTGCGCCTCCGCCGAGCTCGCGACCGCCGACGACGCCGCGCGCGCGGCCGCCGCCAGCGCCGCCGCCTCCGCGCCCGCCTCGCGCCGCCAGCGCCCCAGCCGCTCCGCCGACAGCAGCCCTGCCGCGGTCGGCCCGCTCGGCAGCGGCGCGCCGCCGGCGGTGCGGCGCAGGCGCGCCACGTGCGCGCAGGCCTCCTCGACGCTGCCGAAGGGCGTGGTGGTGTCAAAGTCGCTGTTGCGCTTGATCGGCACGAGCCACTCGGCGCTGCCGGTGTGGATGAGCGCGGCAAACTGCGCGCGCAGGGGCGCAGTTGGACGCGTGGGCGTAGGCCGCAGCGCTTGAGCCGCGCAGAGACATCAGCTCTGGCCGTGGCAGGCATTCGCACGCGGGAAAAAGGGGCCGGGCGGCTGTCCATTCAACGGCGTGAGCCAAAGCCATGCGTGGAGGCCGCGGAGGGGCGCGCCCAGTGCTCGTAGGCGTGGAAGTGCGGCCCGCCGCATTTCCACCTAACCCTAACCCTACTATACACCTATCCTAACCCTACATATATGTAAAGCCACGTGTGGAGGCCGCGGGGGGCGCGCCCAGTGCTCGTAGGCGTGGAAGTGCGGCCCGCCGCGCCGCAGGTGGTGCCGCACGGAGAAGTAGAGGACCAGCACGTGCTGCGTGGCCGCCGGGCTCTGCAGGTTCCTGCGCGGGCGCGGGCGGGCGCTGTGAGCGGGGGCCGCTGGCTGGCGAAACGCGGCCGCGCTGGCGGCGCCGGCCGCCGGCTGGCGCGGGAGCGCCGCAAGAGCTGACACACTGGCAGTGCCGCCCCGAGCTGTCACACATGTGCTAGTGCTTACACACATAGGTGTCAACAAGTCGGCCGCAGCGGACGCAGGCAGGCGGCCGCGCCGGCACTCCCGCTGTCAGCGCAAGCGAGCACGGCGACCGCGGCCGGGCCGCAAGGGGCGCGCCTGAAGTACCACTCCAGGTTGCACGCCTCCATGTCATCCAACAGCAAGAGCAGCTCATCGATCGTCCACTCGCCCAGGCACTGCGCGGCGAGCACCGCGGCGTCCGATGCCACCGCCTTGTCCACGATGTTCATCCGCTGCGCCGGGCATGGGTGGATCCAGCCCCACTGCAGGCCGCCCATCGCCGCGCCGGCCGGCCGCCGGGCCTACCCCGACCCGCGCCCAGGCGGCCGCCGGCCGCGCGCGCCGTGCAGCAGCAGCGGCGCGGATCGCTGTACCAGCGCGCTCCGCGCGGTGCGGCAGGCAGCTTGCAGCCTGCGCGCGTGCACGTTGGCGGTGGCCAGGCCTCCCGTGCGGCAGGGGGCGGGCGGAAGGCATATGCCAATGCCAACATGGAGGAGTGAGTCAGGCAGGCGCCCGTCAGCTGCATGGCGCCGCGTGCGGTGCAATGCAGCTGCATTGCGCGCGCATCCAGGCCAGGCACCGGCCACAGCGCAAAACCCGCAGCCTCACTGCTGGCACAGCGCGGCGTCGAGCCCCGTGCCACCGACCGGCTCGGTCAGTCCCTCGAGCAGAGGCAAACCAGCGAGTGTGCTGGCTGCAGAGCTGACCTCGAGAGCAGCAGAGCGGTCGGCAGCCTGTTGTCGCCGCCCTGACTGCGCCTTGCCTCGACGGTCTGTACCGAGCTGCCCGAACGGTGCAGGTGGTGCACGTGCTACCAGTGTGCCAGCCGTGTAGCTACGCACGCGTTGCAGATGGGCTGCCTCTTCGTGCGTCGTCGTGCTCCCTTCTCTCCCGGCCGCTGTGCGTGTGCCTGATACGGCAATCTTTCTTGCTGAACCTAAACCCTGCTTAAGCTAACCTACCTGTAAGTGCATGCATCAAGCCACGCTGATGCACATGGCGTGAGTCATTGCCCAGATTGCTCAGATTGCCCATGCCGGTGTCCTCTGGCCGTGTAGTGCGCGCTCGTGCATGCACTCCGCCAATAGTGCCTCCAGCCAAGCACGCCCCTCTGAACCAGGCCTTACAGCGCACTGGCCGGGCTGGAAGCAAGCTCGCAGCGCCTGCGGGACTGCCTGCGCCGCATATGCCATGCGCGCGGGCTGCGGTGCAATTCATTGTTACCTGCAGTAGTAAGTGAGCATTGTGTTTGAGCACTGTGTTTGAAGGTCGGGGCGGGCTCATGTATGTGCGCCGCTATTCTAAGCACGGCCTGCTGGCTAAAAGGCAAATGGAACATAATATGCATGCAGACACTTGATGATGCCACCAGTAAAAGATGCGAAGGAGACTGACAGGCAGGCTGCTTTGGGATGCGCGTCCAAAAGGGGGCTAACATCATGAGTGCCCCACCAACTCAGGCTTGCGGTGAGCATGTTCAGCAAGGGTGGACCCCGACAAAGGGACGGGCCTGGGACCGGGATGCTGCATGGAGCGGGGCACGCATGCATCGTGGGCATGGCATGGAGTCTGACTACAGGCACTGTCGAGACGCTCGCCTGTGAGCGGTCGAGTCCCCTGCCAGGCAGGCTGCATGTCGGTTCTCGTCCCTTTTGTGAGAACAGGAGCTTGTCAACATGCACATTCCCTCAGCGCTGAGCGCTTCTATACATGAGCTGGTCAGGCGTGGGCACTGTGTGCACTCCCTCTGCGCAGAGCGCTCACAAACATGGGCGGGTCAGGCGTGAGCAGTATGCACACTCCCTCTGCGTAGAGCGCTGACACTCACGGGCGGGTCAGCCTGACCCGTTCAGGCGTGAGCAAGGTTTTTACATATGCAAGGGCCTTACATGTCTGCCCTACAGTGAGTTCAGCACCCCGCCACTTGGTAAGCACCATGTGCACCAAAGAGCCATAATGCTGCAGAGAGCGTATTGCCACAGTAATGCTGGGCCAGTAGGGCTGGAGCAGTGTTGGAAGGTCGGGGCGGGCCTATGTTTGTGCGCCGCTTATTCAGTGCGCGGCCTGCTGACAAGAAGAGTTTGGAGCGGGTGGGAGCACTTGCATGCCACCAGTGAGGTATGCTGACAAGACCAAGGCAGGCTGCTTTGCATTGCCTGTGCAAAATGGCGCTGACATAGTGCCCCCCACCTCCGGCTTGCTGTGAGGCATGGTCAGCAAGGGTCTGGGGCCTAACAAATGATGACGGGCCTAGGACCGCGATACTGCATCCGTGGCGCATTCATGCATTCATGGGCATGGCATGGAGCCTGGACTGCAGGAACCGTCAAGACGCATCCCCTGCCGGGCAGGCAGCACCTCGTCACCTTTGTCACTTTGTGCAAAGGAGCTTAATGTCAATTATGCACATCCCTCTGCGAAGAGCGCTTGCACAGATGTCCTGGTCAGGCGTGAGCGACGTTCTTCACTAACGTGTCTTACAAACTTAACAAAAGTGGAAGCACTGAAGACTAACACATCACCTCCTAAGAACCATGTGCACCAATGTGCCACGATCACATACACAGATGTGAAGTAGAAGCAAATGCCTCTACCCCACCCAAAAAACACAGGGCTCTGACGAGAACAGAACACGGGACCACTCCATCCAAAAAACACAGGGCTGAGCCGTGAATTGAACACGGGACCTCTCCCATGTTAAGGGGAACCCTATAGGGCTCGGAACCCTAAGGGAGAATCATACCACTAGACCACACAGCCGTAAGGGTATAGGGGTTTGCTCACCACATACCTTGTTGCTCTCCGCATTTTCCTACCAAATATAAATGCCAAACGCAGCTCTATCAACAAGCGCATGGGTGCAAATGCAGCCGGATCTCCGGTCTGCTACGACTTGCTGGTATTGCAAAGGTAAGAACGCCCACCTGGGCATCGTGCTCGGTGCCTGGCGTCGTGTGCCAGCTGTTTCCCCACCCTGCATGCAATATACAATGGCGCCTGTGGTGACACCAACACAGTGAGCAGACTCCTAAACCAGCTTCTGCCGTACCATGCACACCTTGAGGCGACCACGCAGCGCCCCTGAACATGGGTCACCTGCTGTACCCATCTACACGCCGTTAGCAACAAGGCACCTGACACGTATGCATGCATCTGAGGGCCTGCAGGAGCGTCATGAGCTGCGGCTTACACGTCTGCGTCATGAGCTGCGGCTATTAGTTTAACTTTTGCCTCACACCTGAGTGTGGAACCTTGCCTGACCTGCCAGTGTGTTTGATACGCTCCTGATTCACAAGCTGCAGCGACAAGAACTCGACATGCCGCCTGCCTGAGGGGTGGAACTTGACCACTCACAGGCGAGCATCTTGATAGTGCCAGTTTGTCCAGGCCCCACGCGATGCCCACAAACGCATGTGTGCCCCGCTACAATGCGGAATCCTAGAAACAGGCCCCTGTCCGCTTGTTGGCTCCCAGAAACTTGCTGTCCACGCCCACCGCAAGCCTATGCCGTAGCAGCCAAAGTGGCTGATACACGGTCGTATATCAATCATTCTATGTGGAGGCACTACGATGTACCCCCCTACTGCACATGGTGCGTGAGCAGCCTGCATGACCGTCTCCGGCGTCCTGCCAAATCTGAGGCTCCTCCCAGTCGTTCTGTGGTTTGGAGTTTACATGTTGCTGTGGAAGTACGACGGCAGAGGTTGGTACAGCGCCACTGGCAGGTCGCACAAGCGCCTCGCGCGGTGCAAGACACATCACTAGCCATATGCTGTAGTGTGGCTGTTCAGAGAGTGTTCTTGAGCGTAGCGGCTGTTGAGGCGTATGCTGCTCTGAGCGCTGCCTGAGCACCTGCCCTCCACATAGTTTGCTGCTACAGGAGGACACTGGGCAATCAAATGATGAGCGATGCTGACTCTGGTGCTCGTCAAAAATGAGGTGTTGGATTCAACTTGATCTTGACTTTTGCCTTACATGTGGACCTTCCTCATGCGGCATGACACCGCTCATGTGTGTGAGCGCTCTACGCAAAGGGAGTGTGCATACTTACAAATTCCTGGTCTGGCAACGGTGACGAGATACTGACATGCTGCCTGCCTGGCAGACGAGGGGACTACTCACAGGCGAGCGCTTTCAAAGCGCTCGTAAACACAGTCCAGCTACATGCCATGCTCATGGATGCATGTGTTCTCTGCTGTATCCTAGTTCAGCCCCGCTAGATGCTGTATCCCAAGTTTTAGGCCCAGCCGCTTGCCGAGCCCTAGACCCTTGCTGGCCATGCCTCACCGCAAGCCTGAGTGGGAGGGGGCCCGTATCATGCACCAAAATAAGTTGGCCAGCAGGCCGCACACTGAACTAGCAGCGTACAAACATGGGGTTGCCCAGACCTTCTAACACTGCTCACATACCATTGCAGGTGCAGCCGGTGCACGGTTACGGTGTGGTAAGCAAGATGTAGTATGGCGTCGACTGCCACAGCCCGCACACATGGCATATGCAGCACAGGCACTCACGCATGGCACTGCAAACTTGCTTCCGGCCCGGCCCATGCGCTGCAAGGCCGAGCCCAGCGGGGCGTGCTTGGCTGAGGGCATCAGCAGCTGGCGGAATGTATGCGCGGGCAGCCGCCCTTTTGGCGCAGCAGACAGCCAGGCAACGAGTGTCATTGGACTCACCAATCTCACAATGTGTGGAACTTTGCCATGCAGCGCCATTGCCGGCCTCCGCAATCACCCTTCTATTGCTCCGCGCTCGGCCCCGCAGCGGCAGCGGCGGCGCCGGCGGCAGCAGGCGCGTCCTGCTTGCCATGCACACGCGTCAGGTCCTGCGGCAGCACAGCACTCTGCCTGCAAGCTGCGAGCTCGCACCGCACACCTGTAACACAACTTACCGTTGCGAAAGGGCGCTGTGGCAGACCTGTGCAAGTCAGGCGGGTCATGTGCAACACCTGTGGATGCAGGCCATGACAACCGCTGCCCCGCGGAGGGCTGCACAAAGACCCGCATGAAGGGCGAGGAGCTCTGCTCCATCCACTTGATGCTGGAGGGCATGCGCTTTGAGATACAGACGCTGGCGGCCCTCACCGCCAACGGCTACCGTGTCGTACACAACGGAACACTCTACAACATCAACGGCCTGGTGCCGCCGACAGCTGCCGCCTGGCTGATGCTGCAGCCTACCCATGTAAGGATTCTGATGTGCTCGCGACTGCGCAGTGCATCCGACCGGACTTTGTGATCCACTACGACACCCACACAGTTGTGCTGGAGGTGGACGAAGAAGCGCACAAGAACCGCACGCCCGAGGACGAAGTCGACCGTTTCGAGCTCATGAGGGAGATCATGGAGGGCCGGCTTGTGCTCATCCGCTACGTGCCTGAGCACGAGGGCGCAATCGCGAAGCTGCTGTACGTGCTGCGGCACGCGTCCGAGTACGCCGCCAAGATGGATGACGCAAATCTTTTCATAGTCTACATTGGGTACACCATGGCGCGCGTGGCCAAGCTGGCCATGGTGTACCCAATGTAGACAATAAAAAGATTGGCATCATCCACCTTCGCTGCGTACTCGTACGAGTGCCGCAGCACGTACAGCAGCTTCGCGAGTGCGCCCGCGTGCTCAGGCACGTAGCGGATGAGCACAAGCCGGCCCTTCATGATCTACGTCATAAGCTCGACACGGTCGACTTTGTCCTCGGGCGTGCGGTTCTTGTGCGCTTCTTCGTCCACCTCCAGCACAACTGTGTGGGTGTCGTAGTGGATCACAAAGTCCGGTCACAAAGTGGATCACAAAGTCCGGTGCGAGCAGCAGCATCCACTTGCTGGAGTCGACATGCATGCGTGGGCAAGCTCGGCATCGGCTGCATGGCGCACCTTGCGGCGGCAGACGACCGTGGCTGGGCGCTCCGCGCTCGGCCCCGCAGCGGCGGCGGCGCCGGCAGCAGGCGCGTCCTGCTTGCCATGCACACCCGTCGGTGCCCTATGCCATGCAGGTCCTGCTGCAGCACCGCACTCTGCCTGCAAGCTGCGAGCTCGCATGCTCCTGACGCAGCGAGTGAACGCTTCTAACAACCAGCAGCAGAGCATGTCGGGCAGCAGGCGGGGCCAGCATACCAGGAACGGCAGCCGCTCCTCCGCCGCCAGTGCCGACCAGTGCCGCGGCGCGTCGATCTTCGCCGCGGCGGTCACCCTGGCGTTGCTCCAGCCCGGGCGCCTGCCTACATGCACATGCCGCACGCATCAGACAACCTGGCAGCGCGTTGCGGCCGGCGCTGCTTCACACACGACGCCGCAGCCCGCATTTAAGGACCACATGCCATTATAGCCAGGTCTCAGACACAAGGCGCACCCGCAACCTCCTTGCGCATGTGCTCCGTATATGCGTCTGGTGGAGCCTCCAGGCGCTTGGCGGGCGGGGCCGCGCCAGCCGCATCGGCCACCCGCTTGCCCACCGCGTCTGGTGCCTGTGCGGCATGAGCACAGGTGCCAGGTCGTGCACAGCTGGGTTGGAGGTCAGCATGCGCCGCCATCAAGTTACACAGCTGGAGGCAGGCTCCCGTGGCGGACCTTGCTGATGTTGCGCTCGGCCTGCTCGAGCGCCACGGCCTCCGCGAGCTGCACTTCCAGGACCGCGACCTGGTTGTCCGCGGCCGCGGCGTGCTGCCTCGCCTCGACAAGGCGCTGCCTGGCATTGTTGCGGTCGAGCTTCCTCATTGCCAACCAGCCCCTCAGGAACGCCTGCGGGCAGCGCAGCTCGCGCTTATGTCACCGCCTTGAACGCAGCCCCAGCATGGCTGCCAGGAGCTGGGCATCAACCGACTTGCAAGCAGCTACTGGCAAAGCAAAGTAGGAAGGCAGGAGTGTCACGTACAACCCGGGCTGCGGGGTCGTCGTTCATGTCCTCAAAGCGCGCGGGCCAGAGTGCGACCGCTTGCCGTAGGCTCAGCTGTTACAATTTGCGCAGTGTGCCGCCCAAAACAGCAGTGGTGATCAGCTATTTTGCTGGGCGGCAGTCCACTTGCTATGTGGCATGCATGCATTACAGCTAGGGTCGGAAATGTGCACATCAGGGGCACTGGCCCAGCCACCATGCCATCCAGTGTGGCCGGCAGAACGTTTTCGGTCTGGGCAGAACGGTAGCGCTTTTCGGCAGTGTGGCAAAAGCCTGGGCAGGACTTCTGCCGGCCACATTGCCATTGATGGCATTGCCATCAACCCATGTGTAGCTGGAGCTCCGGTCCGCTACAATGGGATACCTCGGGCGCCTGTAGTAACATTCACTCAGCGAGCAGACTCCTGAACCAGCTCCTGTTATTGGCTGCAAGGCTAGTGTGGCTCATGTGGTGGTGAGCATGCATTACACTGTAATGATTACAGCTAGGCTTGGACATGTGCACATCAGGTGCATGCCCTCTCTAGGGCCGCCAAGGGGCGGCACCTCCTTGGCATGGGATACCTTGGGCGCCTGTAGTAAAACTCACTTAAGGAGCAGACTCCTGAACCAGGTTCTGCCGTACCATGCACACCTTGAGGCGACCACGCAGCGCCACTGAACATGGGCCACCTACTGTACCCTCCTACACGCTGCAGACCAACCAGGCACGGAAGCAACACACATGCATGCATCTGAGGGGCGCAAAGGAGCGTCATGAGCTGCAGCGTGCACTGAAAACACGCAGCAACAGCAGAGAGCGTTCCCCTGTGCGGCAGCAGGCCACACGACGTTGCCAAGCACACCTGCTCGATGCCCGCGACACAGGCGCAGCAGAGCATAATCTAATTCAGTGCAGCCGGGCATGGTACGGCGCATCCTTGAGGCAACCCTGCTAGAGCATACGCTGCCCATGCAGGTGCCGCGTGGCGTGCATGCCGTGTGTCCTACACGCTCCCGGGCTGTGCAGGATCGCGTTATACGGCGCAGAGGCTCAGTCCCGCGCGGGGCCAGATGCCCGTCCCGGCAGCGCACTAAGCAGCTCGGCAGCGCCCGGGCGCAGCGCAGGCTGCGGCGCGCCGGCGCGCTCCCCCTTGGGGTTGTCACGAGGCCCTACGCCACGGCCACCGCCGGCGCGCCGGCCGCCTCCGCCGGCGCGGCGGCCGCCTCCGCCGGCGCGGCGCGCGCCGGCAGCCGGAAGCGCTCGTCGAACACGCGCGCATTCACGGCCGAGGTCCACAGCGTGAGCGCGCCGCCAGGCGCGGCCGCCAGTCGCAGCGCCGTGTGCGCCGGCAGGAAGAACACATCGCCCTTGCGCAGCTGGGGCGCGGCCTCCAGCGCGGACGCGCCGCCGTTGAGCTCGGCGTGCGCGCCCGAAGCGCGCGCATCGCCCGCGCCCGCCTCCACCAGCAGCAGCACCGGGCCCTGCGCGCCGTACCGCACTGGGTTAGGGTTAGGGCCCGACGCGCGCGCGTCGCCCGCGCCCGCCTCCACCTGCAGCAGCACCGAGCCCTGCGCGCCGGGGGTCGCGCTTGTCTGATGCCCGCGCACGCCGCAGCGCTGGAGAGGCGCGCTCTGTGACGTGCAGGCGTCCTCCCTGAGCCGAAGCCCAGGCGCGTCCATGCGCAGTGCGCCCCACTCTGCGGACAGCTGCAGGGGCAGCACATCCCGCACCCCGCCGCGCTGCATCTCCGTCTCAGGCGGCGGCGGCCAAAATGCGTTTACGTCGTCCATGGGGCCGCCGCACCGGCTTGGCAGGCAGCGGTGTGCGCGCACGCGCCGGCACGCGTCGTATCGCACCCCAAGCCAGGCACAGCCATGCGGTGCTGCTGCCTGAGGCCAGCGCGCGCAGGCGGCGCCGCACCGGGTTGGCGGGCAGCAGCGTGGACGCGCCGGCCGGCAGCTCCACGCGCTGCACCTCGAACTCGTCAAAGGGCGGCGCGTAGCGCCGCGTGAACTCCTGCACCTCCTCGCCGCGCAGCACCGCCGGCGGCCCCTGCTCGTACGTCAGCGACGCGCACAGCACCTCGGTGTCCCTGCGCGCGCGCGCGCAGCCTTGCCTCAGCCCTGTGCAGGGGAATTGGTGTCCCTGCGCGCACGCTCGCAGCTTTGCCATTATCGAGTGCGGGTGAGTGGCTGTCCCTGCGCGAATGCTCAAAGCATTGCCACGGGCGTGTGCAGGTGTTGGGCACATGATGAATCGGTGAAACAGCGCATGCGCCCGGCCGGCGCGGGCGCACCGCAGCTTGGGCGTGAGCCCCGCGCGGACCACGTTGTCCGAGGTGGCCATGCACTCCACCAGCTCGCCCGAGACGTACGCGTGCGGCACGTTGGCGGCCAGGTAGATGGCCTGCCGCGCGGCGGGTTTGATACGTGTGCCCCGCAAGGATGCAGACAGCCGCGATGGCCAATTGGTGGTTGCAACGTCCGTTAGCCAAAGACTCTGCGTCTGAGGTGGAAATGCAACAAGAAAATGCAACAAGAATGGCGAGGATGGCGCTGCCGGCGTCCACGCGGTCAGGACCCCAGCTCCGGCAGAGGTGCGGCAGTTGAGGATCGCTTTGCCAGCAGGCATCTGGCGCCCTCGCAGGGCCATGGCTGCGTTGTGTTCTCCGCCGCTTGGGCCAGGGGCCCAGGCGGCGCGTCGTGGCGGTGAGGCGGCCGAGACAGCAATCCAGCAGGAGGTCCGCTAGAAGCGTATCATCGCCCACATCATCAAGGAAGATCTCGTACATGCGGCGGTGCAGCTCATACACCAGGCGCAGCCTCACCCTGCACCCAACCCTTGGCCCATAATCCCACCGCAGCGCCTGGTGAAAACCCGTAAGCAGCCCATGACCAGCCAAAGGTGGCTGATACACGGCTGTGATCCATTCTCATAAGCTGGACCGTCGTGTGTACGAGTCGTCCCTGATGATGTGGGCGATGTTTCGCTGCTAGCGGCCCTGCCGCTGGAGTGCTTTCACGGCCGCGTCACCGTCACGATGCGCCGCACGGGCCTTCAGCCCAGGCGCTCGGCGCCAGCGTGGGGCGCAGCGGCCCAGCGGCCGCGGCGCGCGCGCGGCCGTCACGGCCGGGGCGGGGCGGCGCGCGCGCCTGCGTGGGCGCGAGCACAACCAGGTTGAGGAAGTAGGCGGAGAGGACGCCCACGTCGGCCGGGTACTGCGCGTTGAGGCGCAGCACCAGCGCGTCCTTGGCCGCCAGCGCGGCGCCGGCTGCGCGGTCGGCCTCCAGCCGCGCCACCAGCGCGGCCACCTGGCGCGCCACCTACAACCGCGCGGCGGGGCCGTCAGGCCCGCCTCGGGCACGAAGCCGCGGGCGCCCGGCGCGGCGCCGCGGCGCCGGCGCGCGCGTGAGCCGGCGGGGCCCCGCGCGCAAGGGCGCCCGCCGCGCCACGGGCGGCGTGTGGCCGGCCGCCCGCGTGGCGCCGGGTTGCCGTGCGCCCAGCACAGTCACCCGGCAAGCATGTACTGGGCTGCCTTGCTGCACACGCGTTGAAGTGCCGTGTCCTCCATCGTGTGGAAGTGCCGTGTCCTCCATCGCGTGCATGGCCGGGCAAGCCGGCTGACTGGGTGCAGGCCGCCCGCCTTCTCAACGTGTCAAGCTGAGCCGGCGGGCGCCCGGCACGGCCCTGCGCACAGCGCGCGGCGCGCACCTCGCCCGCGTCGCACAGCATGAGCGCGGTGAAGGCCTCGCGCAGCGCGGCGCGCCGCGCGCCGCCGCCGCCGCCGGCCGTGCGCAGCGCGGCCACGCGCTCGCGGCCGACGCAGGCCGCCAGCTCCGGCGCGCCCGCCAGCGCTTCCACCAGCTCCTCGTGCGCCACAAAGCCGCACAGCGCCTCAAAGTCGGTCAGCGCGATGGCCATCTCCGGCTTGTGGTTGGCGTCCTTGTACACCTGGCGCGCGCGCGGCTGCCCTGCTCAGGCGGGCTGCCGCAGCAGGCCCTAAAGGTTTGTGGCCCGCCCGGCGCGGCTTCAAACTGTCCATATGCTCTCAAGGCGTCCTTGTACACCTGGCGCGCGCGCGGCCGCCCTGCTGGGGCGGGCTGCCGCGGCATGCCCTAAAGGTTTGTGGCACGCCCGGCGCGCGTGCAGGCACTCTGCTGAGGCGGGCTGCCGCAGGGGCCCCATCTGGTCTGGCACGCCAGCGCGACTTCTTTGCGTTCGCATGCCCTGAAAGCCCACCTCAGAATGACACAAACTACACGGAGCAGGGCGTGGGCGCGTGCCTTTGGCCGCTCGGCGTGCAGCCGCTCCGCGAGCGCCTTGTCCGGGTGCGACTGGATGGACAGCGCCGTCTCCACTGACAGCACCTGCGCCGGCCCGCCGTCAGCAAACCGGCTCACCCGGCGAGCGCCCGCCAGGGCGTCCGCGCGGACTTCCTGGAAGCGGACTCCCTGGAAGTACTGCTCAGAAGGCAGTGGATGAGCAGAGGCGTATGGGCCAGCTGGTCGCGGTGCCAGCCGTGCCACCTCCTCTCCCCTCCCTCTCACTCTACCACGCTGGGCAGCTGCAGGCGGCGCCGCGCAGGGCCAGCGGAGGCCAGGGCGTGCGGTCAGTGCAGAAGTGGCAGAGGTTTCAAGCGCGGGGCGGCAGCCCGCACAGTCAGTCTGAGTGATAACAACGCACCGTACACACGTGAGCGCAGGTCGCTGCAGGGGCCGTGCGCACGGCGCCGGGAAGAGCCCGGGACCAGGCACTCGCCGACTACGCGCAGCTCGGCGGGACGCTGCCAGAGGTGAAAAGCAGGCGTGCGGCCAACGATGTCTGGCCACGCGCCTTGAACAGGAAGGGCAGGTCGCCGCCGAAGCGGCGCCGCGCGGCATCGCCGAGCGCGGCCGGGTGCGCGCCCAGCCACGCGTCGAGCGTGGTGCCCTCGTCCGCCAGCAGGCGCGCCGGGCCGCTCGGGTGCGTGCCCATCCTGAGACGACAGCGCCAGGGTCAGCACACACGTCACACTTGCGCACCAACGTTGCCGAAACGGTGCTGCTTGCCAATCCTTTGCAGGCAACCCGCGGTTGAGCACCGTGCTGGTCCAGGACAGGGGCTCGGCGGCTCTGAGTCATAGCGGCAAGCGCACAGCAATTGAACAACACGTTGGCGGGAGTGTCCTTGGAGTCTCGTGCGCAGCGCACCACAGCTCAGCATAAGGCTTGTTGTCGTCCACCTTGTCGCCTGCCGCCTCAGCGAGCGCTGCGACCTGCATGCAGCTACCGCGTCAAATCGATACTCTGCTTTAGAGTACCCGAAGAATACGGTCGTGCGTCACCAATAGCAGAGCAGGCAAACAGCAAGTGAGCAGTGTGCAACGGCAGACGTGGCCAGTGTCGCTGCTCCGCGACAAGAGGAGGCAACAGTGACACTTGCGCGTCAGGCTGGCTCAGGGCCCCCACCGAACAGGTTCGTCCAGCCTCCCCCTTTGCAGGTCTTCCCCAAGCGTAGTTCTGCACGGGGCACCTGAGGCGCAACATTCTGGCCAGCCCTCACGCGAGCTACGGCCTGAATTGCTGACGTTGACTGCACCTTTTTGATTATATAGAAACTGGCAGCTGCCTGGCGCCGGGCTTCTTGCAGGATACGGTCGAGGTCCCTGACAGTTGACTGACTTCAGTTGATTGCTTTTTTTATTTCTGTCTTTCCCGAGAGAGTTCACAACCAAGCGCGAACCCTACAAGGGACCTTTATTGTGCTGGCGTTACTGGTGGTGCTGGGTCTTCGGCCTGCAGTCTCATGACCACTGGATGGCGGTCCTTGCAGACAGCGCACTGTGCAATGGCATCATTTTGTAGAGTGCCACGGTCTCCAGACCAGGATTTTAACTGAATTAAAGGCACTTCCCCCCTACACTGACAGCCACTCTTGAGCATGCATCAGTGCACCCGCCCTCTGGAAAAGAAATGGTTGCAACTGCAAGCATGCCCTGATCTATGCATAAAATCCAGCAAAGCTTGTAAACGGTGCACGCGTCAACCAACTAAGCATACTAGCTTGTGGCAACTAAGTAAGCATTCGAGCATGGCAGATATGTAGGAAAGCAAGCCTAGCATCCGTGGCAAACCACAGGACATGATCAGGCCCAGCCTCCCCCAGAACATCTTTGCAGGGCATGATCCTATCAGCAGTGAACCATGAGCCGAGAGAAAAACACCTATGCATGCAAGCAGCCGGGACAGCCCCGCGTCAACTACAACCAGTGAAATAAGACACACGCGCAGCGAGCAATGTACTCACAGGGTGGGATGTATTCTGAAACGTGCTAGGGCAGACTGGTGGCAACAGCCGGTATCTGAGTGGCCCAGACAACCTTCAGATGTGCTCCCACACTGCCGCAGAGCGACAAAAC
>JAABUP010004461.1_pt1 | contig 22826 bp, 33 predicted proteins | sample 5559201 | NCBI WGS metagenome assembly JAABUP01 (sample SAMN10711887, study PRJNA513373) | rock metagenome | isolation source: Antarctica rocks | place: Antarctica | reverse complement strand
CTGATGATGATTTTGTTTGTCTATGTTACTGTTTTGCCTTTTTCGTTTCCTGATGAAAAACTGCAATTTAGTCAAATGGGCTAGCTGGCCCCAACGACTGTAAAAGCCCTGACTGACTGACTGACTGACTGACTGACTGACTGACTGACTGACTGACTGACTGACTGACTGACTGACTGACTGACTGACTGACTGACTGACTGACTGACTGAAAGATTAGCGTGCGATTTAGCGTGAGGGAATTACCGCAAGATTTAACGTTGTATCAGCCACTTCAGCTTGCATTTTCTGATCAACACTTCTCATGTTCCGGAACAAATGCATTCAGGTCATGAGGTCATGCAGGTCATTGATCAATTGTTTTAAATTAAATTAGCTGACCTTTGCTCAAGACACCCGGGTAAAACCACTGACTGACTCGCATGATCATCTTGAAGCAAAAGCGTATAAACAAAGTTGTAAATCGCAAAGCTAAGACCAGGCCTGAATATGCATGCGGACACACGGTGATGCAGCCGGCTCCGGAGGATCCTGCAGCCATGAGTGTTGCGCATGCCTTGCAGCATTCACATTTGTCTGTCTGACCATCACTTTATGTATACTACATGTCTTTAGTACCACCGGTGCTCTACCGTGTTATCTTAATTCTTGAGTCTGGTTTCTGTTGATTTCCCAGTCATTACAATTGTCTATTGGTTCCCCTGATGATCATGAGTCCCAAAGTCAGAAAGCAGTTGAGCAGATTTGTATACATGTATCTAAATATACATAAGTTGATTTGGTCAAGCAACCAGGTTTTGCTGCGGGACTCGAAAGCGTCAATATTGCAACGCAGCACAGTAGGCAACCAGGTGTTCGGAGGTCTGGCCCGAGAGAGAGACACTAGAAGTTTTGACCCACCAGCTGCTTGATCAGCTTCACGCTCAGACGAAAGAACCGGTAGGGTCTCGAGCGTCAGGCCCTTACTTCGGTATCGTTCCGGGCTGTCGGCATCCTGGAGCGTATCTTTGGCAGGCAAGCGATCTGCGCGGTGCTGCAGACAATGGGAAATTGCCGCGGCCAGAGGCTTGAATTGTAGGAACAGCCGCTGTGAGATCTTTCGACCTCATGCATGTAGCGCGGCTTACCTAGAATTGGTCTACCACCGAGACCTCGCGCAACTTTTGTCGCCGTGATCTGTTGCATCGCCGTACCGAGAGCGCAGGTGCTGCAGCACATGTGTTTTCCAGCTAGTACACCCGGAGTTTGTTTTCTCAGACAGCACTGTTTACCGGATGTCACGCTACATACCAAACTTGCGACCTGATGCCAGATCAGTCACTCGCGATAGGCAATCCGAGGTCCCTACTCCGGTGCTTATCACCGAAAAACGATCACAAGCCACGAACGTCTCCGAGACGGCAAAGCTTCTGCTTGCTGGGGGAGTGGCTGGAGCCTTATCAAAGTCCGCAACCGCCCCGTTAGCCAGGCTTACAATACTTTACCAGGTGAGTTAATCTGTGACTCCATGAGATCTTCGTGAATGTCACAGTGATTCGTACTGGCGGGCAGAAACCTCAGCACACAGCTGTTCTTTCTTCAAGCGAAGGGTACAGATTCAGCTGCCATCATGCAGGTCAAGGGGCTGCAGCAGTCAACAGGGGTACTCCAGAAGCTCAGCCTGCAGCAAGCTGTTCAGCAGGTCATACGTCAAGAGGGCATACATGCCCTATGGAAAGGCAATGGTGTCACTATGTTACACCGCCTGCCCTACTCAGCAGTCAACTTTTGGGCATATGAGCAGTTCACTCAACAGTGGCAGCAATGCTTCCCATCAGCGGCAAATCACTCCCAAGATGCTGTACTGCGCCGCTTGGTTGCTGGCGGCGCTGCTGGGATGTGTGCCTGCACTCTGGTGGGCATTTTGTCAAATTCAACCAGTCTGTGGCTGTGTCATGTATGACCCTACACAAAGCATGCTGTGAATGATGTTGACTGTACAGAGCAACCTGTGCACTTTGCGTCCACAGAAATGTCTTGCATGTCAGACAGCACAAACTCAACCATGATTCAGCTTGACGTGATCAAACAGGTGCATGCCTATTCATCAAGTGCAAGCTGTCTCAAACATCAGCACTGCAGTTGGCTGGCTTGTGGTCTGCCAAGGCAAACCCATCATGCAGCAAATGGTCCACTGATGTTGTGCAGGCCTACCCCTTAGACCTGGTCAGGACTAGGCTAGCTGCTCAGACGACCTCAACATACTATACTGGCATATGGCATGCCCTCAGCACCATAGTCAAAGATGAAGGATTGTTTGGCCTGTATAGAGGCCTGGGCGCTACCCTCACCCAAGTTGCCCCCAGCTTAGCTATCAATTACTGTGCATACGAGACGTTACGCTCGTACTGGCTGATGCATGAACCTGGGCGACAAGCGCCAACAGTAAGTTGCAGCTTTGCAGTGGCTTGCGTCAACTGCCTTTTTGCCTGTTCCGTTCCATCCTGAAGCAAATAAGCTCGGCATGTATTTCTGCTGTTGTGCTGTGTGCCGGCACATTCATGCAGCATTTGATTCTTTAACTCATGCCTTGCAGAACTACTATGACACCTACAACCCCACATCGTGCACTGGGCAACACGCATGCTAAGTAGTGCTTGCAGTTGCTGTTGGACCGTAGAGACAAATCCTGTCTTACAAAAAGCAGCTTGAGTGTTTGCTTGCGCCACTGCAGGTGAGCATGAGCCTGGCATCTGGCAGCGTTGCTGGCCTGGTCTCGTCAACAGCCACCTTCCCACTGGACCTCATCCGGCGGCGCATGCAGCTACAGGGTCAAGGGGGGTGCGAAGTGCACTACACCAGCTACAGTCATGCATTCAGCACTGTCATCAGGAGGGAAGGCTTTCAGGGCCTGTATCACGGCATCCTGCCTGAGTATTACAAAGTGGTTCCAGGAGTTGCTATAGCTTTCTGTACGTATGAGCTCATGAAGAGTATGCTGGGCGTACAGACAAATGTTTCTAACAGGTAGTCATGTATGTGAGAGAGTTCGTTTGAGGTGGTACCACTATGAGGGGTGTGCGCTGAGGTGAAATGCTTGTTCTGACACTACAATATATAGATTGTTACTTTTTTTGTGTTTTGACTTTATACGTGCAGCACTTGTCCCATTTCGTCATGGCAACACATGATAGCCATTTGCAACGGCACAAAGATGCACTTCACTTTTGGTCTGTTGCGCAGATTGCTGTAAAGCGCACTTGTCATGCATGCTCTGTCTCAGCCGATTTCATCCATACATTTCTCCTTCACAGCATGTTGCAGCATAAATGTACAAGTGATGCTATCATTCAAAATGAATCTGTTGTTGGAACAGCACTATATTTTCTGTCGAGGCATGCTCTTGATAACCCAAACAAAATGTCCACAAGGATCACGAGAACACCAGAGGAAAATGAGACAAGCAAACACAGACTTCCTTATGAGCAAGCATGTCTTATGATGAAAGTTGTTCACAGGTTGAGGTTGAAATTGGGCCTGCCAAAAATGTTATGCTGACATGGAATAAAAATGCAATTGTTCGCCTTATATCAGCATGCATCAACCACACGCATGATGGGTATGTGCATCAAACGCATGCTTGCTGTGTGCAGATACATATGCACAAATGAACTCTAGCTTGATTGAGATCTACAGCCTGAGCATAAGGACATGTCTCATGCTTGCCATGAGCTTCATGGGCAGCATGAGACCATTCCTCTCGTGTCCAAAGTCCTCATGCACAGGGTATGGTACTCCTACATAGCAAAGCCTGTATCCAGAACTCCATGCCAACGCCTCACACAACACCCATTGCAACACAGATTAGTTATAAATCAGCAAGTGAAGTTCCAGGTTGACTCTGACAACAGCCTGTCAGTCAGTCATCAGCGGATGGGCTTCACACCAGTCGCCTCGCCCCGACAGAAGGGGCAGGGGGGCGGCTTCTTGTCTTGGAGACACAAGCTAGAACAGCAGGCTACACACAGCTGATGCTCACACGGTGCCAGGACTACCTGAGCCATGGGATAGTTCACTTAGTGACCAAATCTGCTATGCCAGCTCATGCATGTCTCATACACAGAAGGTGTGTATGCACACAGCGTCCGTGTACTGAGATAATGCAGGGGAGCTTTCACGTGAAGAATATACATGTAAGCATTCATAGCACAGACACATATACAAGCTGCACAGGATGCGTGTCAAAGTCATGGCATGCAGCAGCTGTACATCATATACATGCCAAAAACATGACAAACTTGAGTTGGAGGGAAAGGATGACTGCAGGACTTTGCACTCCATGTCCTGTGTGTTGTGATGCAAAACTTGTCATGTGTGTGGTCCAGCATGCATCCAAAGGTGTGTGCGGTCCATTACAGAGAACTGCACACCTGCAAAGAGCTGTCCATGCAAATCTCACACTCCCCAACTTCTGCAGCGGGCGACTTCAGGTTCTTGTAGATCTGAATGCACTGGACTGCATCCTCCAGTTCCAGAGCATTGACATCCACACTGACGAGCAGCTCATCGAGCCAGAAATGGAGACCACAGTTGCCTGCGCCAGCAGCAACAGTGACTCCACAATGCATATGACAGCCTGGTCTACCCATCTGTGAAGCCGTCTTTAGCTAGAGTCAACAGGCAGAAAACTTGTCAATGCTGTTCTGCAAATTTAATACACGACTGTCCCAGCGCAATCATAACAAGTGAGTAGCAGGGAGCGCATAGTCAGCATCGATCTCAAGACACAGACTTTCTGTGCATCTTCTGACTCCATAACTGTGTCTGGCCACATTTGCCTTCAGCATTGGCAGGTGCGCAGGACTGGACCGTGTAGTCATGATTAGTCACGGAAGACGCCACCATACCATACATCAGATCGTCGTTGCGCATCAGCATAAACGGGTGTATGAAATTGTCAGCATGCTTACACTGATATGGTGACAAAAGCAGTCATTTGGACATGTGCAAGCTATGCTACTCAAAAAGAAGATAGATAAAAGGATACCCTAAGGCTCCAGGACACAACAGCAGCTATGATGACAAGGCCAACATGGTATTGTTCGTCCATTGTCATATGTCGAGCCCAGCTGCAGAATATCTGTGGGAAGCAGCATGCAATACATATATGCAGTCATGTCTGCTTGACACACAAGCTGACCTGCATGTTCCTGCACCATGGCCTTCGGATCCTGACTGATGTCATCCTCAATGGCGGTGCAGCAGTTGAGGAGGTGCTGGCAATGCGCATGCTGTGACAACACTCTCAAGGAAGCAGGTCCACAGCCTGCACCCATGAGCTCCTGCTTGAAGCCGACAATAAAGGGCCCATGATTGAGTGCATTGTTCCAGTGGCCCTGACTCATTTGCAACATTGCGTGGAACAATGGGCGGCTTCTGATCGACACAACAACCAGTAGTACTGAAAGGGGCATTTCCTTACTTCTGGCAGCGTGTGCTTGCACTGGTTGCTCAAGCATGCAGCGTGCCTGCAGTACAGGCTACACCACTCCAAACGGGCTTTGGATACTGTTCTGCTGTGCAAACTGAGCACTTTGAGTACTGAGCAGCATGCAACTCAGCACAGTGTGATAGCATGATGCCTGTCAGAGATAGTCTGAGGTGTGTTGCACTGCTGGAATGTCTTAGACCTGTCAGTGCGCAATCCTTGGGTGCAACCTATTGTTTCATGTCAATAGATGTTGGGCACAGAACTAGGTTTAGACACACTTAGTAGGTACCTAGCAAAAACACAAACAGCACATCTGCAAGCTGCACACACAAGGAACGCATACGTATTGTTTATCATTGATGTATGAGATTGGCAGCCATGAATTGTACGAGTGGCAATACATGCTGTGCCCACCGCATATGCGACGCCTCAGCTTTGGGCCTGTCACACAACATACATTCACTTCTGTTTGGCTGTATCAGCCTTTAGTGTGCAACTGCCTCACACAGGGTTGTTTCAACCCGACACGTATTGCAGCCAGGCTTCATAATGCAACAGTGGACCTGTTCAGCATTCATACCTTCACCAAACTCAAGACACTGTGTGATGGCAAGGGCCATGGGTATGTCAGGCCGCAGTATCTGGACCACCTCCCGGAACCCTACTCGCCATGCTAGCATGCAAGGCGGATGGCTTTCGTCGTTGCTCTTATTCCTGAGATCTGTGACTAAAATCTCGGCTGTTGTATGGACAGTGTTGTTGCTCATGTGATCGCTATTGGCCTGCACACAATCCGGAATCCTCAGTCACCATCAGAACCAAGTGAGATTTGCCCTCTGGTGCCAGAACATCATTGAGACAACTTTGTTGGCAAGCAGATTACCAAAGTGCCCATCCACCAGCGCGATTCATGACAAGCACTGGTGGATGGTTGCCTGTCGTGAAATGCACTCTGGAGCCAGAACTCCTTTGAGGAAACTCTTTTTGGTAGACAGCTTGCTCACCTGCAGCTTAGGTTTACAATGCCCTTCAGGGTAAGTCATCCTCCATGCAGGAGACTTGAGATGCCCTTTTTGTCGCCCAGTGTCCAACACGGAACCAATTGTGGTGCTGATGAATGCTTGTTGTATGACAGGTGTCGCCAAAGCAGCATGAAGTGAAGAGCAACGGGCCCATGAGGAATGTCACCCTCCCAGCCTACTCCTTGACCATTGTCTCAATCGACACTTCCCCCGGGCCCAGCATCACCCAGGCTTGACCCCAGCAGGTCTTGCAGGGGCTGACTACGATGTCACTGCATCTAAACAGACGCCCGTTCTGATGCAAGGCAATCAGGGTTGTTGGTATTCATTGTGTGCAATGATTTGATGATGCTCTGTTGTTGATCAGCAGTCTTTTCTTTTCTTTCTTTTCTTGATCAGCACGGCATTTTGAGAAGTTTGCAGTTGCTGCTGCTAGCTGGTTGATCACTCATGATGGTGCATTGGGCCAAGCGACAACGCCACTGGAGTGGATACATACACATACTGTTTGATAGTTGGCAGCAGTGGGGCAGCACAATGCCTCTCAGTTGCAGCACAGCAGCATGCGGTCTGCCCAAACATCGAGCAATGAATGACCTTTCTGAATAGCAATGTGCAAGAAAGCAACCGCCTGCCAAATATTGTTTTCCAACGAGCAGATCAGCAGATTCAGCTATAGCAGCTCAGGGTGACATATGGCGTCATCTGTCAGAAGGCAGCTGTTGTCCATCTTTTAAGGAAGGGTTTTTGACTCATTCTTTGCATGGCTGGTATGTTTTGACTAGAGGTCTCAGCATTGCAAATCCAGATTTTTGAGCACAAAATTATGTTGTACTCCTTTGCAGCTGCCTGCAGATTTTGTGTACAAGCGTTCCTTCAGCAGTCAAGCACGTTGTCGCCATGGTTACTATATTTAAACGCGCTTACAGACCTATGCGTAGCACTTTTCCTCATCAAGCTTAATTAATTGCGGCTGATTGATTAAGCGCAACTTCTTTTGGTCCCATAAATGTTAATTAGAGTGGAGCACTCTCGATGCTCACAAGCTCAGATGCATGTGGTGCTCTATACAATGATGCAGATGTTTTTGTTGACAATGATACAACTGCAGTAGCAGCAATGCTAAGGCAATTGGGATGTTATCTAATTTGTGTCACAGGTTTGGACACCACGTCTGACAAGACCTATAGTTCAGATGTGGCATAATGGTGTTATGCAAAGACTTGTTGCCTGTCATGTGATGGGGTAACACAATGCGGTGGGAACAAGCAGCATCGCACAAAACGCATTCCGCTGTTCAACAAAGGCTGCCTGTCAAGCAGGCATCTAGGTCAGGATTGGGCAAGGGGGCTTGCATTATACCCAAATGGCATGCACCAGCAAGGCTTGTATACAAGTGGATATATATTGTGTTATATCATTATACACATGTATCAATGAAAATTCCCAGTGCTGGTCTGGTGAGCTGTCACTGTGCAAGCAAAGTCCACTCAACAAGCCAATCGTATATTCACAAGCCTGCCTATACAGACATCATCAAAACTAGGCAGCATGACATCTTGAGGCAACATCAATGGTAGCCGTCCCGCAGCTGCATCCTCATTCTCGTTTCCCACCTGCAGCAAGGCCATTCAGCATTTCAGCATCAGGAGTCATATTGCATGCCAAGATCACATGAAGGACATGACCATTCTACACCATACTACACAACTATGAGTACAACATGCTCTGCCACCTTGATCGGAGCCGCTATGCCCCAACAAGCATGCAGGTAAGAACACAGACTGCCATGGCCTCACTCTAACAGTGACTGTGATGGACACATGGCAAAATACTTCACGCAGCTCTGCAATTATGCAGCGCCCTGCATACATGCCTGGAACAAACACCACACGCTGAATATGCCATCTGTTTCTGCCACGTCATACCCCTGGCTGATCCAAATCTGACTCTGATTCTCAATGTGAATTCGAATACAAGCAATGGCTAACATGCAATTGTAGGATAAAATCCCACGTTGCGCATTAGATGCCCCTTGACTCATTGTACCCTGCTACACCCCCACCCCCCCCCCGGTCAAGTTCCAGCAAAGATTCATCAAGGCACCTGAGAGCATCTCTGCGCTTGTCAGTGGGTGCAACATTCTCCTGCTGGCCCTTGCCCTTCAGCGTGCCCTTGGCTGCCTTGCCATGCTTCAGGGTCAGCTCCTTCAGCTTGTCTTCAGCAGCATGGCAGGCAGCATACAGCTCGTTGAAGTTTTCGCCTCGACGTTTGCTGGTTTTGGCAGTGCCCCCTGACCGCAGGAAAGCATCCTTGTTCCAGACCTGCTGTAACTCCCTGCAGCAGTAGGCTAAGCGAATTGTCAATCGAGTCATATATGCTCTGTCTTTGGGACTCAATAAGGGAGTTGACAGACAATAAGTGCACAAAGTTCAAAGCCTTGGACAGCAGAGCACCCAATAAGATTGCAGTAGCTGTTGGCTTGACATGAGGTGCCAAAACTCTTCAGCAGCAGCATGTCTTTCTGCCAGTCATCCCAGTTAACCGCACAGCTGTTCCTTGTCATGTGTGCGGCAGCAGTTGCCACAGCAAAAACTATCTGCGTCCTGACTGTCTGTCGTGCCGACACGCAGGGCAGTGTTACGTGATGTCCAACGTTACTCTGTGCAACTTTCAAAAAGCGTCATGCAACTTCAGAAACGCGTCATGTTCAGAATCGACCGGTCAGGCTGCATGGTGTATGTAAGTGTGTGCATGTACATGATACAACCAGTACTGCATCTGGGAACTTATATGTTCTGTCTGTTTGGAACTCATAAGGGTATTCCTCACCAAGCATAAGGTTCACCAAACATGTATGTTTTGTACGTCATGTGCAATAAACTCAAGGTGGAGGGGTTGTATGTGTGCATACCTGTGGCGTGTCACTCTGTCCACTTTCCGGGGTTTGGCTGCTTGAGCAGGCACAATGAAGCTGTTGTTCAGCACTGGCAGGCTGCGCAGGGAGGAGCATCTCAGCACAGACCCAGGGCTGGGAGAACAGCCCCTAGAGGACTTCCTGCAATCATCCCCATATCGACTGCTCTCCCTTCGGCTGTAGCTGTGACTGTCATCCTTCTTCCAGTCATGCTGTTGCTGTGAGTCATGCTGTGCATGCTGCGACTCAGCTGTAGCGTCTTGCTGCCTGTGCATGTCTGCTCCGCCACTGATGCCATCTGGCATGAAGCTGCTCTTGATTGGGACATCATGTGGGTGACTCGTTCTGCTTGGCAAACACCTGCTGTAGAGGCTGGCATCCAGCAGCGGCTGTCTCCCTTCCTTGATTGGCCCAGAAAGGTGCCTCAGAGGCTGCTGGTGCATGTCTGAAGCTGGCTCAGATCCTTGCTGTCGCCTGTGCTGAGTCATGAGGCTTGACTGACCATGCAGGGGAGCTGGCTTGCTGACATGGCGCAAGCTCGCGGCCAGATCATCCAGCTCAGAGCTTAGCGTGTGGAAGTCGTGCTCAAGGGTATCGCGGTCCTGATGATGGTTACCATGGCCAGCATCCAAGGCACTGTGGTACGGCCTTGACCTGCAGCGGAGGGATATTGTTGTAAATGGTGCAGGTATGTTAGATTGGGAAGGGAGATGAAGTGATGTTTTGCTGCGCAGGCAGGATCACTTACAGGAAGTCTCTGGTGCACATGAGCTGGTCATGTCTATCCCTGCGCACTGCTGCTGCCTGTGTCACTTCAGTGCAGTCAGGCTCTTGCTCAGTGGCGCTTGGGCGTTGAGGCGGTCGAGAGCTTCCAGCAACCTGATGTGGGCCAGGGAATGGGTCTCTACTCTTGCTCTGTGGTCACGTGTGAGGTTAAGTGAAACAACACAGTACACAAGCCAAGCAAGAGTGTTGATACGCAAGCAGGCGACCTTGATCCACGCAGCAAGAAGGCACATACATGGAGTGCTCTACTCGTCAGAACGCCATCTGGCCCTGCTGACGCCCATGTGACATCCAGCTGAGGCGTTGCTGGTCCTGATTGTTGCATGGCTTGTGAGAAAGACTCAAGAGCGGCTGTGTCTTGACGACTTTTGACTGCACTTTCGGTGTTTGACTGGACATCTGGTTGCCGTGAAGCAGATTGCGAACGGGCGATAGGATCACCACTAAGTGGTAAGCCGTATGTCGGGTTTTGGCACGCTGTCAGCAGCTCGTTATTCTCTTGCAAAAACTTCACAATCACTTCTGTTGGAAGGGAGTGCCCAAGCAGCTTGAGCTGCTGCTTAATAGCATGCACTTCCTCATCCGTAGGGACGACCCCCAATGCTAAGTTTGCCATGGAGACACCAGCGTCACCCCTTCTTTGTGCCATCAACAACGCTCTGCCTGCAACAGAGCTGCAGTTTGAACTACCTATCATCAGTAATACATCAGTCATGTCACTTCACGTACTTGCTGACTAACGTTACTAAGCGCTTAATCTCAAGGGCAGCTGGGATGGGACCTCGAACGCACATAAACCGTACAATACAGTCGCCATCCGCACACTAACGCGGCAGGACCAAATAGAGGCTCGGATCTGCTCAGCTAAGGACGCACCGCTGCTGCAGCATTTCCAGCTGGCTTGCCTATCCGAATGTCGCCAGGCTTTCAGCTGGTCACACAAGAGTACTCCGACCGCGAGTATTGGAACGAACGCTATGCTAAGTCAGATGGTAGCTGTTTTGAATGGTATCAGAGATACGACACCTTGAAACTCGTCATCAATCCGCTCATACCGAAAGATGTCCCAGTGCTACAGGTAAGAAGTCACTGACAACTCTGTCTATGCGTGATGTAAAGTCGAACGGTTGCTTGCTCTCTCAGGTTGGGGTTGGAAACTCCAGGCTACAACTGGATATGGCACAGGCAGGGTACACCTCCATAACAAGCATAGACTATGCTGAAGTTGTCATCTATCAGTTGCAGCAGAGCCATCAGCAGTACCCACAACTTCAGTACGAAGTGGCAGATGCCAGGTCAGCAGATATCTCTCCATGAACATTTTGGTACCACTGCATACCAATGACACAGTTCCTTGAGCAGTCCATCCCTCCAGGTCCCTCTCTCTCTGCAGCAGGAAATGAAGGCAATCTCCTGCGCATCACAATTTGGCCACATATGTAGGAGTATGCCTCAGTATGCCGACAGCAGCTTTGAAGCAGTCTTGGACAAAGGCACCATGGACGCAATGGCGTGTGGGGAGCATGCTGCTGCTGATATCCGTGTTTTTTTTATAGAAAGCAGCAGGCAAGTCTCTGATGCTCAGCTGCTGCAACATCTGACACGCTTGCATACACACTGCACCAAATGGCAAATACATAGAGTCCTGCAGACACTGTTCGATGCAGGCTGTTAACACCTGGAGGCGTGTTTCTTGGAATCAGTTATGGCAGCCCAAAATCTCGTTTGCACTGTTTCATGTCCCCAGACTTTGGTTGGGACACGGTGCTATACACCATTGACAGACCCATTGGCACACCTGGCAAAGGCGCTTCCTGTGCTGACGGAAAACAGGCTGTAATATCAGGGCCTTTTCAGCCTGAGGTGAGACTGTTGACCTGACACTATCATACCTGCTTTTGCCATGCATACTCTTGACGTCTGTCACTTTTGCTGTACACATAATGTGATTCAAAGCAACATGTTCACAGTAATTTGTTTGTCTGAGAATGTGTGCTGCAATTTGTTGACATTTACGTCGCAAAGCATATCACATAAGGTTGAGTATTGGTGTTGCCTGCTGGTTTAGGAAGCGCTGAAGCTGTTGGACACCGACTCGGACAATGTTCACTATGTCTACGTTTGTCACAAGCGTTGATGAGTGATAGCTGGATAAGGTTGTGACAGACAGGGGAAGCTGCAGCTGCAGGCACTACTATGGAAACTTGTGATCTGAAGCTGAGAGTAGGTAGATTCGACTCCAGTAAGGCTTATTGTGTGTTCAGCTTTTCAACATTGTCATGCAATGCAAATGTATGCCATACCTTCTTGGTTCATTGATTAGTGAACCAAGAAGGTACATGCATTGCAAATGTTGAGAAGGCAGTAGGGTGTCCACTGCTGTGATTCGGAATAAATATCAATATCCTTATTGATACTGTTGAGATGATACTGTATTCAATTTGATACTGCGTTGATACAGTTGAGTTGACTATTTCAAGGGCATGCATTGTTTGCATGGCAGCCAGCAGTAACGATGGCACTGCCTTTTTTGGTGTTTTGAGACAAAATTTTACACACTGTGTATAGTTACACCTGCCTGGCCCATTGCCAGTGGTCATGCAATCTTGTAACAAATAGTCCAGGTGCTGAAATTCTTGTTACAATGTGCCATATGCTCTATCCCCAGCGTCTCCCAAGCCTGGCAAGATGTAGCCTTTGTCATTGAGTTCAGCATCTATACAAGCTGCGTATATTTTGAGCCCTGCACAGGCACACTAGGCGTCGGCTGTTGGCACAGCTGTCAATGATGCATGTCACGCTGCCGCATCCTCGACAAAATTGCAGAGACATGATGCCCCAACTGGCAAAATTCACACACAGTTCATGTAATGCACACTTTGTAATGTGTACACTCAGTTGTGTTCCCGACGACGCATTGGGGACACATCAAACACCATTGCAATGCTGAACCAAAGATGTGACTGCAACACATATGTGGTGCCCACAGCAGTGAGGGCTCTTACTAACCTACAAACTTCTCTGACAGCTTCTTCAGGGCTGGAGGAGCGGCCACAACACACACCACAATGATGTTGCTTGGGTCACCGCCCCGAGAAACAATGTCCTCCAGCACACTGACCATTGTGCCGCCTGCATATGGGTTTTGGGTATAAGGTTTAGATTTTAGGGTTTATGCATATAGAGAAAACAAGAGTTGCCTCAAGTCGTGTCTTGTGGAAAATGTGACATCATTGCCACCTGGGTGCCAACTACTGGGGATACACCAAGCAAAACTCTAGCAATGTCGCGTTTGCTGCACATGAGATGCAGCTTAAAAGGCAGGGGGCTACAAGCCTGATCTGCCTCGGAACTTCACCGGCAGGAAGTGCAGCAAGTCAAGATGGAGGGCCATACCTGTAGCCAGCATTGGGTCTGCTACCAGTATGTGGTCCTCTGCTGTGAAGCTCTTTGGCAGCTTGTTCAGGTACGAGGTAGCCTGCAGCAGTGTCAAACTATGCTGTGAGACGCAGTGAAATGCATTTGGTGCTGGGTTTTGGTGGCAGAGTAGCATGGTGCAATGATTGCGTACTGTAGAGTGATGATTGTGATTGTGATACCGATCAATGCCAGCTGAGACACAGTCAAGAGTTTGTTTATGTAAGACTGACAGGTGTTAGTGCAATGGCAGCAGGAAAAAACATGCTTGATTTGCAAGGTCACAGACTGGAATGCTTGCATGAATGCCATTGCATACACATCACCTGTAGCGTTTCCTCATTGCGCACCAAGCCCACATGGTACGTCACCTGAGCTGGCAGTACGGTGGCTATCTGCTCCACAAGCACCAGCCCAGCACGCAAAATGGGCACAACCTGCATATCAGAGCATTGAATCACTCTTTTAATCGTCCAGCTAATCATACAGATAGAGAGGTGTACGTCATGATGTAAAGTTTTGCAAGGGCATGCTGCTGACTTTTGCTATCTGTTGTGTTCAGATTGTCTTGACTTGATTAAAAACAGCATGAGTTGCTGCGTATAGGGCAGGAGGCCTGCATGACTGTCCACACACCTTGATAGGCTGCGTTGGGTCTACTAAGGTGGCGTCTGCTAGGCCTACAGGAGAGTAGACCTGCTGCTGCATTGTTGGCAGCCAATCGCGCCCAAGCTCATAGACCAGCAGTCTACCAAGCTCTGCTATTGCTGCTCTGAAGATGGGCGGAGGTGTTGCTTCATTCCTTGCTATGGCCAGCCAGTGCTGTATTAGGGGGTGCGGTGGAACATATATCTACAAGGGGACATTGTGTTAGAAGCTGATTTGGCCTTTTCCATGATGCTGTACTGCACAGAAATGTTTGTGATCGGCAGACACTGCTGGTAAGATTGCTTATCAAAAGCCCCAGCCCTTACCAGCATCTGCTGTTTAGGAGGACTGGGAGCACGTTCAGGAGGAGGTGGTGGGGAGGCACTAGCGGTGGCTTGGCATACTCGAGCATGTTGTGATTGCCTTTGGTGTGGTCGACGACAAATTGACCAAGCAGGTGGTCTCCCTGACAGGGGTAGCAGGGGTGCTTGCAAGCAACTGAAAGTGCGAGCATGCCCAGGAAGTTGAGTTACCCCGGATGCTTGCATGGCTGTGACAGCAGTTTCGTGTCACTGAAGCAGGGACGTCTTTGTATTGCCTTCTTTGGGAAGGCTGGCTTCGGCGACGAAGATCACGCCCAAGACGAAAACGAGGATGGCAGCTGTATGATGCTCACAACTGATACTCGTCAGCGGCAGCAACTAATGCTAGCGATGCAAAAACCTGAACAGCGTGTTCAGTTGCATTTGAGCTTTTGCTATCACAGCAATGCTATGCAAAAAAGTGCATTGCGTCGCCATTGTGCTGTTTCGTCTCCTTGACATCTGCACGTGTCCATCAGCTGCGCGCGCTTCGTTGATGCAACCTCTGCCCTGCGCTTGAACCAAAGTTCCTCCTAGCCAAATGCTTCGCTACCACGTCTGTGCTCAACAGCCTGTCAAAACGAGCTGATCAGGCATGACTCCCGTCGAAAGCTTGGCTTGCCTATGCCTTTTCATTCTGTCGGTGTACATTGTCTGGACACCATTCTCAAAGTATATCAGAGGGACCACCAATGTAGCTCCACATGCGAGGGGCCTGCCGCTGGTGGGTGGTACCCTCAGTTTGGCACTGCAAGGTGCCGATTTCATTCACACCTACAGGAAACGCGTAAGATTGAAACAATGGGTTGCTTCCTCTGTCTCTGGATATTGCGGTAGTTCGAGTTCAACCCAATGCTGTTTGCAGTACGGAGACATCGTCAGAGTGTCAGAGTGGGAGGCCAACGCATGACCTATCTGTTCAGCCCTGATGCCATGCAGCTGTTCTTTTCAGCCTCAGATGATCAGATTGGCTTCAGGCAAGCAGTGCCAGTCACCTTCATCTCGTTATTGTTGTCGTGACACCAACGTGACTTGCAACCCAGGCAGGCCGGCCACAGAGCACTTCACGGGGAGAGTCTTTGGGCTTCCATCACACCTCTTCTTCCCACATCATACAGCCCTGCTTCAGGGCCTGAGAGCACAGCTCACTCCTGCAAAACTTCCCTCCCGTGGACACGCATTGCTATCAAGCATGCAGCTTGAGTCTGACAGGATTTTGACCAGTTCTGGTAAGGTAACCTGCTGGCCCAACTAATGTATCTGTTAAGCACATGCACTCTCTGTTGAGCACATGCACTCTCTGTTGAGCACATGCATTCTCTGTTGAGCATATGTGTTCTCTGTTGAGCACATGCAATCTCTGTGACCATACCTGCCCAGCAAAGTATCATGCGAGTTTTCCTAGCCAGTCTTGATTCTGTGGGCATGTGCCCTCAAGCCCCACTGTGGATTGCATACATATGTATTGCAGTATGAGTCTGGCATATCACTGACAACATCACATGTGCCTTGAAGGAACATCACATGTAATTTCAGCATGTCGGAACTGCATGCAACTTCACCTGCATCTTGCTGATCAATGGTCACCTCCCGCACTATATCCACCAAATAAACCTCAAAAATGCAAGGTGAAACAAGCAGGTTGCCTGTCATGCGATGCAGGCAGATCTGATGTGCAGTATCAAGGACATCCTGTTTCCAGCAGCTGTGCAGTCTATCTTTGGAGCAGCATTCCTGCAGTGTCATGGCACAGCCCAGCTGCAGAAGGCCTTCTTTGCATTTGAGGAAGGCTTTGAGCTTGCAGCCTCTCCTGTGCCGCATGTCTTTCAACCCTCCTTCTGCAAAGCCAGGCAAACACTTCTGCAGGCTTTCAGGTATGCATGCATGCCCCATCCCAAAATATGACGCAAATGGTGTTTCATAGCAGTCTTTTCAAAAAGCCTGGGAAGCGCGCTGCAGCAGTTGTGCAAATCTGCATGGGTCATGTCACCTACATAGTTGTATGGTCATAGATGCGACTACAGAGACCGTACCTTCACTGTACAGCATACCGTCTAGGTCATGCATTCACTCTACCATTGTTGATGGTCTTGGGACTACGTAAATCTTGCTTTGGAGTGTCATCTATGCCAGAGGCTCTTGACAGTCTGGAGGGAAATCTGTCTGTGCAGCTGCAGCCTGCCCTTGGCATGCAACTGCTCAGTGCAAGCTTTATGGACACAAGGACCATATCCTCAACTAACAGTGCCCAAATGGGATCATCCTGACTTTAGCCTGGATGCACGAGAAGCCTGTCTAGAATTGAGCTGTGTCAGGGTCTGTAGGAGTGCTTGCTGATGTCACGAAGCATTTCTGCATCAGACTGTCTGAAGAAGTATGCACTGACCGCAGGGTGTCCTGGGCAGCAGGGCACTTTGGAGACACTGTGGTAGGGCACTTGTTGCAGGATGTGCCAGAGCTGCATGGCATTGCCCCTCATGTGCTTTTGGCCCTGCTATGGGCATCCTTGGTAAGCTGCCCAACATCTTGTAGCTGACAGAAAAGCTTCCTGAATTACCACCTCAGCTGAAGCACTGTCCACATCTTGTGCAGCATGTCCCTGTGTTATGCTGTCAGACCCTGTCAGATTTGGCACTGCACATATTGTGCTTTTCACATCTGAATTTTAGCATTTGACGGAAAATCGGTCGCTCAGAAAATAGCAATCTATGTAGGTTTTGTGGTACTTTGAACAGCTCAGTTTGGGGCCTGAGTTGCATGGGCAGCTAGTGTCGAAGCTGCTTCAAGCCAAAAGAGGGCTCACCTGTAGTTCATCACACCAATCCGTGTCTGCCACAGCATGCTGATGGACTAGTGATTGTCTGACAGATTGAAGATGCCAGCAAGCAGCGCAGCATGCAGCAACATCACAGATCCTAACCCTTGCCATGCAGCAATCTGATCAAAACACCATGCCATCCCCTGCAAAGCCAGACACAATTGTTCCATGCACCAAGCCTGTCCACTCTAAGTTCAGCCCCATGTGATGCAAAACCATACAATTGCCTGCGACGTCAGACAAAGTCCCTCCATACACCAAGCCTGTCCACTCTAAGTTCATACCCCTCTGATGCAGGCAAACACAATTCCTGCCACCTTCTGGGCGCTGGCCTTCTTGCTGCTGCCGGACAATCAGGACCACAAGCAGCAGATCCTGCTTGCTTTGCAGTCCACGCAATCGCAGGCCAAACACACAAGTGTCCCAGATGCTCAGGCGCAGCAGCAGATTTCACCTGATGGCAAAGTTTCACCTGCAGTTGGTAGCTCTGAAGCTGTAGCAGCAGGAACCGCAGCAGCTGCACCAGCGTCTGAGGCTGCAGCACACAGCTGCTGCCATTTTCTTGCTCATGCTGTTGCTGCATTGATTGGCCAATGGCCACCAGAGTGCTCCACAATATACCTGTCACAGTCCCATTGCCATTGCTGTTCATCCTTGTTGCCGGAGTCAAGCTTATGAGCTTGATCACCAGTAACGCGCTGCGTAGTGATGTTATGTAATGAGCCGCAGAGGGTTTGTCCTCGCCTTGAGTAACCATTTGCATTGTGGTTGCAAACAGGCTCTGTGTGCTGGGCTGAATTTGAGCTTGCGGCTGTGAACCACTGCTGCTCTGGCCTATGAGGGATTGGCTGAGATCCTCTCCACACAATGGCTGATGTTTGCTCTGACATGTGTTGGCAGCTTCTGCTGTTTGCTTGCTCTGATCAGATGTTAACACTACAATGATGTTCACCATTGACAGAACTGATTGTAGCGGCGCTGCTATTGGCTGCCTGGGGCAGTCCTTTTGGCCAGAGCTCGTGCTTCCAATGATCCTGTCGGGCTTCACAGGGGATGAGGGTGGAAGTGCTACAATTTCTCCCAAAACTGCTACATCACTGAGGTCAAGCGCATTGGCACAGTCTGGATCGCATGCTGATGCAATTGTCGCTTGCCAAAGCTGTGGCAGCAACTGCAACTGCATGTGGTCATAATCCAAGCTTGACAAAGCGCGCCAAACTGAAGCAGCGATTGTCGGGTAAGGTGAGGCCTCTAGCGGCAGCATGGCTCAAAGTGGGCCCTGCAAGCACGAGAAAACCGACTGGCACCTGACATAGGGGAAATACTTCATACCCAGGGTAAGATCAGGCTGCAGCAAAACCAGCAAGAGCTACTGTTTGTACCTCTGTCGTAGACTGACTGTGAATACACGGCTGCTGATGGAGCAGCAAGCCAAGATCACCCCCCGACACCTACTAGCACTTCCTTATATTACATCGAGATCACAACTCTGCCGTTAAGGTCAACGAGGAGCAAGCGATCAAGGCGATTTAGGATCTATTGCACAATCCAAAAAACACACCCGAAGACACATCACCACGCACAACAGACAAGAAATAACAGCAGATGCGAGTGCATAAAGACTTGTCTGAGCTGCGGGCTCGATGGGCATCTGCGGAGACCGCGACAAGCCGCGAAAAGTCCTGCTCCGAAACCACCACAGTTTGCAATGCTGCAATCATTGTGCTTGTTATACCTGGTACAACCTGTAAAGCTGTGTCTAAGATGCTGCAACTCAGAACAGTTATTTTCAGTGATTATCTATTGATTTTTGTTCAGGAAGAGTTTTCCTTACTTGTTCACTATCTAGTGATTTTTTTCCCTGCCCTGTATTCTGTTCAGGATCTGCTCTCCAAAGATAGGATGCTGCAAAGTTGCTGCGCAAGTTGTATTGAACGTATTGGACTTACCATACGCATCTCAAAAGTCGTGTTTACAGTGGCTTTCAGCAAAATATATTATGACACATCAGTTGAAACATCTGAGGCTGGCTGTCAGGTCTTAGCCCAGCCATAAGCACAAGCAAAGTGCATACAGAAATAAGTTGGAGGACGTATGCATGCTACTCATCACCTAGCCATTGCTGATGAGCAGCTGGCACTAGGCTGTTTTGATTGCTGATCAGACCATTTGCACTCAGTGCTGCAGCTTAGGAATAGATGGGAGAAGCAGCAATAGCTGATTGCAAGTGCTGCACACGACCTCCTGTCATCTTCTTCCACGGCCCCTGCTGCCCCTTCTACCAACTCTACCCCGGCCCCTCCCATACCCCCGTTCCTCCTCCTGCGGCCGGTCAAAAGCAAACAAGCTTTGGGCCAGATCATGTGCAACAGCTGTTGCTGGGGTCCTGTTGGGGGCTGATGGCTGGCTAGGTGCTTGAGTAGCTTCTTGAGAGTACTGTGGATAGGCCTCCTCCACATCCAGCTGCTGCTGCAGCTGCCTGGCTAGGGCCTCATCTTGGTCCAGCTGACTTTGATGACCTACAGGCAGCGAAACATGCAATTTAGCGTTGTGAGAAGCTGTGATCTTCATAATTGTACCAGGCATGCGATCATGAGTGACTCTATGTTATCAATGCAAAGTAGTGCAACAGCAACAGCGCACAAAAGGGACTTCTTCGTGTTGGCTCAAGATGAGGCAACTGTCAGTTCAAGCGCTGAGTAAATGTTTATTGTGAGTCAGCTTCATACCAAGAGGGTGAACAGCAGGCATCATGGGCTTAGGCTTGCGCTGCATGGCCTCGTACTCATCAAGGGTCATGCCAGAGTCTTCTTCGTCATCATGGCCCCTACGGCCGCGCCGCCCTCGACCCCTGCCCCTGCCCCTGTCACGCCCACCCTGTAGCACCAACAGCTGGTGACAGTGGCTCTTTTCAACCCCAGGACGTCTACTTTAATTCAGAAACATCATCCTTACACTGGAAATCTGAACTCAGAAACGCCTGGGAATGATTAAAAACGCATTTGTATGTTGGGCGTTGCGCACGGCGGAAAGGCAAGCTTGCTGTCTATTCTTTGGTTGCACAGGCCAGACATGAGCTTCAGTCTATTCTTGTGAGTGTCAGCCTAGTTTGAGACTTCAGCAAACCATCCACATACATGTAGCCTGCAATGGGACTGAGACAACCATCCTTTGTTTCCAAACCTCTTTGCAGCTACCATGCCAAAGAGGCTCAGTGCATAAATTGTACGCTGTCAGGCATATCATAAGCATGTTGTGAGCCTGGTAAGGCATACATCATCGGCAAGTCTCTCCAGCAGTTTGTGCTTCACGGCCGCTTGATTGTGCTGCACCTCCCCAACAGCCTCCTGAGGCCGCCTCTGCTGGGGCTGCTGCTTGCTGCCCTGCCCCTCTGCTGCTGTGGCACCTCTGCCAGAAGGTTCTGCCTGCAGAATGCTCACAGCGTGCGCAGCAGCTATTGCAGGTGCTGCTAATTATAAAGCTGATACAAGAGCTGATGCACCCTTCACGAGGAAAGGCTCTAGCCTCTATAAGAATGTAACTTATGCCGGCAACCATTGGGGTATGCCATGTACAGTAGGCCAATCACAACTAGTTCAATTTACTGTAAGACTGATGCATGACACGGCACACTCAAGCGGAACACTATTGGCGGAACACTATTGGCAACAAAGCACAGGCAGGTGTGAAATAACAGCACGCTGCACAGAAGGTAGCTCTTCTCAATTCCAAAATGTCAAAATCTTTTCAGAAACATCCGTTCTACAGTGGAAATCTACTCAGCTCAGAAACACCTGGGAACAAAGAAATACGCGTTTTGACATTGGGAAGATGTGTGTCAAATTGCTGCACACTGTGAGTGCTGATGTGTGTGGAAGACCAGCCTGGAGATAAAGTACTTTGAACATAGCATATCTTCAGGTGCATATCTCCAGATGCATCATGCATTAGACAGGTTTAATCGTGTTGACAAGTTCAAAGATGTCATCTGCCATTCTCTCAGATGGGCAAGACCGACAGCTTTGCAGAGACAAGACTTCTCCCGCACATACCTAGCTCATCATGAGCTGGAAAGCGTAATGATTATTGTTATTATTCTCACCGGCAGCGTGACTCAATCCCTTACCTGAGCTGACTGTCCATTTGACTGCTGAACACTGCCTGCAGCCTCTTGAGGCACCCCGGCTGCAGCCCCTGCCTGATGAGGGGGCCTCAGGCCAGGGGGCAGGCGCACTGCACTGGATGAAGAAGAGGGCTGGAGGGCTTTGGCAGCAGTGCCCAGAGCGGCCTGATTTGGCGCTCCTTGAGCTGCTGCTGCGGCAAGGCCTGAGGACTGATGGAGGTCTGTTGTTGGGTACCCCACCTGCTGTGGGGGCACCCTGGGGACAATCACAATGCAAGCATCAATGTCGGATAGCCCATCCACTCCTTGACAGCATTGACATCACACTGACAGTAGTGACATCACATGGACATCAGTACCAAGGTGCAAGCGCTGTAGAGAACTACAGTGTTCTACTGCAGTGCATAACAGCCAGTGTTCTACACTGTGGTGTCAGAGCACGCACAGCTTGTTGTTCTAGAGCCACTTTGTAATAGCTGCAATGTCTGCCAGCAGCTATGGCAGCTGCAAGCAGGCTCAACAAAAGCGGCTTGTACACACAGAATCAGCACACAATGCAACAAGTGTGCATACCTTTGACCAGCTTGGTTGTACATACACAAAGTCAGTACACAATGCAGCAGGTGCACATGGAAAGGAAAGGAAAGGAAAGGAAAGGAAAGGAAAGGAAAGGAAAGGAAAGGAAAGGAAAGGAAAGGAAAGGAAAGGAGAGGAACGGAAAGGAAAGGAAAGGAAAGGAACGGAAAGGAAAGGAAAGGAAAGGAAAGGAAAAGAGAAAAAAGACAAAGACGACACCGTCAGGCGTTCAATATAGAGAAGCTTGAGATGATCTCAAATTGGGCCCAAGCTTCCCTTGGCCTGACAGCCAGTTCAGTGGTAGATCAGAGGGGGGTGGAAGACCTAACCTTGCCCCTGGCGTTAGGTGCACATACCTTTGACCAGCTTGGTTATGTCGCCTGCCAGGCACAAAGTTTTGAAAAGCTGGGGGCTGCTCCGTGTCATCTGTGGTGGTGGTGGCCCTCTGCACATTGCCAAACTTGCGCTGGAAGGTCCACGTCTCCACAAGCTCCTCGACGTGTCCACCCAGAACCTTCACCAAAGCATGCAAAGCATGATGCTACTTGGAAAGCTCCACAGCATGCAAAGCATGGTGTCATTTAGAGTGTATTGGCAGGGTCCAGAACTTACGGCTTCTGGGCCCAGAGCTGGATGAGATCATGCTTGCAATGGAATAATGCAACTTACAACACATTAGTCTCTCTC
>JAABUP010004460.1_pt1 | contig 22827 bp, 30 predicted proteins | sample 5559201 | NCBI WGS metagenome assembly JAABUP01 (sample SAMN10711887, study PRJNA513373) | rock metagenome | isolation source: Antarctica rocks | place: Antarctica | reverse complement strand
TCCAAACATCTGAGTCACCACGTCAAGGTTCAGGTAACGTGCACGCGGCTCGGGAGCGACCGTGCGACATCACACGTGAGTATGATTGTTTTCGCTATTTCGCTCTCGGGCGACTTTTTAGTCGTTTATCCTGGCTTTAGGGGTCGCTATAGCCTGGTCCAACGCCCGCGCCTGGGCGTTAATCCCTGCGTGAGACAGACGACGTAAACAGCTTGACCCCTTGTACAGTCAGCTGTCCTACCACGCTGTCCTACGACACGCGTGGTCAGACAAGCATGGAGGACACCTCGTGGTTACTGGCTGTCGGTGCTGTCGCTGCCAGTGCACACTCCATCATTGTGGGTAAGTGTTGCGATAAGGTCTCAGTGCTCCAATCTTGAAAGTATCCTCGCTTCATCTGAGTTCCTCAACCTGGCTCGACCCCTGGGTTTGATTTCTAAAGGTGCAAATTTGACGGTCAACTGCTGGGGCCCGGCCCTGGGCGCCAAAGTCGTGCCCTATAGAACCGCACTCGTTCTTGGACTGATCTGCCAAAGTCTTGGTCTGATCGTCTTTGGACCAGAGGGTTACCCTGTGTTTGGCGGGTTTATAGACCAGAGGAGCAAATTTGCAACTTACCCGCGACTGACCATGTACTCCTTGATGTGGATCGTGGCCACGCCTGTCATATGGCAGGCTTTGGCTGTCTGGCAGAGGACCATTGTTCCACCCTACTTGGGAGTTGGTGTGTAAATTGGTTCCTCTTTGCTGCAGTTTCCTTGCACTGTGAATTTTACTGGTGTTCTCAAGCACACCATCACAGTTAAAGTCAGAGTACAGTCGAGTTTTGCCGGATATTTTGGCATAGTCATTGCACATTGCCGAGCATGCAGTCCAGCATTGCAGGGACTCTGCTGTAGGTGAAGGGATGTGATTCCTTAAGCCTGTCAACCTGTTTCTGCCGCTATTATGTATTGATGTATGCAGTGGCAAGCACCATGGGAGCAGCACTGGTCTTCCCGGGTGCTGGAGCCCTGAACTTTGGCACAACCTCCCTCTCCCCACCTTTTGTCACTGGACTCAGCGCGGTCTTCATCATTTGGGTTTGCGCTCCAATAGTCGCTGTGTCCATAACTGGCATCGCCTTCTTGAACGCACGAAATTTGTTTGCGCGTGGTGATGACCCTCTGCACAAAACACTGTGGGTGAGACCTGCTATGCTACAGCTACTTCATGCACTTGTCAATCAGCTCTGCAAGCATTTGCGTGCATGTAACCTAAGGGCTGATCAACAAGTTTCATTGTTGCCACAAACATGCAACTGACACAAAGTGACTCACCTAGGCACGGCTCGGATGCTGCAGCTGTCGGCATATGTTGTCTTGCAATCAAGGTGCCTTGTGATTGTAGAGGTGGCTGCCGATTGCATCTTGTATTGAGCAGTCATGGAGTGGTTGTGCTGATGCACATTGCCCCATACTTGGCTTGCTCAGTTGAGGTTGTAGCCGCCTTGACAGAGTGTGCTATCTATCAGTAACTTGTTGTCAAGCATTGCAGCTTGTGTTGTGTCATGGGCAGTCTCATGCCAAGTTGGCTGCATTTGTAGCACCCACATAGTTTCAACTGTACTGGCAGGTGTTGTCTGCTGCTGCTCATGCTCTCTGCAACAGTATTTTCAGAATTTGAACAAGGTGTCGCCAGTGGGTAAAGAGTGTCAACAGTATCTCGTGTGCTTGTAGGTGCAACCTGTAGTTGCTTGGGGTCTGTGTCTCACATGTGGGCTGATGCTGATGTACGCTATTGGCTCACCCAGAGGCACAACAGCCTTCCAGACCACACCACAAGGCACATGCATCCTACTGGCAGCCGCAAGCTCAGTAGCCTGCATTGCTGCGTGTTTGGCATTGCCTTTCATGTCACAGCGCCTGCTGAGGCGTCGCGCCCCTGTTGGCATCAAAAGGATGAGCTTGCTGGGACTGGTAAGCTGCAAGATATGATGTGCTACAGGCTGTTGAGCGGTGATATGTGATATAGATGTTGGTGAAAAGCCTTGCAGCAGCACACCATGGGCTGGCTGCTTTGGAAAGACTTGACTTGTCCTGCATGTACCTAGCTCATCATGAGCTGGAAAGCGTTTTTATTATTACATAATTATTATTATCATTATTATATTTATTATTATCATTATTATTATAGGCTGGCTGCCAGCTGCCCCTGGTGATGGGCTTGCAAGGAAGTGATGGATCTGTTTAGCTGACTGAACGTTCTTTTTGGGCAAAATTTGTCTTTGTGCCTGCGTGCTCGGAGGTGCTTGCTGCTGCTGATGGTGAGCGCATGGTGCAAACTGGCCAGATCATGGAAGTCTTGGTTCAGCATTAGGATCACTGAAGTTTGCAAGATGACCAACTTGAGAGACATGGTGTCCACTGTGTATGTGGCCTAATTGGACTATATAGTTGCAACTATCTATGCCTACACATCTAACCATCCAGCCAGTATTGAGCAACAGCATTTTCTGCACAAGGATCAATTAGCCCAATCCTATCGCAGCAGTTGTGCCCAAGCCTGTTCAGCTGTCTGCAATGGGTCTTACATCTGCAGGATGAGGCAACAGTGAAGGAACTACGTGCAGAAGAAGTCACAGGTGGTGTGAAAGGCTGGATGCAGAGGGCTTACACTGAGCTGATCCAACCAGATCTCTTTGAGGATGTGCCATCGAGTGACACTCTCATGCGCATTCACTCTACTGCTGAAGAGTTTGATGCTAGTGCAGAAGAGTTGTGGGCTCCCTTTCAGGTGAAATCTCTGTCTGGAAGATGAGCTATGCTTGCCTTTCATTTCTGCCTTTCATTTCTGCCTTTCATTTGTGCCTTGCATTTCTGCCTTTCATGTCAGCCATTAGTTTTCGTGTAGTCTCCAGAAGCATGCAGTGTGCCTGGTATACGGACCACTGCTGTGTCTCAAGTATGCCGTTCAAGTGACTAGGCCTTGTCTGTCTAGCCCTGTCAAGTGCATTCTTGCTGCTGTCAAGGTGGTTCATAGCGCCAGCGCCAGTTTTGTTAAGCTTCATGAAACACAGGCTTGATATGTACATATATGTTTATATATTCATAAATATATATTCATAAATATATATTCATAAATATATTCCAGGCAGCCTGCGGTGATGCTGAGCAGTAATTGTCAGCAACACCACTCCTGTTCAGTCGCATGGTCGGTGTCAGGCACTGACTTGCTGAAGAGACATTGCAGTGCATGCAGACAATGAGCTATATCTCTCTCTATATCTAGGTTGCTTCTTGTTTACTGACTTGGTAGGTACTGCTGTATGCTGTATGAACCAAATGGCTGCTTGTGCTCTGCACATCATCCTGCACATCCTGCCTTGCTGATGCATCTGAATTCAATTCCCTATCTTACTGTTTGCTTTTGGGATGAGAGATTACCTGCAATTCGGTCCAGTTTGTATATAGTTCACCTGTGTCCTGCAGGTTGTATTGTGCGCCTTTCTGTCCCTGGCATATGGTGCAAACAATGCACACACCAGCTTTGCCATCTTGGCGACGTTGAGACGTCTTCATAGCTCAGGTGTTGTCCCTGAGTCAGCAAATTTGGGGATTTGGCTGCGCTGTGTCAGCGCACTTGGAGCTGCAATTGGGACCCTCCTATTGGGTAAGAGGCTTGCACCTATCACAGGTGAGCACCCTCTTGCTATGTAACAGAGTTACATAGATCTAGTAAGAATTAGCGCTGGGACATCAGAAATTGGACATTTGCCCGCTTGAGAACAAGAGTTGCAATCCTGCCAGGAGAATAGTCCTGGGTTCGAATACCACACGTTACATGCTCTATAGGTTGCTGAGTGTGGACACGCTGGGCTTGGGTGTCGTCATGCACTGTGTTTTTCCATTTTAGTGTTAGCAGGCATGAGCGAATTTGCAAGTCACTGCCAGGTAGTCATGCAGCCATGCGTGAAACAGAATGAACAGATTGATCATCCCAGAAAACGCCGTCTAGTAAAGGTGCTTCTGCATGTACATGTACAGGTGTTCGCATGGCTAAGATGACTCCACTCCGGAGCTACATAGTGACTGTGACTGTCGCTGCTGAGACTGCCATTTTGGGTACCGTCCAGCTGAAAGGCGGAGTCATCACATACATCATGGTACGCCTCGTGAAGGGATCCAATTGAGCCTGCTGTAACGCAAGCAGATGTGCATTTCTCATGCGATCTGTAACAGAGCAGGAATTTAGCCTCCTAACATGCTAGTAATGCACCTTTCAACTCAGCTCCTGCTACATCATCTCACCCTGAAACTTGCGTGTCACCTCATCCTGTTTGCCACATGTGTCTGCAGCTTGCCATTCACCGCACCAGTCAACCAGCAAATCTGCCATGGCATACCTTCACAAGCAAAGCTGCTAGCGTGTAGTGCAGGCAACTGCGGCACATTGATGCAGGTGTCAGCTGTAGCAGCAGTGGGAATTGCTGAGGGCGTCTCACATGTCAACTGGGGACTGCTTGCGAAGATTCTGCTTTGGTGGCTTGCAGGCTTCTGCCTCACCATGGTTGCCACCAGTGCATTGATTGCCCAGGGTGAGTCCATTCACCTGAGAAAAGAAAAGAAAAGAAAAGAAAAGAAAAGAAAAGAAAAGAAAAGAAAAGAAAAGAAAAGAAAAGAAAAGAAAAGAAAAGAAAAGACTACGCCTTTCAGCGTCGATTTAATGAGAAGCCAAGTATAATAATGGGCTGCCCAGCCACTCACCTGATAGATGAGCATCAGTGCTATTGTACGAGCAATGATGGAGTGAATGTGTCCTCCCAGCAGCATATGATCGGCACAGACGCTGGGTGCAAAGTTTGGTCTGTCAGCTGACCGTCGCTATCAGATTGCCTGGTTGGGGTAGCATTGACATATTACATAGATGTTGCTGGTCTTTGTACAGTGGAAATATGACATGCAAGTTGAGCTATGGTTTCTGTTGCTGTGTCCATCTGCAGCAGGTCTCTGTTGGTAATGTGATAGTAGGTACATGTTGCATGTGCCATGACCCTGTACAAGCTCATACAGGATCAGTTGTAGCTTGTTGCAGTCAGCAACCTCACTAGTGCCATTTTGCTGACATGATTTGGTATGAGGGTCCAATACAATGTTTGCATCGCTGCTACGAAATCCGATGGTCACGACCATCATCACCAAATAGCTGTTTGCATTCATTCAATGGTTTCATGAACCTGCAGATGTGTCCCTTCATGTCTAGGAGGACTGCAGAGACATGAGACATGAGCTAACTGCTAAACTGCATGCATGTTTGTGGCTCCTTGCACCACAATCTGCCTGACTGTGGCTGCATCAAGGCCAAATCCTGTCCCTGCAGGCATCTATTCACCTTCAGTAGTTAGTGACGTGCCTCAGCCTGAGTTTGATCCTGGGATGTGACACAAGCCAGTAGCCCAATTTGCAGACGGTGAGCACACAAACCTCTGAGCAATGCTGCAAGTTCCTGTGACGACATTACACCTTGCTCAGTGCTGTCATGGCTGCCTGACTTTTGGAATGCAGCCATGCAGCTCATAAACATAGTGTCCATATGTGTAGGTTGACTGCTTGGGGCATTTGTGCTATACATGGGCGACTTGGGGAAGACCATGTTGAGGCTGACTCATCAAGCATGCCTATGCATGCATCAAGACCCTGGCAGAAGTGCAGCACTGAAGCTTTGAGCTGATTTGGTGTTTGCCACAATCTTGATATGCTTGTGTGCTTCTCAACACAGGTTCTGGGATGGGGCCGCAATGATGCGTGGCAGGGCTCATGCGTTTATGGCAGCCTTACCCCATTTGATGTACACTTTTTCCTGTTTTGGAGCAACCTGCACTGGTTCCTGACAGAAATACTTGCCAAAGGGTGGAAGCAGGTTGCTCCACCACCACCACCACGTGGCTAGCTAGATCTGGTTTTGAGTCTCAAGGCCATGTTTGGCAGTGACTTTTGCATTTACTGTTCTGGCCCACTGACAATTTGTGCGTATGACAAGCTTGTCTTGAGAGGAGAGATCATTGTGTGGCCTCATGAATGCTGGTCATGCACTGGGTCTGATCATGATTTGGCATACTGCATGACATGCCTTTGTTTGCTATTTTCAGAAATTTGTCAATGTCAAAGCTTCTTCACCGCTGAATTATACAGCCTGCCTCGTCCTAACGTGTGCAAATGTGTACAGTACATTGTGATTGCATTGGGAAATAGATGTCTCAATCTGTGTTGACATTTGGATTCGAATGTTTGCATGATGACAGCATGCATTCAGGGCAGCAGGTTCAGCGATGCGAGTAAGAGATGAATCGAGTCTAATTAGCACAACGGATAGCGTGTAATTGGTTATTTAAATTGGGGGGGGGGGGGAATTGGGCTGTGTATTTCTCAAAAGTGTTTAAACATGTAACGCTTGGTGCCTGTAGCGTCACTATGTAGAATGCTTTCTTCTAGAGGGCAGACGATGTGATTCTAGTCAACAGGACTGTTGAAGTATCAAGTGACATTTAACAACTTGCTTGTACTGTGGTCTAGAACGAGCCATGAAACTTCAGAACGCAATGGTACGGAACACAGTGGGCAATACTTTACACAGTTGCAAAGTGCTGTACAACAACCAAATCTATGTTTGTAATGTACATGCTGGATCACATTTCATGACACGCTTTCGCTCGACTCAACTTTGAGAACTGAATACTTGCGCCCACACCATTGGCCATGAAATCAGGTGGCATCCAATGAATGTAGGTTGTCACACGATTGCTAGTGGTTTGATGCGAAAGCTCCAGTCATAATCGTACCTTATGCTCCCATACTCAATGGAGACATACTGAGCCTTAGCTAGGCGATCTAGCCGTGTCACGAGGAGGTCTGGCATATAGACATCTGTGATTATGTTTGCATGGTACTTATCGCACAGGCTAATGCCGTGCTCATCTTGCGTCATATAGTACTCATAGGTGGTGTCAGAGGTGGTGAGACAGTTTGCACGCTTTAGCAGGTCAGCGTTCACGACCTTCATGATGTCTCCCGCCCATTTGTCATACCGTGCAGGCACTCTGTATTGTAGAAGCAGACCACAGGGCCACATGTCATCAGGAAGATTGAAGTACTCCAGCGCCTGTATCATGTCAGGTGGGCTGACACAGCCATGTTTGCACCCTGATCTAGAATAACATCCGGCCACTGCCTGCAGAAATGCTACACAGGTGATGCCAACTTTGTGCATATGCTGGTCGTCACGGGCAATTTCATCTTCTTTCATGCTAGTCACCTCCAACACCACAGCACTGGGGTTTGGCCACATTGCGAGCATAATGGGCTCATCCCGCTGTGTTGTTGATTGACTGGCCGCTATAGATAGCAACGACTCCGGGGCTTGACTGAGGTGTACGTCAGCTATGGCCACTTCATGCGGCAAGCCCTTTGCTCCGTGGCCGGGACAAACAAAGCGCCTCTTTAACATGGAACCTGACTCCGCCTGACACTCAGCACTGGTGATCGCGTTTGCAACGGCTGCCGGCGAAACGCACCCGCTGTAGCACGCATTCAACATTGTAGACACACGCCGGCCCCTGCGCTGGCCAAGATTTTACGTAGAACGTAGAACTTCTTGACCAGTGACTCACATGACATTCGATCATAAGATCCTTCGTCTCATGCGAATACAGGCTTTTTTAAATTCCGGGAAAAATCTGTTTCCTTGATAGATTGGATCTCAGATACACGTCCCCAAGGACGTCACTACAAGAGACTACATGACTGCATTAGCATGGCCCGCTGGGCTTGGAACGCTGGCAAAACCCTTACTAAACCTAACCACGTAAGTCATCATTAGTAATCAGTTTGTGAATGGCTTGACTGAATAATGCTAACTGCTCACATTTTTCAACATGCACTGATTTGCAGAAAATCTGTTTCTGGACGCTTCCCAATTGGCTTCCCAAGGATACACGTTTCCAAGGAGTGCCGGGAAAGTCTATTCAAATGCTGATTACTGGCTTCAATGCAGCACATGTGCGAACCAGGTGCAATGGTCTCAAAAGTTTTCAGTCTTTCGACTGTGCAACCTTTGAGTTGCATGTCACTAAAGCTGGAATGCATGTAACGGCCCATGTGGCCAGGGCCAAGTTCTGCCCTCCAAATGCCTCTCAGAATCTCAGATATCAAGGTCCACAGCACCAGCGTGAAATCAGGTGGGAGCAAAACTGGTTCTATGTGCTTGGCTTCTCACGAGGACTCGAGCTCCAAGCCGTCAGGATTACTCTGGATGTCACAGCTGTAAACAAAGATGCAGCATGATGGCAAGATTGCAAAGATGGATCGAGATGCCCCAGTTGCACATCTGGTTGCACAAGGTGGCCTACAATGACAGAGCACAGTACCTACAATGAGACAAGCGCTGACTGTCATGTAACCTGAAGCAAGGCTGTTTCTTCAGCATTCATGATTCATTGCTATAAGAGACTGACCCTAAGAGTCTATCATTAGTAAAGTGTCAAGTGGCAAATGCTACCTAGTGTACATGAATTGGCCAGCAGCTACTTTGCCATGGGCAGTGTGTGTTTCCTTGCTTTACTATTAGTCATGCATTCCTGCCTATGATCTTGTGAGTGAAGGGCAAGAGAGGTGCTGGAGCCCCATCTCAAAGTTTGAGAAGCACATCCTGCTGTGTTGGGCTCTGGCTATTAGCATACATAACATATGACAGCATGTCATTGATTGCGCTCTACTCTGCATCCAACTTTCACTCCTGATCTGGATCTATGTCATTCAAGCGCGTCCATTGAGAGCTCTGGTTTTTGTTTCTGAATAGTTGCCGCACTCCAGGCCATCTTGGCCATTTGATTTTGAGCCTCCTGGCTGATGATGTTGCTCCACCCATATCCTGCAACATAAGAGGCAACAATCACAGATGCTGACATCACAGCGTGCTTGAAGTCCAAGCATCTGGCCGACATGTATGTAGCTGCAGCATTGCTTCATGCAAGGTGAACACTGGAGGCAGTACTTGTGAGCTCTGCTTGACGCAGTCACTGCACAGAAGCCATGCTCAGCAGCCAAAAGCCAGTAGACAGGTAGTGAAATGGTAGTTGAGCAATGATAATAATAATAATAACAATAACAATAATAATAGTAATGATGATGATGATGATGATGATGATGATGATGATGATGATGATGACGACGACGACGACGACGACGACGACGACGACGACAATGATGACGATGATGATGATGATGATGATGATGATGATAACAACAATAATGAAAACGCTTTCCAGCTCATGATGAGCTAGGTACGTGCAGGACAAGTTGAGCACTGTGGAACAGGTTCCATGTGCCAGGCAAGCAGCCAACTGGCGGGGCCTTACCTGAACAGAAGCAGGTATGCTGGCTCCTAGCGTATCAGGCAGGAGCCACAGGAGTAGGCCAGCAGCAATGGCATTTGGGCCCCACACAAAGAAGGGCACACTTGCTGGTGAAGGCAGCTGCGTCAGCATCATGAGTGCAGGCGCAGCCATAGCACCCAGCTGTGAAACCTGCACACATGCAGCCGGTCGGCCAGATAGGCAAGAATGGTATCTTTGGACAGAAATACATACAGGCATGTGCCAGTGGCATGTTGCATGTCCCCTGAGGCCGCATGAAACTGCATCAGGACTCAGACACATAAATCCTGGTTACACACAGACTTGGCAGAGGGTCCTTGCTGTGATCTCAAGCACAAGTCATGAGGAAGACAGAGGAGGAACGCAAGACATACACTGACGGTGGAGGGGGGAGGGAGAAATAAGAAAGGGAAGGAACAACAGCAGCAACACGATTAGATGAATCTGAAAATCATAGTAGCTTGAAAGTGATGCATGATGAAGGGTGAAAAAGGGCAGGGTGATGGGTAACATGGCAAAAGCAATGCTGAAATGGTAGGTCAAGCTGGAGCGTACCTGTGCCGCAGCAGCAAGGGCAGCATGCTGCACATCGCTGGACAGCAGCTCTGCCAGGTACAGCTGGGCCAGGCCGACGGCTGAGGCTGCTCCAAAGCGCCCTGCCAGGGCCCATATGCGCTGCAGCCCTCCACCGGTGAGGGCACACAAGAGGCAAGCTGTGCCGCCTGCACCCACATGCATTGCACTCAGAAACACATACGATATGGAAAAGAAAAGAAAAGACTACGGCTTTCAGCGTCAATTTAATGAGAAGCCAAGTATTGTGCTGGGCTGCCCAGCACATACGACATACCTATTGGTAGCAGGTTGGATAGTAAGCAACAATCGCAAACAGGGATTGTTCAGATACACAAGACAATGACTCACATGCTAGCATGGACCTTTTGGTCCTTGGCCTGTAATGGGTGTGTGAAGCAGTGACAAGTATGTGCCCAACAGCAGTAAGCCAACTGTATAGTCGTCACCCATGTAACTAGTTGGTAGCTTTGAATGTAAGGTAACTTTGAATGTTGCTGACAGCGCAAATCGCGATGCAAGATCTGGTTGCAGGCAAAGCAGATGGGTTGCAAAGCACAAAGTTCCAGCACTGCAGTATAAGTAAAAATGGGTGTGCACTCAGCATAGTCAGTTCAGCTGTCCCATGAGGTAAACTTTGCCTGTGCCTTTGCCTGTGCCTTTGCCTCTGCCTTTGCCTTTGCCTGTGCCTGTGAGTCACAGGTGCAGGTAAAGGCCAAGGCAAAGGCACAGGCAAAGGCAAGGGCACAGGCAAAGGCAAAGGCAAGAGCAAGGTCAGAGGCAACGGCAAAGGCAAAGACAAAGGCAAAGGCAAAGGCAAAGGCAAAGGCAAAGGCAAAGGCAAAGGCAAAGGCAAAGGCAAAGGCAAAAGCTGGCCTTGCAGAATGGAATATGCAACAGTGACTCTGCAGCCCAGGCGTGTCATGACCAGAAGCGCCAGGCCACAGCCAGCGCTCTCAATGGCAAAGCCCACTGCTTGATTCACATACACTGCTCCAGCCATGCCCTCAAGTGACAAGCTCACGCCAAAGTACACCTGCATGACACCATTTAGACCTGTGCTCCAAATGTCAACAGCAGCATCCAAGACGCATACAGTTCATGACAGCCACACACAAGCGCAAGCTGGCAAAGCACATCTACCATGCAGTGGCTGCAAATCAATCTGAGAAACCAGGTTCTCTCATTTTGAGGGGCCAGGCCCTGCCAAACAAGTGGAAAGGAACCATAAGCATTGCACGACTGTGTGCACATGCTCCAGCAGCGCTGACATTGTTTGCTTGAGCTATGCAGAAGTCCATTAAGTCTCAATCATAAAAGGAAAATTCAATGCTACACACCCCCCAGACATATGCAGGTAAACCCAACATAAGCCACAAGCTGCACAAAACCAACCTGAGAAGCGCATGCAGAGACGGCAAGCATGATGAGTAATCGCTTGCGCAGGCGCGCATGACGTAACATGACTAACATGCCCTTCTGCTCAGCCCTTGCCGCTGTGGTGTCCCCCAAGGGCAGGTCTGGCAGGTGTGTCTTGTTGGCACTGGCTATGGCAGCCAAGCCAGCAATTGCTTCACCCTGTTGGCTACACTGTGTCAGTCAAAGCTTCCGCAAAAGAAGCATGGAGCACAGCAAGAACAACCGTATGTATACATGTGTAAATATAAATACCCCCAAAAAAATGCGTATCCATATTGTGTAGATTTGTGACGTTTTTCGGGCGACTCTGTTTCATGTCCATAGCATGCTGCATGTTACATCCTTTCAGCCTGAGCATGCAAAGGGACTACTGCTGACATGGAAGGCGACACATTTTCTGCATGAAAGCCACTGCAATGTTGTCATTCAAACAGACAATAAACTTTGAGTTACAAGTCAGGTGAGATGTCGTTGTGATTGTTGAGCAACGTACCTTTCTGCCCACAGACAGAAGCCATGAAGGGGATTCATAAATGGAAGGAAGAAGAGCCGGGTACAAAATGCATGGCACTGCTGCCAAGAAGGTCACAGCACGCCAGCTGGGCACCTGCAAGCCACAGACACACCCACTCACAGGCTCACGCAGTAACAACATCATAAAGGCTAGATGCATCAAATGCAGCAAATCTTGAGTTTGCTTTATTTTTGGCTGCAGTTGCCGCAGAACACAACCACACCAAAGTAGGAACAACTGGGAAATCATGTCAAACTTGACCAAATTTCATCAGTTTGTATTGCAATCACTTACAATGCGACCATTTGCTGAACGCCAAAACTGTGGCCACAGGCAACAAACTAATACAACTGACTCACCAGGATCGCAACCACAATGGTGACAAGACCACCCAAGACACTAAAGAAGCAAGTGGCCACCCCAGCCATACCCCGCCAGCTGGGCCCAATGGGTTCTGTAGCCAGCGCTCTTGCAGCTAGGGTCATGCTGGCTGCTGCCATCCCAGAGCAGACCCTAAGACCCATGTACCACCAGTACGCAGGAGCTGCTGCACTGGCCAAGCCTGACAGACCAGCTAGAAGGGCTGACAGGCCCAGCACCTTCTTCCTGCCTGCACATAACATCTTTGAACCCAACTTGAAAGGCGCCTCCTAGGCTGCAGCAGTCTCGTGCTTTGCACTGCACGCTTGAGCTCTGCTTTTAGAGCCCAATGTGCTGTTGTGCAGACAGGTGTTTCAGATTCGGTGCTTGAAACTCAGTGCTTTGAACTCAGTCCTTCACAGTCAGCCATGCAGATTCAGTCTCTCAGACTCAGTGCCACAGACTCAGCGCTGCACACTCAGTCTTTCAATATTACTCTTTCGCGCTATGACCACAGAGATTGATGGCTCAAATGTGCCCAAAGCGAAAATTAGTAACACTGTCACTACAGTCATTTGCACTTTTGTAAGTTGCCAGACTTTGCTGCAGATACCAATGCAAGCTTGAATGGCGCATACCTAGACGCTGTGACCAGGCTGCAAAGATAGTGACGCCCACTATGCATCCAGCAAAGAACGCTGCATTGACCAGGTGAAGCTTCCAAGCATTGCCACAAACCAGGTCCCATTCTGATGCAATGGATTGCGCTCTGCAGTATCACAGAGCTGTCATGACATGAGAGTGAGTGACAGCACTGAACAAAAATCAGGTAGATCAAGGCTGCTACGAGCTGTTCAGCGCACTGTCCTGGCTGCAGTGCACTGGCAGAACACACACTGCAAATGGCTTACCAGTGTGACGCAGGTTGTGAGACCAAAGGGAGCTGGATGCTCATGTCTCTCATGGCTGAGATGCAATGTCAAGATGACACACCACTTTGAGCAAAACACAAGCCAATGGGGTGCATCACCTGTCTGTCCACCCCCACACATCAGGAGCCAGGTGACAAGCATTGTGTCCTATGGCTTTGCGTGCTGACAAACATGTGGAGTCAGCTGGCTCAACGCACTGCCAAAAGCCTTGCCTGAATGGCTCAAGACCCACAAAGTACATCACATACGTTTGCATGGCAGCTGGGACCAGACCCAGGCTGGCCTGCAGAGTTGAACCAGGTCAAGCAGTGCAACACTCTGCAGTTACTCAGATGCATGGGTGCCTTGTATAGGTCAGTCATGCTGCTTTACAGCAACCGCAAAGTCAAATCGGATCTGCATGTGCCTAACAATAATATCACTGATCAATCTGATGACGGGGCAAGGTTTACCAGGCAGAATCTCCATCTCTGACCCCTGCCAAGCTCTCCAATGCTTTGCTGCAGAGCTTCGTCGACGGTCAGATCAACATGCAGGCTTGGCCTTGATTCCAGCATGCAGCTCAAATGCTGTCACAGACGAGGTAAGCAGGTCTGTGGCCGGGTGTGACGTTGACCGAGCCGTGATCTGTTGAAGGGAAAACAGCTGAACCCAGGAAGCGCCAGAGCATAGAGACGAGCTCTGTGTTTGATACGGCCATCTCTCGACGTCACGATTTACATTCAAAGCTGGTCAACGCCGGCGATACGTGTCTGCTTGGGTGCAAGTTTTGACACTCAGATCAAGACTACACGTAAAATTGACTGCGCCCGAGCGCGGTGGTGACACAACGCGCCACAACGCTGATCAAGCTGACAAGATTTTGCGTGTCCGCTATACATCCGACGTCGCGCAGCAAACGCCTCGGAAAGACCGACGCTAAGATGCTTGAAGCAGTCGGAAAGCGCACAGACTGTGACACCGTCACAGACTGTTACATGCAACTGTGACGGTGCCCATCAGTACCGTGCGAGTGCCAACTGAACTGCGGTGAAAGATTTGCACGGGCACAGCGCGGACAATGCATGGTGTTCCGGTTCAGCATGAACGTCACCACACTCATCTAGACGACAACGACGCGACTGCCATGGACGTCAGCTTGGAGGAGCTGCACATTGACCAGGAGGGTCGCACTACAGCTTTGAACGGCGAGGACGAGAACAACCTAGACATGGAGGATGAAGAAATCTTTGACGACAATGCTGAAGATGGTGAATTGGAGGAAGAGTGGAGCGAGGACGATGACCGACCGACGCAGTATGATCTGCGACAGTATGGGGTGTATCAGTCGTTACCAATCCCTCCTGGGCCCCCTGACATGCAGTCAGATTGTGACACAGCAGAAGAGTATATCAAGCGTGTCAGGTATGGCTTGATCGGCACCGGTCGGCAATTGCCTGACCTACCCATTTCTGCAGCATAGAGTTTCGCTGTGACCACTCCTTACAGCTGCCTTGATAACATCTGCAGCATTTCCTCCTTGTCATGTGGATTTAACAATACCCCACAGCATCACTTGTGTAAGCAAACATTACCTATATCTCTATGCAACAAGTCATTCAGAGGTTGCTTGCTGGTCTTGACTGTACACCGCCCTGAAACAACGCATTCTGAGCTTGGCTTTTCAAGTATGCTAACATGCATCGCTCAGCACAGCAGTATGCTGCTGCAGCTTAGCAGCCCCACTGAATCTGTTCACTTGCTGCACTCTTGGTTTCTTGCTCACACAGCACCCCAGCAGCCTCTGCACACCAACACGCATCCAAATCAGGCCACGATCAAGCGTCCTGGCTGCTGACAGGTATGAAGCCGAGCAACTGCCACAGACTGTGACCTCTCATATAGATCCTAGAGCCTTTGATGCCCAGCGCACAGACTATGTTCCTGTACAGGATGAAGGAAGCTGGACTGCAGCAGAGTGCATTCCAAGCCAGCAGTGGCTCACTGAGTTTCTGGCAGACTTTGCAGGCCTGCGAAGCCAGTTACACAGGTCACTTGCATCTTTGTGTCACCTTTGTCCATACATCACATGGCACAGTCAGTATTGAAAGCATATTGCATGGAACTTGCCAGGTCAAAAAGCACTGTTTTATTGCAGCATATACCACATTGACACGATGCAAAAGCATGCATTCTCACTGATGCCTGAGATGCACAACAGCTTGCTTTTGTGTGTAGTTGTTGGGAGCAATTTTGCCAACTTGTAGCGACTATGTGTAATCACAGCGTAAGCTATGCGCTGTTGCACAACAGCAGAGCTTTGATTACAAGGTCTTTGTTGAGACGCTGCAATTTTGATGTAGGGAGGAAGAGGACATCGACCCTTTCCTTCCAAGGCCCCCACCCCCACCCCCTCCGCACCCCTTGCCACACTTCAGGGACAAAAACGGCTGGCAGCGCTACTGCCTCGGTGTTGTGCCATCTCACCAGCAGTCACAGCCAGAGCAGCCTTTACCACATGAATCCCTGCAGACTGTTTCTGAGGCAGGCAGCCCTCCTGGTGACACCCCTACAGATACAGAAGCTACCCACAGCTTGCAAGCACACCTCATGACTGCAGCTACTGATGCTGCGCATCCAGCAGCTGCAGCAGGTCTGCCGTTTGAAGATGGATCCAAGGCAGGCACAGCTGACAGCATACCAGATCAAGTGGCAGATGGTGTCATGGCTGAGGCACAATCCACATCAGAGATGACTAACAGCATGCCGGCTGCAGAAGCACACGATGCTGATGCTGATGTGACCCCTGATGTGACCTCTGCTGATGTGACCCCTGCTGATGGTCATCCCCCCCAGATGGCTGTGTTAGCATCCCTAGACCAGGTCAGATCTAGGGCAGAAGCCTTTGCTCTTTCTTTGTACGCTGCTTTCCATGTCAAAGCTCCCTGGTGTTTGTGCTGTGCAATGGCATCGAGCATGCTGAGTGCATGTCAGCAATGAATATATGCTTCTCTTAGGTGTGCAGACTGCACAGCAGTGCTGATGCTGTTGTGGTAATGAGCGCCATGCTGACTTGTGCATGCCGCAGAACATTATAGTTGGCTTGCTGTCAGCTGACAGAAGGCCTTTTGGTGCAGGTGACAATCAACTATTTGCTTCAGTGGCATGTCAACTGGGCAGAGGCGTCTCCAGACATCACGGACCTCAGCATGCGCTGGCTGTATGCATTGATGGCTCAAATTGAAAAGCCGGTTGCCTTGGAGAGCAGTTCTCAGCTGAGCAAGCTGCTGAGGCATTGCATTAAAGTCAGGAGGCAAATCACTGATAACAATGATATCAGGCTGCTTTCTCTGCACATGCTGATTGCTCTCAGTGGTGGTTACTTTGGTCAGGATGGCACATTAGCTGCATGTATGCAGCCAGGATGGCTATAGCATATTGGCAGCATTGAAGCACAAGGCATTTGCTGTGCTTGCCTGCATTGCCGCCCCCGTTTCAAGACATACAGGGCTTGCAGCTCAGCTACTCGATGCATCATGAAGTGGGCCAGCAAGCATGCAGGGCTATGTGCTGTAATAGCTGCACAGGGCATCTGATGTCCTAGTTCAGGGCCTGGATGCAAACCACAATTCCTTGAGTGCTGCAATAAGGTACCAACACAGCCGGGGTCATATGTTGCGCCTGTTGTGCGTGAGGTGTGTTGGTACCTGTGTTGGTACCTTATATGCAGTGCTTGGCACAGCTTCTGTGTGGGACCCCATACAGGAAATCATTGACTTCAAGTGTGGTAGGAAAGAATGCCAGTGCACAGACTACGTGCGGACAGGCAGCACTCCAACCAACCCAGAGGGGTTGTCATGTGGTGAGATTCTTGTGTGGCTTTAGCAACCTCTATCAATTATGACATTGTCAAACCCACCTAATGATAGTTGATGCCTGCAGCTGCTGGGTGTGGCTTTGCCTACTACGGACACTCAGTTAAGCCTGCCTTAACTCTCGTCATTGAGCAGGGTGAGGCTGGACATCCTAGCCCATCTGCCAAGCTGATAGGGCAGGCTTTGGTGCAAGAGATGTTGCCTCAGTGGAGGTCAGTGTTGAAGAATGTTGAGTCAGCTGTCGACTCTCTTACTCTCAGGGACAATTATTTCAAGCTCAAGTTACATGTGGCTGTAGCGATGTGCTTAGGATTGTGAATGGCCTGGCCAGAGCATGTTCACAGACTTGTTACTGCTATGTCCATCCCTGTGGCTCGCAAATTTCTTGAGCAAACAAGAAGTCTTCAGCACAGGTTGTCAGGGATTCGCACATGTCCATCATTGTCTGTCTTTCCCTCAAACTCAATTCTGTAAGCAACCATGATGTGCTCTGCTAGTGCACTCAAACCCGGGACGAAGGCATCTCCATCTTGGCATACTTCTTTGACGCAGTCATAAGCCTCCTGATAAGTGAAGTAGCATGGCACTCTCTGGCCGGTTGGATGTGTGCGACGATGACTTCCAAAGTTGGCCACTTCGGTGCCGTTATTGAGCAAAAGCACCGTCCCACAGGACGAGATGCAGAATGACAACTCCATAATCACATCAACCGTGGTACAAGACGTCTTCAGACGTCTCAAACCGGTCTAGGGAGTTTCATACAAGTTAAGCGGTCGTGGCTGCGCAATTTCTTTTGGATCTCACCGTTAGGGTTTTGAAAAACCCTAAGATATTCCAAACTCTCAATTTCGTTAGGGCTGTTTGGTAGGTTGTAGGATTTAGCGGCTTTTGCATTTTTCACTTTAGGGTATGAGATCCGATGCGAAATAACGCTGGGGTTTATCTTGAGCCCAAGTTGTTCTCTCCAAATTTATAATCCAAAAATGGTACAACATACGTTCTCAACAATTCTACTGTAGTGCAGAAATCGTTAATACCACCCTTTTTACCAGCAATGTCAACTTGTCTATGCTTGGCAAATGAATTACGCAGTTAACGACAAACAGGGACCATGACTCTAGATGGTGTGTGCAATATCCTGGCTTCTGAGCACTATGTTTGGCAGTATAGCAGTAATGTACATGCCCTGATAACAAAATCACAAAAAAGCAAGTGATTGCGCAGCATAGATCAATCAAGGTCGTCCTCGCTGCTGAGGAGATTGCTCTGTTTGCATTTGACTTTAATTTTCAGAAATTCTTGCAGATGCTATGGACACTCAGCATGGACACAATGCCCCAAACACGAATCAACTCACGTGAGCACGTGAGACTGTGACCCCAACTCTGCTTCAGCTGGATCTCCCATAAGTCAGCGGAAATCATGCAACACTGGAAAAAAGCCCTGAAAATCCATCAGCAGAAACTGCTGTAATGGCCATGATGGTTGTACAGCATGTGAGGAATCTGAAGGAAGCTACAAGGGGACTCATTGCCTGACTCATTGCATGACTCGTCGCCTGACTCATTGTCTGCCTCCCCAGGACTTGCTCAGAGAATCTTGAATGCTTGGACTTCCGTAGGATCCCACAAAGCACCTCTGCCCAGGCGTGGCAAACGGCTGTATGCTGATCCTGGGGTTGTATGCTGTAGCCATGCCTGTGGTAGCTTCCACTGCTGGGGTTACTACCCCTGCAGCAGTGCCACAACATGACCAAATGTAATGTTGCGTACCCAGCTAGCACAGTGGTTTTGTGAGACAAATCTAACCTTGTATGCTGCCCATTCAAAAGTTTGTGCATGGCAAGCATGTTGACACAGTTGTTCACGAGTTATGGGTAATGGCTTAGAGCCTTGCTGCAACAACAATGAGTAGAAGCTTTCTGAATCAACCAGGCAGGGCGAGGCAGGGCAGGGCATCAGCCCAGATGCAACAGGTCATGGGTTCAACATTTGTCGGCGCTACATGTGTGCCAACGTACTCCGACGCAGAACCAAACGTCTGTTGACACAAGATGGTATTCAGGATGAAGCCAGGGCTCAAAAGAGCAGCAATCTGTGCAGGTCTTGCGCAGGCAGTGCAGCTCCAGATCAAAAGCAAAATCTGCGTTTGCACCAACCACGCTTGAAGGTACACAACAGACATGGCCATAAGTAGAGCCCAATCAACAGCATGGATGTAACATACAGGACTCATGGACTGGTTTTAGGTTGGGCCTAGTTATGTTGCCTCTACATCATTAGCATGACTGCCGGCCACAGAGATGCACTCACCTGGCAAGGTAGATTCCTCAGGGATGCCATCCAGCATATTTTCTACATCTGTTCCATCGTTTGATGGATGCTGTAATAGTCGGTCCGCTTGCCTCGCTATGGAGTGCTTCTGTGCCTCTTCTGCTTCTTGCTCCCAGTTCACTCTCACCATGGACACTCCACACAACAAGGCTGCAGCCAGACAGCACATGTGAACAGTCTGCATGTGCCTGTTGCCGAGCAATCTACATGTGCCTGTTGTCATGCAATCAACATGTGCCTGTTGTCAAGCAGTCTGCATGCAGAACACCAGGAAGGATGTATAATCATGTACACTGTGAACAGTACAGTGTGCACCGGCTAGGTCCCTGCATATTTGAAACCAGTTCTGCTTTTGCAATGTGCACACTGACACATCAAGTGACAGCCGTGTGGGACTGAAGGTGTTTCATGACTTCAATGCGATTCGAAACACGACGATCCATTTTGCCATTACTGTGTTGAGCCTATCCTCAGTAATGATGGCATGGTCAGCTCTTTCCAATCCAGAAACGACTATTTCAATTCAGAAACGTCATCCCTACACTGGAAATCTAAATTCAGAAACGTCTGGGGACAGTAAAAACACGTCTCTACTTTGTGGAAATGTCATAGAGCTGGGCACAGCTGCCACCACTTCTTGTGGCATCATGAAGCAAACCCCAGCAGGCAAGATGAAACAGGAACTCTGGTCAAGCTCATACTGGCTCAGCATCGTTGCAGGGTTTGGCATGTACTGACCTGTGACCATGACCCACTGAGGATACCCCACCAGACCCCAGGCAGACCCCAGTGAAGGCGGAAGGTAAGGGTGTAACCTGTGGTGAAGCCCACTGCCCAGAAACCCAAAATGTTAAACCACATGAGGGAAGCCTGCCTTCCAAGACCCCTGCACACGCACACACGCATGGTCATTGACATACACCTCAACAGATACCCACGGATGTCAGCACAATAGCACATACAGATGAAACCCAAGAGTCAGTGGACCTAGATGGGGTAAAGCATGAGCCTCACACATACACATGGGCTCCAAGAGTTAGTGCACTCAGGGGGTAGAGCATGAGCCTCAGCAGGTTGTCAAATATTGCTGGCAGTTGTGGAGATGACCTTGTACCAGCAGATCTATTAGCACACACCCATGGACAACAAACCCATGGAGATACTACACTGAAGGTCTATCATGTACTAGAGCCACATTTGGAGTCTGAGCTGTTCATGTGCACTGCTACATTGTGCACAGCTGGTGAGGGTAATTTTGTCCAAGTGTATATAGATAGATGCACATGAACAGGGCGCACATGAGTGACATGACCTGAGAGTGGTCAGACAGACAGGCACACATACAGACAGACTGGATTCTGCTAAAGCAGGATTCTTGCATTGCACCCCAGGTATCATTTGCTAGCACAAATGTGTCAAGCTGCAGAAATGGTCGCAAGTTTTGTGGCGGACGCGCACACGCACAGACTCAGCAGATAATTTCATCTCAACAAGACCATAGGAGACACCGTAGTTGACATCAGGAATCTAAACAGCAGCGTGACAGCTTGACTGTCACAGCAGGGTGTGTGAGCAACACCGATTTGCATACATGGTCCAGACTGTTCACCTCAGTACACCTGATGAGACACCATAGATGCCATCAGGAATCTGGTAGGCTGCACAGATAGGGGCAACACCCGCCACTTCTTGTCTGACTCGCGCATCATCCACAAACAAAGGGCCGATGTCGTATCGGAAGACAAAGAGCACTATGGCTGCTGCTGCCATGAACAGGACCCCAAGCAGAACAGAAAAGTAGCCTACAAACAGCACAGCACAGCATAGCACAGCATAGCACAGCATAGCACAGCATAGCACAGCATAGCACAGCATAGCACAGCATAGCACAGCATAGCACAGCATAGCACAGCATAGCATAGCAGTACACTCTCAAAAACATGAGCTGTGTACCATGCATGCATGTTGTGTGCTGGAAGAGCATAGGCTTCACAAGTCTGCTGTTATGGCCCAAGAGTGTGACTGGGATAGTGACTGCCAAGCTGCAACACACTGCATCCATTGAAAGCGCGTACAGATGCCAACATGTCACACATGTGTCCTAAGATAGGCTGTCAGTATGTCTGAGCAATACTTGAAGGGAATTGTGATGATACCCATTATCTGCACCCTGAAACAGGTGATGTATTTCACTACATGTACAATGCAAGCAGCAGCCACACGGTGTACTAAGTATGAAGTTGTTATGTGTAAGGCACATTCTGGAAAGCTTCATAGGATCATAAGAAATGCCTGTTTCTCGAAGGCCTAAAACTTACCACCTGGCAAATTGATATCACATCATGTCTGCAGGGTGGCTTTTCATGATTTGCACTCGGTACTACCAAGAAAATACAACACCATCAGTACAGTACCATGACGGTACAGTATGTGCCGTATGTTGTTGCGTTACCTGAGAGGCGGGCCTCAGCAGGTCTGTTGCCTCCCACAAGATTGCCCACTCTGATAGTGGCGGCTGTGGACATGCCAAAAGGGAAGCTCATGTAGATAGCCACACAGCAAGTCAGCAGCAGAGCATGTGCATCCACTTGTGACTCACCTGCACATGTTTATTAGTCATTCATTTGTAGTTTGTTACATTAGTCATTCATTGCATGCATGGTTTCCTGTGTGGTGAAGTGTGCTCAATGTTGAGTAGCTGGAGTCTATGTCCTACCTATGTAACTGAGTTGCAGGCCTGAGGAGACACATGCAGGGTGCCATGTCAGTAACCAGCACATGCTTTGACACAGGGATGGAACATGGCTGTTGCGGTAAGTAAATGAAGGTATCAAAGTGGGGTGCCATGACTGTGATTGACCGGACAAAACAACTGATTTGGTCGCAAGTCAATGACAAACTGCTGCAGAAGGGGAGCTGAAGCCGATATGAAACAGGATTGTATACAGGCAATTATTTGGGACGCTACATATCTGACCGTAGGGCAAGACATGTCTGTAAAAACAGCATGAAACACTGGTCAAACACACAGACGAGACATGAAGCCTAAGCGGGCTTACTTAAGGGGGGGGTCCAGGTTTGGGGTCAGCAGCGTGACATACAGGATCAGTCAAGTGACATACAGCATAGACAAAGCAAAGGAGCATAAGTACAGTTGCTGCTGCCTTGTCATTGGGGCACATTGAGCCCATGCATTTGAGATCCAAAGGCGTGTTACCAAGCACGCTAGCCATGACAGTGGTGACATCAAAGCTGGCAGCATCAGCAGCCATCATGACCCCCCCAGGCAGGCCCAGAACCAGGAATCTGGCCAGCACACTTGGGGTCACCCCACGCTGGATGGCATGCATCACTGTGAAGCGCGTCACTTGAGGCTTCGCTTGTCCCTGCAGTCAAGAATGCTCTAATAATATAATATAATATATATGATACG
>JAABUP010004459.1_pt1 | contig 22827 bp, 25 predicted proteins | sample 5559201 | NCBI WGS metagenome assembly JAABUP01 (sample SAMN10711887, study PRJNA513373) | rock metagenome | isolation source: Antarctica rocks | place: Antarctica | reverse complement strand
GCAGTCACCAACACAGCAGCATGAAGAGGATGGGCCCATCCTCAGCATGCTTGCTGATGAGCTGCAGAAACAGTGGCTTGAAAAGTCAAATGTGCACTTGAGCAACATTCTCATCAGGCCTGGCAGCCAGCGCAAGGTCTGGTGGTCTTGTGACCAATGTCCAGACGGCTTTCCACACATTTGGGAGGCTTCTGTTCTCAACAGGACGTATGGAAGCGGCTGTCCTTTCTGCTCAGGGACCGCCATTTGTCAGCATAATACGCTTGCCAGAAAGGCACCTGAAGTTGCGCTGTTTTGGGATGCCAAGAAGAATCACCCATTGTCACCGGACCAAGTGACTGTCTCCAGCAGCATGAGAGCCCATTGGAAGTGCAGCGCTTGCTTGCACAAATGGCAGGCTACAGTGGTGAAGAAGTCGCGTGAAAAGACTGGGTGCCCAAAATGTGCCAAAGCAAACAGCGGCAGGAAAGCAGATGGCACCAGGCAGAAGCACCCTACTTTTGCAGCAGCACAGCATCCCTTGCTGCAGCAATGGGATCATGACAGAAACAATGAAAATGGGGACTTCCCTGACAACACGACATTACAAAGCAGCAAGCTCATTTGGTGGCAGTGCCATGAATGCCCAAAGGGCAAGGTTCACAGCTGGCAGGCTCGCCCATGCAATCGGACCTCGCCCAAAAAGCTAAGAGGATGCCCTTCTTGTGCTGGGAAGAAGCTTTGTGAGTGCAACTCTTTAGAAACTGTCTGTCCCGACATTGCTGCTGATTTTGACGCTGAAAAGAATGGGGTCACACCTGCTGAAGTGACGAGTTCGACAATCACTAAGTACAGCTGGCTGTCAGATGAGCCTGGAGCCAAGAAGCGCTCTGCAAATCAGCGCACTAAGTACACAAGAAGCAGATCTAACATTGATGTCATCGATGCTAGGCGCTCGTGAGCACAAAGCAAGCAGCAATGCCTGCTGTGTGTCTGAACTCTTGGGCACATTGATAGACTTACAAACGGCTTGTTGAGGGTGATTTTAATGACTCTAATGATCATGATGCTATCTCTGGAGAGATGGAAGGCAGAAGAGGGGTGAGTACCATCTCCGTAGTTTTAGCCCTGCTGTGCAATGACCTAGCCTCTACTAAGCTCTACGCGTCTGCTTCATGTAGCCATGTTGAGTTATCTGATATCTCTGATGGCTCATCTGTCACTGGAAACCTCGCTTCATACACCTGATCATGTCCACGGCTTTTCATTGAAATGCATAAACCATGGATGCGTTGACTTCGTCTTGCTCAAAGCATTGCATGAAGCCATGTTGCATGCTGTCTGCAGAGAGGCAGCCTGGTTGATGCAACAAGAGTGGGGGATCTACTTGATGCCGAAAGGTGTAGTCTTTTCTGTTCTTTTTTTTCTGATGCCAAGGCACATGTGATCACTGTAAAACAGCAATTGCATGGCATGATACTGAGTCACAAGATTCAGACTGTAAACAGCAATTGCATGGCATGATACTGAGTCACATGATTGAGACTGTAGCTGAGTATGCACATGTGGTGCATAGGCATGTGCACGGAATGTACGGCTTACATGCTTTGTGGTGCTGATATACAGCTGGGGCAGTCTTCAAGTGGCTATAGCCTTGAAATGTCCAGATTGTTCTACTCACCAGCATCATGAATTGCATACCCTTCAGTTTTCATGGTGTCTGATAAGTCAAAACTGCAGGTAGAAAATGCCAGACGGACCATGTGCAGCGAGTACTCAACGGCATTGCAGAGTGTGCAGGACGCAAGGCCACTTGTCAACTTACACATTTCATCCCAACCATCATAAGCATGCATGATGCAGGATACCCATCCAAGGTACAGCAGCCCGTGAGGAAGATGCTGATGTAGCTGACAAAGGCAACAGAGAGGAAGGTGTTTGGCTAATGCCTCCATGTCTTCATTGAAGGAAGTACATGGGGACAAGCTGAGCCTGCTGTCCCCAGATGGCCAGCCACTTTGATTTGTTTTTCCAAACAGGTGATGCCTGTCAGCCTCTCTCGTTGATGTCATGTGCAAGCAGTGATTGTTGAAAAACAATTAGCAGCTTACATCGGGTCTGCTTCATCAGTCTGTGGTGCATGTGCTCTCTGTCTGATTGCTCTGCTGTGTTTTGAGAAGGGCTCAGAGCAGTCCAGTACCTCACTTGTATGCTGGACTACATACAAGTCACATGATGTTACAAATAACAGCATGTGACAACATGCGTGCTTGTGCCTTTCGGTATCATCTGTATGTGTTGCGTTCTCCAGACGCATGCTTGCTTGCCTGGCATTTAGAGGAAGCTGTTGCCTGTGCAGATGTGTCTTGAGTCCACTGGTCATGATGAGGCTGTTCAACAGACATATGACCCTCAGCATGTTTAGTGTGACAAGCTAGTGGACCTGTTGTTTTCCAGACATATCTCTGCTACCCCCAACAGAGCTGGCAATGATGTCAACACACAGGAGAGCAGCAGCAGGTGAGACGCTGTGCTGCCATTCCTCTTCTTGCCTGTATCCTCTGGATCTAATCAACCGGGCAGAAGGTGTCATCACTCGCTGTCAACCTGCTGCTGAGTCTTATTGGTAGTTGCTTGGAATGATTCCGGCTCAATCAAACATACGCTACCTGAAACACACTGGTGCTGTTCACAGCCTAAACACATTTGTTAACTGCACTCAGTGTGCATGACATCAAGAGATAGTTGTAGGGTATAAACACAAGCATGTCTTGAATTACTTGAGGACAGTACCGGAGTGTTTGTTGCAAACTCTATGACAGTTGCTTTTCCTTGACTGTAAGAATGCATACAGCACATTCTGCTCTGCATAATCAGCAAATGCTGCAATATATGTTAATGGGCAGCTGCTGCAGCGACAACATCTGTTTTACTTGCAGCAAAGACTATTTGCAAGTGGTGTGAGCCATGGCCACATCATTCTGTCTGCCTGTCAGTCAAGACTGTCAGAGGTCCTCACAGAGCAGAGCACTAGGAGTGGAACGGCCCTGAGCAAGATGATGGCTTCCGGGCTTGTAGCTTCCTGTTTCATTCTGGTGCTGTGATTCAGAAGCAGTGCACATGTAACAGTCACAGAGTACACCTCTGCTCCAGGTACACAATATTCATGCTTTCTGCAGCAATCTGACAGTTTCCTTTGCTGCGTGCAGTGCAAGGTGTGCATGAGACGTGAATAGTCTCAACCTTGTGCATGAACGCAACTGCAATTGACATGGCCAGTCTCTTGAATGAATGCAAACAATCAGGTCAGGTTGGGCCAGCAACATAAAAACAGAGTTGGCAAGACCAGCATGTGTTGGTTGCACTGTATGGTCACAATTGGCATCCAGCAGTGCCTGTCCAGTGAGTAATAAGACATGCTGAGTCAGCTATGCACTGGCTAGAGAATGCCATGTTCACCACTTGGTACTGAGATGTATAAGAATACCTTTCTCTTCTTTTTTGTAGTCATGAAACTTGATGTTGACTGCCAATATGCGTGCAGGCTTTGAGCTTGTGCATGCTGGTTGCTGATGATGGAGCTGCACATCATTGCAGTAGCCAAGAGGGCCAAACAGAGAGGAGGGTGTTTGGCTGACGCCTCCATGTCTTTAATGCCAGAGGTACCTTGGGACAAATTGTGCCTGCTGTCCAAAGATGGCCAGCCTCTGTGAATCACCTTCTCAAGCACAGCATCAAAAAGGTGATGCCAGTCAGCCTCTCTTATCAATCTCATGCAAGCAGCAATTGTTAAGAACAATTTGCAGCATGCATTGTGTCTGCTTCAGCAGCCTGTGGTGCATGTGATGTCTGCCTTATCAGCCTGTGGTGCACGTGGTGTCTGCCTGATTCCCCTGCTGTGCTTTGGGCAGGGCTCAGAGCAGTTTAGTATCACATATGTATGCATAACATCATTAACATATCTGCCTTGATCTGCCTGCATGTTTGAATTTAAATTGCCGCTAGAAAACAAAATGTGTCAGTTTTCCTTCTCCCTGAGTAATCATATGCATATGCTATAACAATAATAATATTAATTAAAACGTGTACTTAGCCAGCAGGCATCAGGTACGTGCGACGCAAGTCAGTTCCCTCCAGACAGGCTTGTTCAGAGCTTCACTGGGGCAGCGGTTTAACTTTAACTTGTGGATGTCAAACAAAACACATGCATATGCTGATTGGCATCATCATCTTCATGACATCTCAAGGCCGTTGTGTGAAGACAATGTCTGTGCAGGTGTGCTGCAAGTTCATTGGTGTTGTAAAGGCTGGTCAAAAGGTGTATGACCCTCAAAAGGCTGATTATAGCAATCTGGTGAACATGTTGTGATCCAGGCATGACTCCAGCACAAGCAATGATGATGGCAATGATGTCAGCACACAGTACACATCCGGCATCTACTACCTCAGAAGAGCAGGTAGGACTCTTTGCTGCCAGTCCTCTCCTTGTCTAAAGGCCCTGCATGTGATCAGGCCCTGCATGTGATCAACAGAGCAGAAAAGGTCATCAATGATTGTCAATCAGTCGTGTTGGGTATTGGGTTAGTGTTTGGGTTCTTGATAAGATATGATGTTGACTGCCAACACATGTGCAGCATTTGTCTATGCAGGCTTGGTGCTTGTGCGTGCTGGTTGCTGATGGTGGACCTGCACATCACTGGCAGGCTGCTGGTCAACATGGGTAAGAAGCTGAAGCCTGTACAGCTTTGCTCTTTCCCTCTGGCACGCGAGCATAGCAATGAGCTGATGTGGTGTATGGCGCACCACAACAACAGCCAAGTCAGGTAGGGTTCTGGTGTCTTTCTGATACATCAGCACGAAGGCTACTCAGTATTGTGCTTACAATGTTGGTCTGCCTCGCACAGCAAGCTGGCATGCATACATCACACTCTGCACGCTTGCTGATGCCAGCCGGTAAATACTCCTTGCAAGCCGTCATTCAAGTGCACTCATAACAGCATGTCTCATCACAGCTCAAGTGTATTGATGCCTGTGCCCTGTTTCGGTCAAAGTGCAGCACACACATCACGCACACTCTCACTGCAGGCTATCCTTCTATGCCAAGCTGCACTTTGTCAGCCAGACACACAGAGCCCGTTGATAGCTGCAGTTCTTGCGGGTGATGCAGAAGTGCTCAGGTTGGCAGTATGTAAGCTAAACCCTGCTAGGTGCGGCAGAGCTGAAGATGTCATGACAGCCAGCCTGAGCAGCTGTGCACAGCAAGTGTTGGCTATTGACTTCCCACAGCTGGACATGATGCTGGGAGAGACACAAGTTGTCTAGGCTGGTCCAGGCAGGAACACATCTGGCATGGCATATCTCAAGATGCCAGCCCATCACTTGAGGTCTAACACTAATACTACTGTTAGCTTGTATTGACCAAGGTATGCCTGTTTAGGTCAATTTCAATTAGGTCACAGGTCCTACACTGCAGTAGCTCTGTAGTCATTCTGTTTCACAGCTACACTCAGTAGTGCTCTGCTTCCTCACGTGTATTAGACAGCTTCAACCAGATATTCAAGCACTTTCAGCCTTTGTTGAATACGATCAGACACTGCAAGCTAGACCTTGCTGATGGCACTCTAGCCACCTCCAGCAAGCTTCAGATCCTCTCGACAAGGCTGAGCGAGTTCAGCCATAAATTGGATAATATCAGGCGTGTATGCTGAAAGTTGCTGATTGTACTTTAGTCAGTTTGGGCTAGTATACAACAAGGCGCCTAGGCTGAAAGCGTTCTTATGTAAGAATGCTATATTCAGTGTCATTGTAAAGCAAAATGGGTTTTTGGTAGTCATGGTTTTCTTTTGAAGATGCACTTCCTGAAAAAAACAGCTGGATAAGGAAAAATACAGACGTGCAGATCAAAGTGACATGCTACACAGTGCCCTTTTGGCGCAAATTGCACAGCAGAAGAAGAGTCAGACAAAGGGGATAAGCTGTTGGCGTTTTAGACAGCGTCCTGCAGCTGCTAATCCAGGTTCACCACTGCTTCAAGAGCTCCGACAAGTACTGCAGTTTCTCCGTTGGCATGCTCATACACATCCAAAATATCAGGCAACGACTGCTGTGGTTTGATCACACCATGCTCAACTCGAATGGTGTGAGAGCGACGCTCCCCTGCACTGCCCGTTCCAACAAGTGTGCTAGTAGCGCTTGCAGCGTGGAGATGATGTTCAAACATCGTACACGACTGCTGCAACTGACCGCACTGTTCAGACCTGGCAGTGGCCTGCTTTCAGGCAAACCTCGCAAGTGCCCCACCGCGTCAGGCGGCTGACCAGACGTGCACAAGAGCCTCAGAAGTCTGATGGAAGACTGCACGGAAGTACGCATGTCGTTGTCTGTTCGTTGCGTTATCTGACCTTGCAAGCCAGCTTAAGCACTTGGAATTGTCAAATATGTCTGCCTTTGAATGCTCCATGCTGATCTGCAGGGCATGCCTATGACAATAGCAGTGGCGCTGACAGTATGCCACAGCAGCAAAGCCAGCAGCTTGACAAGGGTCCCGATACCAGCCTGCTTGCTGACGAGCTGCAGAAACAGTGGCATGAAAAGCTGAATGTGCACCTTGGCGACGTTTTCATCAAGCCTGCCAGCCATCGCAAGGTCTGGTGGTTGTGTGAAAAGTGTCCAGACAGCTTTCCACACATCTGGGAGGCTACTGTTAAGGACAGGACGTATGGCAGAGGCTGTCCCTTCTGCTCAGGCAATGCAGTTTGTCAGCATAACACGCTTGCCAGAAAGGCACCTGAAGTTGCGCTGTTTTGGGATGCCGAGAAGAACCATCCATTGTCTCCAGACCAAGTAACCGTCAACAGCCACATGAGAGCCCACTGGAAGTGCAGCGCTTGCTTGCACGAATGGCAGGCTTTAGTGTTGAATAAAGCGCGTGGCAAGAGTGGGTGCCCCAAGTGTGCAAAGGCAAATGGCGGCAGGAAAGCAGATGGCACAAGGCAGAAGCACCCTACTTTTGCAGCGGCAAAGCATGCCTTGCTGCGGCAATGGGACCATGACAGAAACAGAGAAAATGGAAACTCTCCTGACAACACATCATTACAAAGCAACAAGCTCATCTGGTGGCAGTGCCAGGAATGCCCAAAGGGCAAGGTGCACAGCTGGCAGGCTCGCCCATGCGATCGGACCTCGTGTAAACAGCCAAGAGGATGCCCTTGTTGTGCCGGGCAGAAGCTTTGTGACTGCAACTCTTTAGAAACTGTCTGTCCTGATATTGCTGCTGATTTTGACGTTGAAAAGAATGGTGTCACTGCTGCTGAAGTGACAAGTTCGGCGACTACTGAGTATAGCTGGCTGTCAGATGAGCCTGGAGCCAAGAAGCGCTCTGCACATCAACGCACTAATTACTCAAAGAAAAAGTTCAACACTGATGCCAGGCGCTTGTGATCACGCAGCAAACAGAAATGCCTGCTGTGTGTTTGAACTTTTGGGCACATTGATAGACTTGCAAAATGACTATTGGGTGTGACTCTTCATGACACCATAGATCATGATGCTGTCTCTGGAGAGACAGAAGACACAAGAGGGGTAAGTCTACCTCATGCAGCATCAGCTGTGAGCATCAAATGTCTAGACCTGTCAAACAGATCTGTCAAACATGTGTCACAATTGTAGCTTGACAGCACACAATGATATTGCAGTGAACAGCGAAGCCAGCATCGTTGTGCAAGGGTGTTGAGGTTTATAAATGTGTATGCATTAATATTATCTCAGGCATTTACAGAGTTCATTGTGTACAGACATGTTGATATGTTATACATGTCTACATGAATTCAATGTGAATATACTGTCTTGGACTTGCTGCAAGATATGGGTGATATGTGACAGATGGCTTGCTTGAACGGCCCTTAGGATGTATTCAGAGAGGTACTTCAGGTACCTGTGGAGTGCTCACATGCTGTTCAAGGCATCACTTTTACAGGTTTTTCAGATGAATCAAACGTCAGAACAAAATAGCACTGTTAGCCACGCACACCCTAAGTTCAAGGGCTGCAGGCTTGAAGGTCTACCAGCTGGTACAAAGCTGTCGTCCGTTGCTATACCAAATTGGGCATGCGACTTGTAGACCTGTGCGAGCATGCAATCATCCAGATATGTCGCATACCAAAGCTGGCCATCTGGGCATTGTTCTTGCACCTTTGTCAACATCCTGCATTATCATCCATCTTCTAGACTGCTGGTACAAGGAACACAACAGCATCATGACATGAGGTCACAAGCTTTCAGCTTTTGCTTTGGGCTGGTGCACGTGCTGCCATAACAAGCTGGTGCTGCAAAACAGTAGGTGGAGCTTTGGTTCATAAGCTTGCAGTCACACTAGTAGACAGCACATCAATCAGTGCAGGTTTTAACGACACTGGTGATTAAATAAAGCATGCCCCCGCAGCAGCATACAGCAACGCAGACAGTTTATAAAGCTCACATTGGTGTGGGTGTAGATTCCGCTGAGAATATGGATACCCTGGCTAGTATCGGTGCCATGATAGGGCTTTGCATAGACGATAGGGTTTCCTGCTCCAGAAGCAGAGTGCTCCTGATTTGCAACTCCTTAGGAAGGGATTGCGCTTGAACTGCGCGGGTGACTGCATCATGGCCGTGCATCTGATTGAGACTTCAGAAGAGGACAGCTACTTGGCCGTTGCTCGCCACATCTCGGACTTGTTAAACGAAGGGCAGGTCAGCCGTCGTTGCTTGCCTGCAATCCCTGCTGTGTCCCCGTCGTACTTGGCACTATTGAGCCAGGCGACACTTCCCGAATCTTGCAAAGTCGTCGTCCTCTTGCGAACAGTCGCTCCTGACTACGACGGTGCTTGTCAATACAAGCGTTGTCTGTCTGCAGGCGCGCACAGCACTTGCAGAGACTCCTGGCTCCAAATTCACCCAAGACAGCGAGGCCGCTTTGGCCGAAGGCAGATTTGGAGATTTGCTCAATCTACTAGTGCCGCATTTTGACGTTCTATTTCAGAAGACAACCGGCTCAGGTGTGTGTAGCTGCAGGATCAGAGTTCTTACACCGACGCAGAACTTGACATTACAAATCTCATCACACTTTTCCAACCTCTGCTCCTCCTGCAGATCTTGAGTGCTGTGTGAACGTCATCAGTCACCTGGTTCCCAGATTGCCACCACACCAAGTCCGGTCAGCAGCCAAGCAAGTAGCAGATGCTCTGACCGCCACAGTGAGTTCTCTTCCTGTCTGATGAAGCATCATGACAATTGCATATATGGTTCGACTTCACCTGAGTGGTGATGCTGTGTTTGAACACCATGCAAGATCCCCATTTGCTACTGATTAACCATTGGGCAAACCTTGCAGCTGCTTCCCAGCCCTGCATTCACAGTCTGGCCATCTACTGCTGCTAAGCTGTTGCCCTCTCCCTTCAGGTGGATGAACAAGCGCAGCAGAGACTCGGAGGTCTGACAGAGCTGTACAATGTGGCTGAGGATGCAAAGACACAGCATATGCTGCTGCAGCAAGCCATAGCATACGCCACCAAAGCCAACCTGGCAAATCTCCTGGGGCCTGTCGTCAAGGTAAGAAAGGAGGATTTTCCCCAAGGACCTTACCTGAGGGTAAATCAAGGTCCCCAGCAGGGCTTTCATGCTTTCATATCTTGTATTGCACATCACAGTACATTGAAAGCTTGTCATCACAAGGAAAGAGAAAGTTGTGAACAAATCCCTCTTGCACATCACAGTATACTGCAAAGTCAGTAACCACAAGGTAAAGTTTTGGATAAACAGTCTCTGCCATGCATGGCATGCCTTTGCATTGTGTCAAGTCTGCACACAGTCGTAGTGTTGGGGTTGCTCGTTGACAGCTCAGACTGTGCCCCTGGTCTGCATGCACACTCACCACTCACCACTCACTGCTCACTGCTCACCGCTCACCGCTCAACATTCACCACTCACCACTGACAGCAACATCAAGTGAAGTAAAGTGTAGTGTCTCACTGGGTCTGCACAATTATCTCACATTTTGTGAGTTAAAGCAATTTACTTTCATGTGTCTGCTCTGAAGCTCACCCCTGGAAACAAGGCCAGCTCTTTGTTGCTGCAGAACAGGATAGAGGAGTGGATCAAGGACTGGGGACTCAGCCCTTCAGATTCCCGAGACCTGTATTTGGACACAGCTGCCTTGCTCCGCACAAACAAGGTCAGCTCCCATACCCTGCTCTTCCACATCCTCCCATACCCTGTCTCCAAATTATGGGCAGGGGTAGAGGGACTTGACATACCTGTGCAGACTTTGCAAGCACGTAAGTGGTTGGACTTGCAACATCATGACTGATGTTTGATAGGACATATGCCTGTGCAGGCAAATGCAAGAAGGAATGTAAGGTCAACACCTCTAGGTTGACCTGACCATGCTTTGTTGCATTTGCCTACACAGCCAAATGTCCTGTCAAACATCGGTCATGATGCTGCAACTCCACTTACGTGCTTGCAAAGTCTGCACAGTAGCATGCCCTTCCATTGCTGTTGCTGTTGATGTCTGTCTGTCTGTGTGTGCATGTCCGTGAGTGTGTTGTGCATGACAATAGGGGAAGACTCTTGTGCAACTTCAACGTTGCGTGTATGCCTGCATGCTCAACACTGCTGTTGTGAGGCACTGGCACCATGGTCTGTCTGTTCATGTATCATGCTGCGTCATGCACCATGCTGTGCCAGATTTCTGTAAGAGGAAAGAAGTGCAAAGAGTTGCACAACTTCCTGATGCTGGATGTGTCTTTCACAATCACGAGTTTTTCATAAAACAGACTAGAAAATTAGGTACGACGCTTATACTCCCAACTGGCGAGCTCTGCTTTGAGCCAGTTGTATTTAACCGGCGTCGACATCAATAACAGGATCTTATGGGTGGACTGGTGCCTCTCAGTGCTCTTTCTACTTACCGCGATCCTCACATTCCTAAAACATCTCCACAATGTAGACATGTCTTTTGGCTGTCCCCACATGTTTCTGAGTTTAGATTTCCAGTGTAGGGATGACGTTTCTGAATCAAAATAGATGTTTTGGGATTGAAAAGAGCTCCATGCACACTGCTGTCGTTGCACTCACAGCTTCTAGCATTTGGTCTAGCCATCAGGGCTGCTGGCCAATAAGCTCAAAGGAGCAATGTGTGGCAGACAGCCTTACACAAAAACATATTTCTGTGTAGATATGGCCTCTTGTACAGCGTCTTGTACTTATGCACCAGTTGCATCTGGAGATGCACTGTGTGATGTGTTGGTTGAAGTAGGATGTAGTGTGATGCGTGATTGTAATATGTAATATGTGATACCTGTTTGATCCTTGCGAAAAAGTGTGGATTTGTTTTCTTTGTTTGGGAAAACAGCAGGAAAACTTGCTGTGCTGCTCCTGGCTCAACACTGTCACTGCTGCCTTGTGACAGTGCTCATTCTTTTCTACTTTCTTTTGAATTCATACACTCAGGCGGTTACTTGATACATAGTTTTGTCCATCGCAAATGATTGTTGTGGTTGCATGTACAGAGGAGGAAGACAATTCTTTGACTGTATATACCCAGTGACATTGTTGCAATGTACAATATACAATGTTGAATAGACAATCATTTGTTAAACAAAAGTGGTGGTTGTGGTTGCATGTACAGAGGAGGAAGACAGCGGCAAAGGATGCCTACAAGCTCACCCTCAGGTGCCTGTCTACATTCGATGACTCATCTCCTCAGGTACAGCACAACACACATTTTCTTTTGTTAGAAATGATACAGAAATGATATCTTTGATAATCCCCTGATGATTCATCTGTTCTAGAGCAACTTTTGAGTTGTTCCCTGTCAATACATGCTGTCGCTGCTGCACTGTCTTTGGGTTTTTGAAAGCTTACAAACTGTCATCAGGTCTAGGGGCAGACCTTGCGTTGTCATAGTCGTGCACATAGTCTTAGTGTAGAGTCATGGATGTGTATGCCATTTCTGCAATGTCAGATGCAGCGCCTGGTATACAGACTGCAGTGTTGCTTGACTCATGTTGCTGAGTCTTGCTGATTTGTTTGACTTCGCATACCAACTTGCTTGCAGTGATATGGAACAGGCTATGCATATGTCATATACCCAACTTCTCTGTGTGCCCTCACCAGACATTGCTGATCATCTGCCTTTCAGTCATGCGTCAACTGTTGTCTGATGCATCCTTCCCTGCATAATGCAAAAAACTCAGAAAACAAAATGTGGAACAAAGGTTTGCAGGAAAATGGGCAAGTCATCATGCAGGGAATGAAAATTTGGCAAAGTCTTGTTCTGAGGCGTGCTTTTTGTGTTACAGGATGTTGCAACTGTAAAGGCCACGGCGGCACAGGCGGTGTCTGAGTTCATCAGGAGCCCAGACCTGTTCCAGTTTGGAAAAGACTTCACACAAAAATGAAAATTCTCCAAGTCTTGTTTTGAAGCGTGCTTTTGCAATTGCAGGATGTTGCAAGTGTGAAGGCCACAGCGGCACAGGCGGTGTCTGAGTTCATCAGGAGCCCAGACCTGTTCCAGTTTGACCTGTTTGAGTCCCCAACCATCACTCAGCTGAAGGGGGACTCGGAGTACGGCCACCTGTACCAGCTGTTGGAGATCATCCTCAACGGCAACCTATCGGTAAGCTCACCCACCTGGGCAGCCCGGTATTTTACTTGGCTTCTCATTAAATCAAGGCCAAAAGGTGTAGTCTGTTCTGTTCTGTTCTGATCTGTTCGAGCTCGTCCAGTGTTTGCCCTGTCAAAGTCATGCACGTGAGGGATATCTTGTCAGCAGGGTGTTTGGAAGGGTATGTAGCAGGGTACACTGAGTTAAGGGGCATCTAATGCGCAACGTGAAAGTTTTGCCTCTTCAACACGCACCCTGCTTCATTACATGATGGTAGTGATGCTGACATCAGATACTACTTGGCTTCTCATCAACTGATGTTGACAGATTTTGCTCTTTTTTCTTTTTTGGTTATGCTGACATGAGATACAAACAAAGTGAGAGATGTCTCTGCCATAGGCTGCATGCAAACTTACAGCGCCCATATTTTTTGCTTTGCGTTCATCCCCACGGTCATCACAACAAGCGTCATAAGTGAATTGAGTTTGCTGCTATCTAGCATCTGACTGGCGGCCAATGCACTCATGACGCTTGTTGTGATGACCGTGGGGATGAATGCAGAGCAAACAATATGGCTGAGATAGCAGCAAACTCTTCTTCAACAAACATCCTATCACTATTGTCACGTACGTCAGTATGACTCATGGAACAAGTCTGTACACAGAGGAGTCACGCACTTCAGTTCGAGTCATGGCATAGATGTGCACACAGACGAGTCATGCACTTCACTTTGGGTCGTGGGCCATGACTCATGGCATAAATCTGCACACAGATTGAGAATGCAGCGCATCTTTCAAGACTAGAAGCTCTCCCTGTAGCCCTGCTTGGCTTTTGGGACTGCCTTTGTGATAGTGACATGTGGCGCTGGGCTGCGCAGATTGGGGCAAGTCTTTTCTGCTGCCTCATCTGTAATGTGAATCGGACTGAAAACAATTCTGTCAAGTGCGGAGACCAGGCCCCTGACCATTGTGATAGTGGCATGTAGTGCTGGGTTGCGCAGATTGGGGCAAGTCTTTTCTCCTGTCTCATTCTTGTATCCGTGACCAGCCATACCACATGCACCGCATTTTCCAACTCAACTGAGGCTGGAGAATGCGGTGCTCGTGATATGGTTGGTCACAGATACAAGAATGAGGCAGCAGAAAAGACTTGCCCCAATCTGGGCAGCCCAGCATCACATGCCACTATCGCAAAGGCAGTCCCAAAAGGCAAGCAGGGCTAGAGGGAGGGCTTCTAGTCTTGAAAGATGCGTTGCAGTCATCTAGTATGCAATTTCATTCACTCAGCTGTGTCCCTTTATAGTGTCACGCTGGTCTCATGACCAACTGAAGTGCGTGATAATAGTGACAGGATGTTTGTTCAAGAATGGTTTGCTGCTAGCATCTGACTGGCACCCAATGTAGTTATGACGCTTGTCGTGATGACCATGATCTGCCATTATAAACTATAAATTGACCGGCCTGTCCTCTTTTGATATCAGCTGTTGCCACTACATCTTATTGCCTGTTCTGTTCTTCATCTCGAAACATCATATGAATTGGAAAAAGCACCAAGTTGTTGTGTACAGTTGCCTGTTTGTCTATTCATGATAAGCCTTGTCTTGGGCTGTGCCGAGAGTGACTGCTAAGTTGGAAGGCATGGGTCAACTGCTGACCTTGGCAATGTTAGGATGCATGACAAGATACTCTAGTTGGTTAAGGAGGAAAATGGCTTTTTCACTCTATGGTTTGGTATTCTGGAGACCGTGCTTTATGTTCCTTACGTTGCCTGCAGGGCTATGAGAGCTTCGACAAGTCCAAGCTAGAGAACACATCAGAAGAAGAGGTGCAGACCAAGGTGCGGCTGACAGCCCTCATGACTCTGGGGACCAGGTCAACCCACGAGCTCAAATTTGGGGAGGTCCAGCAAGCCCTGGGATTGGGCAGCGATAGTGAAGTAGAAGCATGGGTGGTACGGGCAATTGGCAAGGTATTGAGATACTGCGCGCACAATGTATGCGAGCACAGTTGCAGCTATGTTCAAAGCTTAAATGTGTATGAAATCTAAATGTGCATGCAAGCACAGATGCAGCTGTGTATGCAATACAAATGTTGGGTGGTCATGCCTTGGACTCCGAAGCATGATCAGCCCACGTTTCATACACAGCTGCATCTGTGCTTTGCATGCACATTTAGGATACACACTTAGGACACGCAAGGCTTGGAGTTCTCAAAATAGGTTGCATTGTTGGAAAACAGTATTTTGTGCCTGATTCAGTCTACTACCCTGCTGATGTACATCCTTTCCTGCTTGGGTCTTCTTCTTTCCTGCCTGTGTCTTCTTCTTCCCTGCAAGACCTATCACACAAAGTGTAGTTTTCGTACAAAGCATGTATTGTACAGACAGCGTAGTTCCATGCTGTAAACATAGGGTTCTTAGGGTTTTGCATGAGCCATGTTTTACATAGGATGTAATTTTGCACAACATGCCTGCTGCTGGTGTGGACTCTTGCACATCAAGCCTGGCAGGTGCCAATATATATATACATCAAGTAGTATAATATACATCAATCTAGATTTTTGCAAGGCAATAACATCTTGATGTGCAAACAATGTGGTATGCCATGATGATTCAGCACAATGATTCTGACACCTCTTGTATGAGGGCACACGTGCCCGCTGAACGAACTTTTGCTTCTGAAGCTGAGCATACCACACCCACAGCCTGATCCCAGTCACAAAAAAGACATGTTGTGTCTCTTAGTCAAGACAGCTTTTGAGATAGCACACCCAGCTTGCACATCACCCAGCATCTGGGGAATTAGGCCTTAGGCGTCTGGATGGGGCAACACATTTGGGATGTGGTGCTAAGCAGCCCCCACACCCCTTTTTGCATTCAGATGCATGTTGCAGCCTTCTCTGCAGATTCTTGCGAGACTGCAGAAATTGACAAAAGCTTACAGAGCCTGCACCATGCACATCATCGTTTTTTCCCTTCTTTTCTTGTCATTGTGATGAAGTCAGCCTGCTTAGCACAGCAATCTTCTGGCAGAGCAGAGTGTTGAGTGCAAGGTTTCCCTGCTGATTGCCTGCATGATGGAAAACACTGCTTGCTGTGGTTTGTGACCTGACATGTGCAGCAGATGTGCACATGCATGCATCGTGTGCACATCTGCTGCATATGTCAGGTCACATGTCCAAGTAAGCAGAAGTTCTTCATCATGCAGGCAGCATGTCTGCATTATATCTGCACATGCATTGTGCATGTTGTGTGCATGAACATATGCGTGCACTTAGACAAAGTGCAATCATCATCCAGATGATCATGCAAAGTGCTGACCCTGTGCGCCTGTTTTGCTTTGCAGCGGCTGCTTGAGGGGCGCATCAACCAGTTGAAGCAAACAGTGACCATCACTAAGTGTGCTCACCGCACCTTTGCAGCTGCACAGTGGCAGGAGCTGAAGCAGCAGCTGGCGGCCTGGAAGGTTAGTCAACACAGCTTTGCTTGGTAAATCTTTGTGAAATCATCAACAGAACCCACACACATTTTCTATCAGAGCATTTGCATACTGTTACTGATAGCAAGGGTGGTCATGTGTCATTGGTTGCTGACAGCAGCATGGGCAGCAATTGACTGCATAGGAGTTCAGTTTGAATCTGACCACCTGATCAGGAAGCAATTTTTTGTGTGTCAGCAACGTATGATCTTAGCATAGCTGGGGGGTCGCAATAGCTTGCTGCTCTCACTGACATGCACTTATGAACATGCGATAACTGTTCACCATGCAGTCCTCTTGCAGTGGAAGCTGCTTGCTCATCGTTGTGCCTTGCACGCAATGCATGCTCAGCACTTGATCATCCAGCTTAAGCTCTACCTAAACTCCAGATGACTGATTCAGGGTCAGCGAAGTACGCAGATGGGTTACAGGCAAACAGTATGTGATGCTAAAAAATATGCCATCTCCTGTCTGCAGGAAAATGTTCAGCAAGTGGAGCAGCTGATCAATCAGCAAATACAAGAGTCAGACTCTAGCAACGGCATCACCAAGGGTCTTGTGAATGGTTCTGCTGCAGTCTGGGCGTAGCTATAAACCAAATGCATGAATAGCGAGAATATTAATACATTGAGGATCAAGGCATTGGCTGTAAACATGCTTGTGGGTTGTGAGATGAAAACACGCTGTCCAGAAGCGCGTATCTGATTCAAGCTGCTGAAGTCACTCAACTTGCATGTCTAGGTATTCGATGTCTTGCAATGACATATTCTTGATGGTATGAATCCGATGACCAATGTCCGAAAGTGCTCTGTTCAGCAAAGCTGTAGACTATTCCAATGCATTTCAGTGCATCGCGCAGCCTAACACAACCCTTGCTTGACTGCATACGTATACTGTATCTAACACTAACACAATACCCCTATGATCCAGGCACTTTACCAAGCTCTGCAAATCAGTGCATCCTTGGGAACGAGTATCTGAGATCCAATCTATCAAGGAAAGCTGTAGACTGTCGGGTACGTATGAAAATGGCATTTGCTGAAGAAGAAGCAGGACAAGATTGCAAAGCATGTCATGGAGAGATAGCAGCAACTGAAGGCCGCGACGGTTGGTATCCTTTTGGTCGAAAAGGCTATCTGCCCAGCAACACCGAGGCTGATTGGCGTCCCCTGGCAGTTCCGCTTGAACACTTAGCTAGAGCAGCGGGGCATGCTGTGCATCAGCTCCAGTAGTTCAATGTGGTGATCGAAGGGTCAAGTATGGATGGAGTTGCATGCATCCACTAACCCTCGCTGCTATCTGACTTTTGTTGGCAGGCAGCGCCCTGAGCAGCATCTCAAACTACGCTCACGCTCAACTCGTCTGCACTGCCCCGGTAACCCACGGCTGCAAACTGTGTCGAAAGGAGCACGCTCTGCTCCTGAACACTCTGATCCGCAGCTTGCTCAGCGTCTACAAGAATCAGCGAGCACCCCTGCTGAGTCCACAAACTCAAATCAGGTGTGTCTCCTGTCGGCCGCCGTTTTGGCTGTTCATCCGGCTTTTGTCTCGACGTAACGGCCTGTCTGAAGCATACAAGGCACTTGTCTGCAGGAACTGAAAGAGCAGCAGACACACTTCGGAATAGCCCCAGATAGTCCACAAGCTCCAGAACCACCACGACTCACCAGATTCGTCACCCTTGGCTTGGGCTTAGCAGCTTTCAGTGCCTTCCTGTTGGGAGCTTTTGAGTTTCAAAGGCAGCGAAAGGAAAAGAAGCAAAGGCAGCAGTCACCGGCACCAGCTCCTGAATGGCAGTCTCGCCCCCCCATCATACCCCCCAGGTCCTCCAACAATAGGTCTCGTCCAAGGGACCGAACAAAGGCCAAGGACGGATACAAGGCAAGCAAACAGATCATATGCCGGAATTTTGCGGCCACGGGCACGTGCCGATTCGGCGATAGGTGTCGCTACAAGCATGTGTCTGTTCCCCAAGAGGGCAGGGACAGATTACTAATGCGCTCTAGCGCCCCTGAATCCATGGAGGATGCTGACTCAGCCAATGAGTCAGATAGCGATGACAGCTCAGCAGATCCCCTGGCTCGCCCTAGCAGACCCTCAGCAAGCAAAGCTGGGAGCTCAGACTCACGGACCCAGCAGTCCAGAAAGAAAGCTCCAAACATATATCAGACCCTGCACAAAGTTTACACAGTACCTCCAGAGCAGGCGAGCATCATTCTTCATGATGTGCGTGCATGCAAAAAAAGTTGTGCTTCAGATCAGCCATTGCACTCATGCGTCAGCCCTGTGATGAGAGTCTTGTTGTATCACAGGAAATTCATCAGTGAAATGTGATCATCCTTATCATGCTGCTGTTGACCATAATGCATGAGCTGTTCCAGACCTAACCAGTGCTCACAAATGTAGCACATAGAATGCAAGCAGAAGAGCCTGGGTTGTTAGTCATGCATCTGACGTCCTTTGTTTGCCTTTTAAGGCCCCAAACTGCCCTCAATCTGCCCTGCGTCTGCCCTAAGGTTGCCCTAACTTTGCTCTGGCGTTTAGGTGGCTAACATTGGCAAGCTCATGGGGTACAAAGGGAAAAACATCAATCATATCACCAATACCACGGGCTGCTGTATCATCATTGGTAGAGGCAGATTGCAGAATGAGCCGGTGCCTATCGACATATGGGCTGAGAACTATCTTGATCTTTCTGAGGCCGTCAAAATGATCTCAGCATGCTTTGAGGAAGAGTGAGCTGAGAACTATCTTGATTTTTCTGAGGCTGTCAAAATGATCTCAGCGTGCTTTGAGGAAGAGTGAACACTCTGTCATGTGTCACATGACACTGCAGCGGCAGCATTGATACCAATGCCTGGCTGGCTGTACAAACAATGACAAGACTGCGATTTGCACATGGTTGCTATTTTTGCATCAATATTGCCATTATTGATTTGGCGGCAGTCTACCTTGACTTCAGAATGTCAATTGTGGAGTAAACCGCTGCTCTGACATGCCGTATGCGCACATAAACTAAACTTTATGGTGCTTCATGTTATATTCCATTCAACCGGTTGCTGGCCTAGGCGCATACCGACTGTACTTAGAGAGACCATGACACATTCACTGCACTTCTACTTGTATGCTATGCATGAGCATGCATATCTGAGCCTACAGCTGTTCTTGTATTGCTGCTTCCTACCCCTGTGCCGCACAAGCTGCATGTACGCACAGTGCCGCAGTATCTGGAGTGACTAGTAGGCTACAAACACTAGATGCATAACAGTGACATACTGGAATTGCATGCACTGCGCAGTTACTCTCTGAGAAATTGCACCTTCGGACACGAATCTTAGACTCCTGACTTTCTGCTACAAGAGTGTGCTTTGAAGCTTTTGTCGCTCGTGCCAAAGTACTGCATCAGCTCGAACTGGCTCAGCAGCCAGCCAACCTTACTCAAAGATGAAGCAGCCATTGACCTTGCAGCAGCGTATGCGAGAATAGGCAGGACCATGCAGACAGGTGCTTTGCATCCTGCAGAATGATGATGAACAGCTATACTATAGTAGAGAGAACCTGTCTAGAGACACTTGTGCATATGAATGTCTTGAGATCTGTGGCAGTGGTACAGTCATCAATTCAGTCTGTGATAAACATATTGCTTTACGTCATACCCAGATCCAAAAAGGATTTGTATGATACGTGTCACTGTAGTCATTCAACCAATAAATAAGCTTGCCGATCTATATGTGCTGTATACTAGTTATACAGCACTACTTGGTAGATCACAGCTGAGTGACTGTGAAATTGCTCGTTTAAACTCAAGTTCAGATTTGGCAACTCTGCTATGACCACAAGCAGACAAGATCCACCTGCTATGTAAGATGAAAAGGTTTTAAATAAATACAAGATCCGGGATCAAACAGGAAGGACCCTTTTTTCCTCATGAGCTGTCATAAAAACATTCTTTGCTGTGGTACTGCCTTTTATTTGTTTTGCAACTGCTTCCAGCGTCTCTACTCTCCACAACTGTAAATCTAGCCTCCAAGATGCATTTCAACTCATTGCGCAGCCCAACATAACCTTCCTTGACTGCATACTGTACACATATCTGATGCAATACCCCTATGATCCAGACAGCTTACCAAGCTCGGCAAATTAGTGTATCCTTGGAAAGTGCATCTGAGATCCAATCTATCAAGGGAACTGCTTCCTGGACAGTAGCTTGATGTTGCATCATATGCTTGCTTGAAGTGACTATAGTGATCATATAACAGGATATGGAGAGCACTTGAAATTGAGTGTGTCTCTCTGTGTGTCTGTCTGATGTTGCTCTAGAATTGTGCCTGGCTCCTCATGAACTCAAGAAACTCTGCACCTGCAAACATGCAGCATTGACACATTTGGCAGTCAATTCCCCTGCCAAGTGCATGCACTCCTCACAACAGAAGGCATTACAGTGCACAGGAAGATGGGTGTGACACACACATAGGGTGCAAAAGATGCGCCGCAACATGCGCCAGACTAAAGCATGCATTCAAACCCTTGCCTTGTTCATTGATCTCATTTACAATTCCATCATTGATGGCACTGGCCACACCCTCTCCTGCACATTTCCAAATGCACATTTCCAAATGCACACTTCCAAATGCACACTTCCAAAATCAGGTGATGTCAGCAGATGCTAGACAAGCGCCTTGTTGCTCAACTCATCTTCCATGTAGCTACATTGTTGCTGCAACAGTGTTGCAAGACAGGGTGGGTCAATATGGTCATTTGGGGTGGGCCCAGGCAATGGCAACCCCGGTCCAAATTGCCTAGCAGGCATGTCTGGCAGCCAGTATCAGGTTTCACAGAAACACCAACATTGCTGTCCAGGATCACCAACACACAGCTTGCAATGCAACACAGTCATCACAATCTCCAGTGTGAGCTGTCATGATGCAACCACATATGTATTGTATGGTGTGCCAGCCATATGCAAACACTCTCCTGGCATTGCTGTTTGATGTGATGCCATTTCAATGGAGGGTGATCAGTCAGGGAATCTACAGTTGCTAGCTGGCCCCAACAACTGTCAAACCCCTGACTGATTACCATATACTGAAACGGCATCACATCAAACAGCAATGCCATTTCAATAATGGTAATGGTGAAAGGCAAACATGGTGTTGAGGTGACAGCAAGGCAAAGGGGCGGTACCATGCTCTTGGATTGCCTGCACAATTGCCCCGCCTGCAGCAAGCAAACAGTTTTAATGACTCACCAGCAGCTGCAGGTACAATTAATAGTAAAAAGAAAACAACAAAAATCCCAAACAAAACAGCTGCAGGTACATTTGCACATCTGCATACCTTCACATCTAAGCAACATGGGTGTGAACTGCCATACTAAATTTTGCCAAGCCAAAGGCATCCACAGAGAGTGTGCATGTGTTACTGAGCTTTTCCAAATGTGGCGCAAAACGGCAAAAGCTAAACAAAGACGAGCACAGAAGTTTGCTTACTTGCTGATGCTATAGCGCTCTCTAGCCGTATCTGTCCGTCAGTGTCTGCATGACAAAAGTAAGGCATTGCAGAATCTACCAATTTCTAGTCATTGGGATCAGCAGAGGATCCAACAAAGCTTTAGGAGTGTGGCTGTGTGTTACGGTGTGTCATATGCCCTAGGGAAGCTTGCTCTTATGTGTTTTGTCAGAATGCAAGCTTGCGTGCCCATTGCTCAGAATTTTTGAAACTGCAGCACTTGGGTGAGCTGGGTTTTTTTAGATCTTGGGCTGTGTGCTCAATAGCAGCAAGCCAAGACTCTTCTGAGAACTGTATCTATATGCATCACCCAGCAACATTTGTTCGACAAATTTCAAATACATGACTCAGACAGTTACATATATCTGACGGCAATGCACGCGGGCCTAGTCTATTTGCATGCTACAGGCTAAGTGCTAAGAAACCTGTATTGTGTTGCAGCCAACAACCGGTTTTTGATATGTGTCAATGTGCTGGCAACAGGTTTCTCACCTGCTCTAGATTTGAGAATGCTGTCTATCTCTGATCGTAAGTCCTCGACTTGCTTTTCGACAGACGCAACTAGCTCTTTATCCCTGTCTGCTCTCTTTTTGAGCTCTGCATCTAACTCATCTCGTGTGAGGTCCAGCTTCTGCCGCAAGCTTTGCAATCGGTCATTTTCAGAAGCCATGCTATCATCATCTGCCTATGAGTAGCTCACAATATTCACGGATTTTCGTTGCAGCGACTTGGAAATTTAGGCTTGCTGCACACAAAGCACACGGGATCCCAGGTGGGTGAAGTGAGCTGGACAGGAGTGGCAGGTTGTGCAAGCATGGTTGCATGCCAAACACTCTGCACAGTATCGAGTACAGTGCTACATAAGAAGAGCGCAAATACAGCTGCTAACAGCACCTCTTGATCCAGTTCATCCTCGTCCTGGTCCTCCAGATCCTCGTCGTTGTCTTCTCTCCGCTGGCCTGCCATAGAGTATGTTCCGACAGATCCACCAGTTGACTTGCGGGCTGTTTGTTTCGCTCTGCCGCTGTGAAACATTACAGAGATCTGCTGGCCAAATAATTGGGGTCCTGTGAAGACGAATCCTACTGGCTTGCGTTTCTAAAGCGGCGACTAGAGAGAGAGAGAGAGAGAGAGATTACAATGCTTTAGCCAGCCAGCAAGTCTGATCACATATAGAAGAAGACGAAGGTCAAATGTGGAAAACATCAAGACAGTCTAGA
>JAABUP010004458.1_pt1 | contig 22832 bp, 25 predicted proteins | sample 5559201 | NCBI WGS metagenome assembly JAABUP01 (sample SAMN10711887, study PRJNA513373) | rock metagenome | isolation source: Antarctica rocks | place: Antarctica | reverse complement strand
CATTTAGGGGTTATGCATTCAGGGGTATACTCACCTTGGGGGGGTTATGCATGTAAGGGGAATCCAATTGTGGGCGTTTGCAGTTAGTGGGGTGCGCAAGCCCCCATCCATTGTGTTCATTGTCTTGCAGTCTGTAGGGTGGCTGCATGCTTGGCTGTAGATAAAAATTGGCTGTCTGAAGCTGGGCCAATGAGTCTTGCTGGATTGCTGCATCCAAAAGGTTTGCAAGGACACACTGATGGCTGGAGCTTGGTGCAATGCCTGCATTGGTTGTAGTATGCGGACTTATGAGTTTTGTGAGCCTTCCTTCTCAAGCTCTGTGCATAAAATCATGCCTTGTTGTGCTTGCTGTCATGACCAAGGGCGGGTTCTGCCTGACAAAATCACTTGGGGTGAGGGCACATATCAACGCGATAGGTCTGCCCATTTCTGCTCTTGTACGCGACCCATGTCAATGAAGTCAGAACCCACAAAGCTGCAACAGCACAGTGTTCCACAGCCCAGATTCCTTCTGATCCAATTTGAGGCTGCTTTCCTGTCTGCAGTTGTTGGAGCGTGCTGCCTCAAGAGCAATGGAGTCCAGTCAGCATTTTGAGCGAGCTGCGTCGAAATGCCTGGATGATCTAGACAGATCTATGACTGGCAGGAATTCTTTGGACCTGGCAATCAACCAGGTTCTGGCGGGCATGGGCGCCTCAGGGGTCAGCCCAGGCCCAGGCCCATCCCCCCCTAAGAGCCCTGCCATGCGACGGAGCCGCTTTCAGATGCAAGCAGCTGCAGCAACCTGATTTCTGCAATGAATTTGAGTTGGCATGCTGTAGCAGTGATGATGCAGCCTCTATGTGGGCTGTGTGACCAGCAGCTTGGGGATGAGTTGCAGGAATGCAATTTTTGCCTGAGGTTCTGGTGTCAAATGAATCAGTGATATTGCTTTCCTAACATATGTGTTGAATCTGTGCTTTACCTTCTGCGTATGGCACTTCAGCTGGTCTTGTCAGAGAAGATTGCATGGACAGCCAGTATGATGTCACCTTATATTTATTTTATGCCTTTCTTTGTGTGTGTGCTCCTTAACCTTAAATTTCCATCTTCTGCTTCGGTTGTGGGTCCTTCAAGTCATGCATCTCATGCTCAAGGTATCAGCTTTTACATTTGCACGAGACTTCAGTTTGCGTGCAATTGTTAAAAAATCCAGCATCTTATCAACAGACTGCGCTCAGGTTGGCAGCTGTTTCCGCATGAAATCGCACAGACATGTAACAGACGACATACCAAGTGCGAAACAGATTTTCTCCTGATATTTCTCCCAACAAGGCATGCTGCTGCATAGTATACATTACAACCTAAGACATTCCGTTTGCATGCAAATAGCAAAACATGCATATAGTGAAACATAGGTGTCTCAAGGACGTCAGCAAAGTGTTGAACAATGTCATGAGATCAAAAATCCAATCTAAGAGCTCAAGGTGAGTACTTTTCAAACAATCAAAAATTGTTCACAACACGACGCAGGTTTTTTGATTGCATCCTGCCACCCTCAACATCATCAGCAACCATTGTTTTGAGCACAAGTATCATGTACTGCATCATTTACATTCCAATCATGACTCATCATCTTTTAAATGTCATCCTCAACATCAGACCTGTGGCTATGATCCTCTTCGTCAGATGTGTGACTATCATAGTCAGTGCCCCTAGAGTTGCATGTGTCCAACCAACGGTTGTGAAGAAGAGCTGCCATCCGCAACTTGTCCTGTTGCATGGCATCAGCTGTGTGTTGACCCTGCCAGCTGTCTGTGCTTGCGCCCATACTGTACCCCTCATCTTCATAATAGCAAGAGCTGTATGCAACTTCCTCACTGTTGTGCACAAACACATGTTGTGCCTCTACCCTTGTTGTGTCTGCTTGCTGAAGTACAACAGTGCAAGCAGATCCAGATGATCTAGACATGTATGACTCGAGCTGTGTTGCTGAAGCAGAAGACTGGTTGCAGGTCAAAAGGGTAAGACTAGTCAGGGCTTGCAGCCAATCAGGCTTGTTGATTTCTGTGTTTGTGCCACCTAGATTGAGTATTTGAAGGTTGGTTAAAGCTGCAAGATGATGCAGGCCTTGCACAGGGTGTGATGTGCACAGGTTGCTCAATTCCAGGCTTGTCAGGCTAGTGAAGTAACCCAAAGTACAGCACATGCAGGCTGTATCTCCAGCTATGCGACAGTGGGAGATTTTGAGAGATTGCAGCCCTGGTTGTAAGTTACTGTAATGCACTAAAGGGAATGCTATGTTTGCGTTGTTGATGCTCAGCGAGGTCAGGAGTGGTAGTCCAGCAAGGACGTGGAGCCCAGGATCCCTTCCAAAATGTACCGAATCCAATCTCAAAGCTTGCAGGTTTGTCATCGTTGTGCAACTCTGCCATGACTTTTGGTGGCGTTCTCTCCACTGCAGGTTGTACCCTTTGATCTCCAGGCTGGTCAAATGGGGTAAAATCGGCAAGTCGCCAATAACATTTGTATGTACACCGTCCAAACGTGCCAGCCCGCTGAAAAAAGCAACTGTCAGATGCTTCAGGTGCGGCAAAGACTCCAAATCCATGCTGGTGCTGCTCTTATCATGATGCTGCTGAGAGCTGGCTCTCGGGACTGAACTAGGACGTGCTGGCCATGGTCTGCAGACCAAAAAGTGGCACATTAACTTGCACATAGCGTGGTCTTGCAGTGACCGGCACACGACAATACCTACCCGTAGCTGGATGATGCAGCTTCATCGGTGGACGAAGTATCGGGGCACCGGCCAGAGTAAGCTGTTCGACCTGACTCTTGCCGCCCAGAGATCCGTAGATTCTTGAAAGAATCTACCGCTTGTGCCCACCACTTGCGAAGAAAAGACATCAAACGCAGCTTTCTCTGCTTACGCTCCCTTGCAATGTGGCTGATTATCTGTTGGAGAGCATCAAGAATTTGTCTTGGGCAAGACGAGGTTCCAAGTGGTAGAAAGAGATTGGTTTTAGAGCGTTACAGATACACGCGGTAATACGACGTATTACACAGTAAAGTACGCCGTTTTCAGCCGTCCTTTTATGTATTACGCCGTTCTTCGCACCGCCGCTATTTCCCCTCTCGCCGCTGTCGCATGTGGCTCGCATGTGATACGCTGAAGATGACTGATGCCACGCGCTGACAGACGAGTATGCTGGAACGCACTCATACAAGCGCCGCTCCTGATCTCGCGGCGTGCACAGCTGTGCAATGTTCACGCTCCTTCTGATACTGAGTTTCCAGATACATCGCTCGACGTCAGTATTGTTGAAGAAACAAGGTCGCCTCGCTGCCATTGCAACAGCAGATTCAGCAACCTGACTTCGCCGAACGCCTGCGGTGTGTTTGCTTATGTGTTGATTGGAGTATGATTTGCGATATGCATGGGTATATCACGGCTTGCATCGATTCAATACTGACCGTGCGAGTTTGGCACACAGGCAAGTTGCTGCGAGCCTTCCTGCCAGCTCGCGTTCAAAGATACAGCAAAGATACAGCTGTCCCGCTCGCACCTGCACTTGGAATTTGTTCAGTTGAGGTCACGCGCAAGCTAAGTATGTACACGGCGCGCTACCTCGGAGGTCTGTCGTATCTCTGGTGCATGTTTGCAGACTGCAGGTGTCGTTGTCAAGACAGCGAGTGTTGTTGCTAAGTATGTGCTTGGGCAGCAGCACATTGCTGATGTGAATCAGCTGAGAGCACATAGTGTGGGCCTGATGCACTATATGTGCCAGTATCCAGGCCTTGCACAATATGCACTGCAGCATGCGGCGTGAGAATCATATTGGCAAGGCAAAGTTTGGTGATGCAACTGACAGCCATTGCTGTGAAAATGGCAAGGAGGTGTTGCATGGCACTCCTCATGCAAGCAGAAGTCTTCCACAGAAGCTTGGGTTCTTTCCTATTTTGGAAAAACATCAGGTCTTTCAGCTGTGCATTCTAGATAGCACGCTCATCATCAGGTGAGACTCTTTGCACACATGTTCCTCCTACCAATACAATACGTTTGTGTGCATGTGTGTAATAGTGATCAAGAGAGTTACAACGTCATGGATATCTGTGCTTTGTTCTGTGTTTTGTGCCTCATGCACATGTGTGTCTTATCTCTAGCTAGCTCTATAGAGAACTATAGTTATAAGCTCAGCTACATTTGCATACAAATGCGCATTGATAGGAATCAGAAAGCAGCTGTAACATCATGGCCAAATGTGATTTTTGTGTGTTGTGTTCTGTGTTGTGCTGTGTTCTGTGTTGTGCTTTGTTCTGTGTTGTGCTGTGTTGTGTTTTGTGTTCTATTCTATGCTGTGCTGTGCTGTGCTGTAGTGTGTTGTGTTGTGTTGTGTTGTGTTGTGTTGTGTTGTGTTGTGTTGTGTTGTGTTGTGTTGTGCAATGATTTGGTGCCTTTTGTTTATGTCATATGTAAAATGTTGTGGGAACAATCAACTGTGTTTGTAGGCAAATTCAGTTGACATCAAATTCAGATCGCATCTTTAAAAGTTTAGTGTTTGTGGTGCTAGAGAATGTTTTTGGTGTGTTGCAGCAGGCACAATGAATGGTATTTGCAGGCAGTTTCAGTTGACATATGTTATTGTTCTTTTGGGTTGCATTTGAAAATAGCCGGCCCGAAGGGCCGGCATGTAGCTTGTCTGTAGGAGAAATTTGGCGTTTTGACGGTGGATGGCGGGACATAATACGGCGTCGTATTTCTGGCAAAATTGTGACAATTGACCGGGTGATTTTGGGTGTGAATTGGCCAGCTCGGCCGGCACTTTGCCAGGGACTTGCCGGCAAATTGACCGGCAATTGCCCATCATCTACGCGACACTTGTTTGACCAACTTGGTGGCATGGGTACTGCTGGCATGACGTCCTGCTGGCGTCCTGCTGGCGTCCGGCCGGCACGGCATTTTGCTGGCTCTCTGCTGGCCTGGTCGGCATGCGACGTGCCTTCAGCTGGGTAGTGGTGCGAGTAGCTTGGCATTTGACTGGCGCGACGGTAGCCCTTGACTGGCCCTTGTGGGAAAGTTTGGGATTAGGGCGACTTTGGATTGGCAGACAAGCGACCTCGCTGTGGCTTTTAGGCAGCACTGTGCGCCTTCAGTCGCCTTGTCCAAGAATTGAGCAGCATTACTGCGGCGACCTAGTAGCCTCGAGAACGGCCCTCTTAGCAAGTGACTGGCATTGGCTGCCGCGGTGTATGCAGTCTCTGAACGCAGCATCAGAAGTTCGCGCCCAGCAGCAGCCCGCGCCTGTTGCCATCAGTTACCGGATCTACTTGCAGATCCAAGCATTTTGCCAGAACATACTTTGCCAAACAGCACAGCGAGGTCATTGCATGCAACTAGGTCACTGTATGTCACTTATGCCATTGCTCAGGCACACGCATGTCATTGTGTCAGCTTGATGCGCATGCAATGACCATGCATAGGAATAGCTTGTCATGCTGTACAGCAGTCAAAACAGCATGGTGCCAGATTTGTGATTCAACAACGTCAGCATTTTCACCTGGATGATGATTGCAACAACGTCCATGCAGCAACAAGATATGCGCAATCCTCCTTGCAAACAGCAGCCTATGCATATAATGCAAGCCAGCGGCACACCATGTCCAACAGTGATGGTCAATGCACAAGAAAGTTGTACATCTGCCTGTTTCAGAGTGTAAATACTGCTCTTCTAGTTTGAAATGTATCAGTCTACCACACAGTCATTTGTGCTATGTACCTCCCATAAGCAATACTGGTAACTGCCATTAGTAGTGCTGGTCACCCTGCACAATCCATGCACCTGCTGTAAGTACGTGCGCACAGCATCAGCAAAAGCCATGCCAGGTCACAGTCCTGCTATGCACTATGTCTGTTGTGTCACTTTGTCTTGGCAGACAGCAGCCGGCACTTTTTGCTTACAAGGAATGGATGTGACACAACACTGCTGCGCAGTTGTCCAAATGAATGCAGTCTGCCACTATGGTGCAACTCTGCAAAGCCGGCCGGCTAGCAGACTGCAATCTGGATTCCTTCAATGCATTTTCAGTGCTTGCCCCCTCATCCCCGCATTATGTGTCTATGATAGCACTCTGAAGCTGCTAATGAGAGCTGTCTGGTAATGTGCTTATCATGTACACGCACCACCTGCATGGGCTGCAACAGGGCCTTGATGATTTCTGGGCTGGTACAAGCTAGCAGGCTGAAATCCGGTTGCCTTTAATGCATTTCCAATACATGCTTTCTTATCCCAGCAAACACATCACTGTGAAGCTGCTGATGAGAGCGGTCTGGCAATGTGCTTATCATGTACATGCACCACATGCGTGGGCTGCAACAGGGCTTTGATGATTCTTGGGCTGGTCCGCAGTTTTAACGCCTGACACTGCACTGAGTCTGGATACCCCCTGTTATATTTGCAGCATCATGTAACTTGTACAATGTGCTTAATGGGCTGGCAACCACAACAGCAGTACATGTTAAAGAGATGCAGCAAGCATGCCTGAACTATGCGTTCATTGGGTGCATACAAGATGGCATGTGTAGCACCTTATAATGTAATTTCACTGTAGAGTTCACCATGCAACGTGTGGATATCATGTAGTTTAGATGCACACAACTTTGCAGAATCTGCATTTTGTGCATACTATGGCACTAGACGTTCGACACACACCGATTCTGCATTTTCCAGACTGGTTGATTCGTAAGGACTTGGTACATCTGTGATACATGCGTATTGTTAAGCAGTCCCGCTATCGTTCTGACCAGGAGTCACATTCCTAACAACGTCTCAAGGCATATCAAGACAGAATAACTGCTTATTCAGGCAACACACACCTGAGCGCCTGGAACTATCATTGCAGAGAGAAGACCAAGCAAAACACTTTTGTTGGCATAGACTACTAACACAGCAATATCTTAGATGACTTGATAGCTTGATTTGACGCATGGAATCGCTATGCGGACAGTGGTGTTTCTGCTGCTGTGACACTGTCCTCAAGGCCACAGGTTGCTTCTGTACTGACCAATTAGACAAGACTCGGCCTGCACATGCGCAGCATCATGTCAGCAGATGAGCATATTGAGAATGAACAGAAGATTTGCTACAGATTAACAATGCGTCAGATACTATTTTTTGCTATATTCCCCTCTCCTGAGCATGCAGAGAGTCCTGCTTGAGAGGACAGGTGTACCTGATGAGCTACACCATAATATCTATGCCATCGTCAGAGGTGGCAGGGTACAAGGCTGTCAACGCTGGCGGGGGAGTGAACTAAACAACAGCAGCATGTGATAGAGCTTGCAGGACAGTAGCTGCCAGCTCATCCTGGTGGAGGCTGTTGTTGAACTTGCTACAGATACTGCTAGCCTGCATGGTGCTGTGCAACAAGTCCTGGGTCAGCAGCTTGGCCTTCTGCTTGCTCAATGTATTCTGCTGGGTAGCACTGAGATTGCCGCTTGCAGACCGTCTGAGTGCTGCTGTCTTTAGGTCTTGTAACTTCTTTATTGTTTTGGAGGAAAGCACCAGCCTATGCTTGGCCAGCTTAGTGGTTTCTGACATCATGAGTACCGGCAGGTCCATGCCTGTATACAAAGCTTGCAGGCTGGCCTCCAGCTTACATATATGCCTAGTCCTCTGTGCGATAACAATTGCAGAGCAGTGCTGGTTGACAACAACTTTGTTGAAGGCCAAGATCCTATTGAGATAACTTAAGTCCTGCTGCCTAGCAGAGTGTCGCCCAATGTGATGGATGTCACTGCAGGGCGCCCCAAACACTGTGTAAGTGATGTGATTGCTGCCTGCATGGATGCTGAGAATAGTTGTCATACTCGCAGACAGCTGGGTGTGACAGGCTGCCGCTTGATTTGCACTGTATTGACGTGTGGCAACATATAAGTCGGAATGAGCAGAGTGTAGACATCGTGACAGGACGTGCGGCTGCGATGGTCTGCCAACAGCATTCCACTGGCGATCAGCCAGCTCTGAAACAAGCTTAGTGAAGTGTTAAACTTGCTGAGTGTTGGCCCTGTCAGTCAGGCGCCAGCTGCTGGCTGCCTAAGGCTGGTTGTGTTCCCTACTCGTTCTCTGCTAGGCCAATTGCCAGCCAAAACACCGCTCATCGTTGCTCAACTGCCGGCAATCTGCCCGTTGGCCGGCCTGTTCTCGGCCAACTGCTGGGCCATACCTGGTCAACTGTTGAGCCATGTCAACGTCGGGCCAACGCTGGCCATATGCCGACTTGTGCGACCTAACGGCTGTCCAGTTGCCGGTCAGATGTCAGCCTGCCTTGTTGCCAGTGCAGCGTCGGTTACACGCCGGCTGTATCTCCACCCCAACGTCAAGCTTTGACACCCGTTAGCCACCTTTGTTGCAGGCCACTGTTCAACCTGTTGCTCAACGACAGCTGGTCACTTGCTGCCACATTGTCGCTAAATAGCTCCCCGCAATTTTGCCAGAAATACGACTTCATAACATACGCTAGGTATGTGCTTATGAGTCATCTCGGATGAGTAATGCACCTGACAGCCTTTGCGCGTTGACCGGGCTTGTAAACCTTGAACCACCGGGACGGAATGTTGCAGCTCCTGATGCCTTCCATACCGCCACCCGGTGCAAGACACGGTATCAAGGTGTGGTAATCAGCTATTAACCAGTTTGAGTTGACAGCATGCCCCCCACACATCACAGTATCACGGTAAGAAGGGTTGGCTTAGAAGGCTTATCTAGCGAGGAGCTGCTGCAGCGGTTCACTGACAAGCAGCGCAAGCGCATCTATTCCAAGCGCGTGCTGGGGCTGGACGCATGTGGCAACCCACTGCAGTCCCTGGAAGGGCTAGAGGCCTACTCTCAGTTGGTGTCGTTGTCTATGGCTAGATGCCAATTGACAAGCCTTGGATGCACGGTGCGGTAGTTGTCCTCACGTATCAACTTGTCAGCGTCAGTTCTGTTGCTGCATGGCTTTGATACAGCGTGCTCTGCCTGCAGCTGTTGAGCTCATCTCTGAGGCACCTGGACATATCTGGCAACACTCTTGAGAATCTGCAAGGTGTAGAACAACTCTACAACCTGACCTGGCTGGACGCTGGCCATAATGCCCTGCAGGCAAGTAACACACACAGTCTGTCATGTCTGCGTAATTTTGTCCAAGCAGCTGATGCTGTCGGTGCCTATGTGATTGATGGTGTGACATCTTCTATGTCCTTTCTACTGCAGTCTGCAGCAGAAGTCACTCGCTGCTCACAGTTGCAAATTCTGAGCTTGGCTAACAACCATCTTACATCCCTAGATGGCTTGGAAGGTAAGCTCGTCACAGCGTTGCCTCTTCTTCTTCTTCTGCCATAGCAGCCCCTATCACTTTGCCTGACAGCATCTTCTGCCGTTGCATGGAAACCCTCAAGGCGTGCTACTACTATAGCACTTGCATGCGTTATGCTGCCGTGAGAAACTGCCAGTCAGTCTGGCGCATTACCAGTATGCTACATGTGAACAGTTGCACAGAAAGCGTTGTCAGCCGGAAAGCCTCGTCACTGCAAAGCAAATAGTGATGTCTCTCAACCAGGCCCCTTTTCACAGCCCCTCTTGACCAGCCCCTCTTGACCAGCCCCTCTTGATTAGCCCCTCTTAATCAGCCCCTCTTGACCAGCCCCTCTTGACCAACCCCTCCTGCTGTGTGCAGGCTTACTAAATTTGCAGTCCCTGCGTGTTGAGGGCAACAATATCAAGCAGGACTTGGACATCAGAACCCTAGCGGCTTTGCCCAATTTGCGGCACCTAGGGTTGGCAGGGAATCCGGTCATGGCTGACATGGACTTTAGTCAGCAGCGTGCTTTCCTGGTGGACCTCATGCCAGGTATGGTAATGATCTTGACAATGTAATTACTGTTACTACAAAGATTGCAACAACAGTAACAATGACATTACTGATTGTAATAGTACTGATGAAGGCAGTGACAGTAACAACAAAACAATCACATTAACACTAATCACTATCAAGCGAATGGTGACAACACTTGTAATGACATCAGTAATAAGAGTGATTATCATCTTCATCAAGTCCTGTCCCAGCGTCAGCATGCAAGGCCAATTTTGCTTTTGCAGCGAGGCTTGTCTTGAACGTGCTTATTCATCTTGGCACCAACACCTAAGTTACTTTGACAGTGAGGCATGACAACTGTGTTGAAAACAATGTCAGCTTCGCTGTCTGAATAGATCTCCCCTAAACCCTAAAATAGTCATGATTTCAAACAGCAGCGTTAGTGGTGATCTTCCTGATATGTTTTAAAGTAGGACCTGGCTGAATAAGTAGCTGAATAAGTAGCTGAACGAGTACAAGGCTGTGTGTGCTGTTGCTCTTTAGCACAATCCATGAACACGTGGTGCTGTTTCAAATTGTGTGTATTCTAGTAGCACAACACATGGTACATGGACTTTTAGTGCTTTTATCAAATATCTGCAAACATGTTTTGACAGAAATTCTCTTGAACTCTTATTGTGAGATAATGAAGACCAGGTAAGCTTGATCCCAAACTGATGTGTGACTGATGCTCACACTGGTCAATATACAACAATGGCTTATTAATAAAATAATAATGGCACTAAATGGTATGCAGGCCTACTAACGCTGGACAGTATTCAACAATGGCCTACAATACACACTGATAATGGCACTAAGTATATAATGCTATGCAGGCCTACTAACGCTGGACAGTCAAGCAGTGTGCAGTAGTGTGAGCGCTCATCTGTATTCTGTCCGGGAGAGCAAGCTGGGACGAACTCATCCCCACCAGTTCAATGAGCAGCTGCTGTTTGAAAGCTCAGGTGAGCATTCATCCCCATACATGTTAAGTCATGATAGGCCTATTGTACAAGGCATACCCCAATGCTTGCCAGCAACTGCTGCTGAGGCTAAGGCCCTACCCCATGAGGGGGGCATCAGCTCTCGTCATGCATCCTCATCACCCAGTCCTGTGCACATGCACTGTTTGTATAGCTTGCAGTTCTGATTTGATTGCCAGTTTGAGTTGTCTTCAAGTCAATGATTACTGATACCTTTGAGTCATCATACACTATTGATAGTGGCTGGTACAGTAGTGCCTGACAGGTCAGATGTTGATGCTCGTTGCATTGAATAAAGCATGGAACAATCTGGGAGTGTGCTTCCGTCAGTGTTGACTTGATATTTATGGGGCCCATGCCAATTCAGTAGCTCTCAGCTGAATTTGGGACATTGCTGAGGTGTATGTTACATGATCAACCCTGCTTGAGCATGATTCTGCGTGAACATGGCCTATGGGTTACCCCCTCTCAAGAGTGCCATTCATGCACTTCCACCATGTGTTCATGCATCCGTTCATCTATTCATCAAACATGCGAAAACACTGCAGGAATGTACATCTTGAGATAGTAGTTCAAAGACATGCTGAAACCAGAGTTGACCAAACCTTTTCCCCAATGATACCATGTTGTTTTGCTTGCAGATAATACAGAGACCCCTGTGGTCAAAATCAAGGCTGCTCCAAGTTTGGCCATTCACCTGGCTGCTAAACAACATCAGCAGGAGTCGCAGCTTCCACAGCAGCTTCCAAAGCAGCTGCGACAGCAGCACTCACCATCGCAGAATGCTCTGTCAGCTCAGCTGCATCAGTCACAGCAGCTGCCACAGCAGCTATGGCAGCAGCTGCAGCAGCAACAGGCACAGGCACAGGCACAGCAGCTCAAGGCCAAGAGGCCAACATCTGCCCCTCAGGTTAAAGGGCCCCAGATTGCCTTTGGGCACAAGGCCGATTGGGACTTCTCCACTGGCAGCAAACAAGTTGATGGGCAGCTTGATGGGCAAGCCAAAGGGAAGTCTGATAGGCTCAATGGGCAGAATCTTGCCCTTCTGGGGGACACTGACTGGGGCCACTTGAGGACTGAGGTTCCAGTCAACAGACATGTCACCGTGGAGCATGCCTGTCAGCTTGCCCATCATAGGTCAGCCAGCTTGCCTTTCGGCAACAGATCTGAAAGGCAAGGCACTCCTTTGAAGGGCAGACCGGGCTCAGCTGCCCTCGACCCCCCAGCCAGTCCCTCCCCCAAGACCCCAGGGGGATCCATTGCCAAAGCAGGCATGCAGGTGCTTGACGGCACTTCTTCTTCTCCTCAGCCTCCAAAAACCCTAAGTTTTGGGACTCAGCTGCCTGTAAGTCCTGCCGCATCAAGCCCTAGATCTCTGTCTCCTAACAGCTACCTTGCCAGATCAGGCATGTCCAAAACCCTACCCGACTCAGGTGCAGGAATTGGCAGCCCTAGGCTGACCCAGCCGCGCTCTTCTTCACCCTTATCCAGACCAGGCAAGCCGCAGACCCTAGCCTACCCTAGCTCAGGCCAGCTCTGTTCTTCTTCCCCACTGTCCAGGCCAGCCACAGCTGCATGCCTAGTAGATCAGTCAGAGGGTCAAAAGACGCCACCTGGCAGGGCTGCTAGATCCAGGGGCCGCACCTCTTCTTCAGCGTGGAGAGCAGCTCAAGAAGAAGCGCAGAAGCTGGATCCGGCCAAGCCTTCCTTCATGCAGAGCCTCAGAACTCGTAGCCTGAGTCCTGAGTCTTGGCGTGCCAAATCCAAAGGCACAGCTGTGGCTCGGCCCACATGGCAGCAGTACGAGAGGCATGTGACGCCTGACAGGGCTTTGGCCAGACCAGCCCCTATCAGGAGAGTCTTCCAGGGCATTGCCAGGACTGCCCCTGGTATGCATGATCAGCAGGGCAGGGCAGTTTGCAGCGAGCTTGCAGAAGCTGGCCCTAGTGGAGTTGACCATGTGCCTAATCAGGCTCCCACAGTCAGTTCGAAGCCTGTCAAGAAGAAGAGCTCTGTCAAGAGGTTGGAGTCCCCAGCGCAGTCCGCAGGGGCGTCCCCAGCTGTGAAGGCCTGGTCCCCAGCAGGCAAGGCACCATTCACAGCTAGGGCTGCACCTGGAAAGCCCCTGTCCCCAGCAGCAAAGAGTCAGTCCCTGGGATTGCAGCCGTTCCATCCTTCTGCTTCAGCCAGCCTGGCTGGTCACACCCAGCTGGAGGGCTCTTCTGGTGCCAGGGCATCCCCAGCTCAGCCTCAGCCCATCAGGGCAGGGCAGCAGGCCATAGCTGCCCTGTTGGCTAAACAGGCTGCTTGGCAGGTGACCAGGAGTACCAGCTTACCACCAGTACTGTCTGAGATTACTGCGTTATTACGGTGTAACTCTGGGTCGATCCTGACCCCTCCAGCCAGGACAGCAACTGAGCTGGCAGTGGCTGCAGACCCACAGCTGGGGCAGGCTGCATGGGAGTCAGCCACAGCTGTGGTGATTGATGGGTCACCGAGGCAGCAAGCGCCCTCACTTGGGACCGCAGCTGTGGCAGCTACAGCTTCTGCAGCAGCTGCTGTACAGAAGCTGCCAGATGGCGCCAAACAGAGCATTGCAGCCTTATTCACTGCTGAAGATGCAGTACCCTCCCAAACGCAAGCAGCAGATCCTGTCCCGAAGCCTTCTTTGTCCTCTCGGAGTCTAAAGTCTGAGCTCAGGGTCAGCTTTGCCAAGCAGATTCAAATCAACATCGAGACTGAGGGGCAGCATGCACAGCGTGCCTCCAGAACTTCTGGCGGGAACTACTTCCTGGGTGCGGGCTACTTCCAGGAGGCGGGAAACGGCATGGCGGCAGAAGAGCATGCAGCGCCAAAAGCAAGGCAGGGATCAGGGATTGAAAAAGCAGACGAAGGTCTTGAAGTAGAAGAACAGGATGAAGAAGAGGAAGAAGAAACAGCGGCAGAAAATCTGTGTGATGCAGGTGAGCAATCGTGGAGCCTGCCTAGCTAGTATATATGCATGATCCTTTTTGTCCTTTCCCCCCTTTTTTGAAGTTCAGGGGAGGGGGGGGGGCTGAATACAGCATTGCACAACATGAAACTTTCAGCAGGGGACAGCATGCTATAGGATATGAAACATTTGCTCAGCTGGTCAAACAGACTTTTAGCAGACTGGAACAAATATGTACAGTACAGATTCTCAAGTGGCTGCTGGCAATGCTTTTGGCAGAAACACATTTCAGCAGCTTCAAACACACAAACTGCCAAATCACGTTTTAGCTTGATGCTGTGTGTACAGTGCACTTAATCTTGGTGTTGCAACTGCCGTGGCTCATCGCAATTCCTAGAAGTTTGAAATTAGATTCACGGCTCTGAAATCACTGCGATTGTGTCAATCCCTTGCTTTGCATGTCTCAGAGTAGGCCTTTGCCTCCCCGTCTTCCGATGTCTTGTTGCTGCTGTTTCTGTTAAGATCATGCGAGCTTGCCTGAGAACTCGTGCCTCTTCCCGGCACAACCCGACGCACGCGCATTGGCCGCCATGGCCTCGACCTGATTAGCCTCTCCTTTGTTTCCCCGTAGTGACTCACAAAGTCATCCTCTTTCGCCAGAACAGCACATACCTGAAAGACCTTGCTCACGTAGCTTCCTGGCCCTTGGACGTCATCGAGCAAGTTTTGTGACAGACGATGCAACCTGCTCCTTCGAGGTGAATGTGCTGCCCGCGCATTTTTGCTGTCAGCCTGATCCAACGAACGTGTATCGACCCTGATATACCTTGAGGCCTGACTCCTTGTGCATAACCCTGCAGGGCATCGCGTGCAGCTGCCCGCCAAGCTGCAGCTGTGCCACGCACAGAATCATCCCTGTGGAATCGCTCAGAGCGATTAGTTGCACAGGACAGACAACACACGACTGGCCAGCTCCTGCCGAGACGCAGGGTTCTCTTGCTCAAGCCACTGCAGGATGAGTTACAGATGCAGCCGGAGTGCGCGCTCAAGCCTCTGCGCATCAGCAGAGCAGAAAGCGACACCACAGACAGCAGCTCGGTGCTCAGCTTCAGCCCCACTTCTGTGCTCCCACAGCGTGCTGCGCAGCACGAAGTTGGCAGTGGAATACTATTTAAGGCTCTGCAGAAGCAAGACCACTTCATCAAGGAGGGCTCTACAAGCAATGCGCATGACAAAGCGGAGCCAGTGTCAAGCAAGCCGGTAGGGAGCTGGACTTCTCGTCAAACATTTCACGATCTGTCAGGGCACCAAGGGACAGTGTCAGCCCTGCCAGGAGCCTCCAGCCCTGACCCAGCAGCACCCATTGTCATACCCCCTCAGCCAAGGGCCTTGCAGCCCAAGGAACCCACAGCCAAGCGCAGCACTTTAGAGACAGCTTGGCGCTGGAAGTTCAAGAGACAGTGGGGAAAGGAACAGCTGCGAGGCCACCTTCCTGAGCACCACTATGATGATGATGAATCCAGCAATGACCCTTGGCACGATGCCTTGCACATGATCCAGGCAGCAAACACCACGCCAGCGGCTGGCGTGCCAATCTCAGACCATGACTGCTATGCTGAAGCATCACCATCACCTCTGCTTGATGATGATGACTTGGATGGCCTGCTGGAGATGGACTCACCTGTGACTGATGTCACCCATGTTGCGAGTGACATGGTGCGCACAAGCTCCTCTCAAGCCCTTGCTGAGGCTGCTGCCAAGGCGCGTGAGCTGCGTCAATACCAGGTAATGCACCTCAGCTTCAGCAACCATCCTATCTGAATGGACCTGACTTGATCTACTGCACTTGGCATGCTGCAGTGATGGTATTCCTGACTTTACAGTGTGCTAAACCACTCTGCATAATCCTGCTGTCTTGGCTGCTGTATCAACACCGTCGAGCCACAGGCTACATAAGGGCATCAGCACATTCTCAATCGCTTGTGCGAGGACCATCACACCATATGGCTGTCTTGCTACATGACACGTCTCAGCCTGTAATTGTCACATGACATGTTTCAGCACGTGACTGTCTAAAGTGTCACTTGAGTGCATGCAGGTGAGGGTGCAGCAGCAGAATGAGCAGGTCTTCAGCAGCTCATGGGGCCAGCCTCCCCTCCCTGCTGCCAGGTGCAACCAGCCCTTCTAGGAGCTGCCAGGCGCAACCAGCCCTTCTAGCAAGGTCAGCACTTTGCACGTTGCCTTGGTGCTTTCCTTCACTCATTCGTTCATCAATCACAAGACTCCCCATACGGTCAGGAATACCGTCCTGAGTGGCTCTACTGTTGAACCAGTTTTGACTGAGCACTGCAAGATTGCATCAGTACTGCAGTTGGGTTGTGGGTCTGCACCTGCTCTGGCTTGGTACAGGACCAGTTGTCAAACAATTGCACTGGTGTGGTGGCCTGCATGAGTGTTACATTCGTGCACAGGATTCATTGAATGTCATTGTTGGTGTGTTGCAGGAGCCATATGGATGCATGCATCCTGTCAGGAAAGGGTGAAAGAAGCAGTAACAAGCAACTCCCAGGGCAGGATCAAGACCAAGCACTTGAGTGTCCATGATATGTCTACGCATTCACAGAGGTGCATAGACAGGGGCCAGTAGTCAGCACTGCAAAAGCTGTTGACGCATTCTTTGTACATTATTAGCTTGCAGAATGAATCTTGAACTTAGCTTACATGGCGATAAGCATTGCTTTCCTTGCATTATTCATCTGAGTGATCCAGATGGTTAAATAGATTTGACAGCAGATAGACTTCTGACAGCTGTTTGCTTCAACACAATGTACAAATTCCTTGACTAGTGACTGCGTTCAAGAGAGAGTCCAGCAGGGTTTTGTCTTTGCAGTGTAACCACAATCTGTCAACACTCATTTACAGCTACAGTGTGCTGAGCATTGAGGCGTTGTCACCAACTTTGTCACACCAAACGTGCCTGATTGTATGCCCCTGTAAAGCTGATTTGTGATGGCAGCAACCAACAGGTCAAACAGTCACACACAATATGAATTCTGCAACTGTACACCACTGAGCTGATTACACAAAACCTCCAGCATCACGCTGTACTCGGGAAGCTGCTGTCAGTGACCCTTCTTGACTCCTCTCAAGTAGCTCTTCAATGTGCTGGGTTGTGCGCCCCTGCAGCAGTGCAACAGCTGCCATCAGTGCAAGGCCACACACAATGCATCTCGTGTTGCATCATAAACATGTCAAAACAGGCAAAGCACCAAGTCTGACTACAGTCATGCCAGCTGCTCTTCAGACTTGCAAAAATTGCATAGCCTGCGTCATGATGGGGCATGGCTATATGCTGCCCCACACACAGCACAAGAAGTACATCAGATAGGCATTGTCTGCGGTGGCAGTCATGCCAGCTATTGTGTGAAACCGCCCATGGAGACTGCTGACTTTAGGTGTGTGTAGCTCGTGTCAGGTAAGCAAAACCTGCACAATGACAAGCTCCCCATATACACCCAAATACCACACACAGATCGTGCTGACCAGTGGGACACACACTCACTGTCCATGCACCACAATAGATGATTGTCACCAACTCTTCTGCTAAGCCTGTAACAAACACTGACCTGATGCCGTAGCAGCATGACAGCAGTCAGAATCTGCTTCTCATGCTCGGACAGGTCGCAGTGGTGCCCAAGGCGTTCAAGGCGTGCTCTGCGGGCTTCATAGAACACCAGTGCCGCTGCCACTGACACATTGAAGGAAGAGACAAAGCCTGACATTGGGATGTAGGCTGTCGAGTCTGCCAGCTTGACTGCCTCTGCTGATACACCTGAGTCACAGGGCAGGGGCACAGGGATTTGTCACAGCAGCTTCACATTGACACCCTCAAAACCACACAGAAACCCTCTCAGAAGAGGAAGGTTGCCACAACATCATCAGCTTAACCAGCATGCAGTACATGCCCTGTGCATGTTGCGATGGGCAGCACCAAACAGTAACCATGTTGACGAGGCAGGCAGGTGCAAGTGCAAATACACAAGACCTCTGCGCAGCCCGATTGACAATACAGCAAGGAAAGGCATTAGTGTACAATCTTGCTGTAGCAGCACAGCCTGAAACAGGAAGTCCCGGGTGAACTAGCAGCTTGTTTGCACAGTATGAATATCTTCTGAGGCAGAAATGTGTTGCTTGATGTCTGCTGTTACCTTCTCGCTCATTGCCAAGAATGACAGCTGTGGGCTGAGTCCAGTCCACGTCATGAATGCTGACAGCATCAGGGTCAAAGTGAGTAGCCACTACATGGTATCCGGAGGCCTTTGCAGTCTGAATGCATGATGCAGGGCTATCCCACATTCTTATGTCCATCCATTTCTCAGCGCCTGCGCTGTTGCGCTGCTTGCGCGCTCTATAGCGCTGGCTCTCAGCATTGATGCAATGCACTGCTCCTAAGCCCAGTGCTGCAGGGTAAAGATGTAGGATAAGAATGACGCGTGCTTGCTAGAGGGGTCAGCATATACTGATGATGCTGAGCGCATGATCATGAGCTGATGCATTCATCCATGATTGATGCTCTAGTGTATGCAACTGCAATGTTGCAAAGCAAACGCAATGTTGCAAAGCACCTGCAATGTTGCAAAGCACTTGCCTGCTCAGGAACAACTGGTTAAGGTACGTGAAACTGCAGCATGACATGTACAGCCTTACCATCTGCCGACCTACAAACAGCTCCCAAGTTTCCCATGTCATGCAGGCCTGCAAACCAAAGGTCTTGCTAAAAATGAAAACACAGAGCAAAAGCTTCAAATGTGTCATGCCAATCTACGAGGTGTATCTGGAGAGCTCACTGACCTTCCACAATTGGTAGTATGCTGAAAGATCTGCCATTGACTACCTGCATGCAATGGTTGTGTACTTGCAAACTCAGGCCTAGCTCAATATCGGAGCGTGTATACATGTACTTGCGCTTGTCTGGCTTGCGTTCAATACCGAAGTGCAGCAGGAGATCTCACCTTGTCCAAAGTTGCAAGCCTTTTGCTGGTGGCCAAGGGAGCCAACCCTGCGATCACTTCTGCACTCTGGTAAAGCTCTCCGCTAGAGAGCTTGAAGGTGTCGACAAAAGGGAATTTGCTGACGCTGTCCCTCAAAACCTCGCTGGATTTTCTGGTTGCTCGTATAGGTGCGAAGCAGAGAGCTTTGCTGGCAGTTGAGCTCAGCAGCCTATGGGCCCTGGTGCATGCCTTGAACAGTCTAGCCCCTTCAAAATGCGAAACGCGGAAGGTGTTAGCAAACGCTGTGGATGGCATACAAAGCCGAAGCTTCTAGAACTGCACCTGCTTGGTCCGCTGGGTTTCACGGCTACCCTCAATCTGCAGTGAAAGAAACTTTTGCACGGGAACGTCCGCGAGCGTTACGAGTCACGAGTTCGCCTGCATAACGCTTGCAGCAAGTTCTGCATTAGCGGCTTGCTACGTCGAGAGAAAACGTTCAATACTCGATCGGCCCCTACGTGTGCACTAAAAGCGCTATGCCCGGACCTGTGGATGTAGAAGGTGCGGTTGCGAGGATCGCTGCAGCTGCTGACAGCCTCGATGCACTTTCTATGGCGATCGAGAAGGCAGCCTTTCTTGACGACCATCCCGGCGAGGGAAGACAGAAGTTGCGAGGTAACCAGGCCTTCTCTTTGTGTAAAGTAGAGCGTCTGATGCACTGGTATCAGCCTCACTTCTGCTCTTGCATGATCATTGTACACCTGCAGGTGGACGGTGCACACCTTAGCCTCTTGTAGTACGCCGTTTTAGCAAATTCTGCTGACACCACATGAAGGACGCTAGTCTACCTTCTCATACTATATTTTCATGATATGATGAATGTTGCTCTGGGTTGCATTGCAGCTGCAAGGACTAAGCTGTGCAAATTAGTCAAGGAGCAGGCAGCTAAGGAAGCTGCCGCAGCCTCCAAATCTCTGGCAGAAAGATCCATGCCGAAGAGGTACTGTGCCGCTGATTTAGATCCAGCTCTCATCAATCTAATTGACAGTTGCCTCACAATTATGACGATGGATAGCTTGCATGCTAGCAACTTTCTTGCTCTGACAGTTGATGGGCCTGAGCAGATTTAATATAGCCATCTGTCCGAAATTTTTCCTGACCATGTGCATCTCTGGGTTTGCACTTGCATAATGTTAGCCAACTCAATAGCATGTTGCCTAGCAAGCTCAGCCACAGGGGTTTGGGCATGTTGGATGCGTTCATCAATGCTGCTTGCTAAGGCATGACCATCTTTTATGTCTGCAGCTTAGCAGGCTTCTCATTGATGGCCTGCATGGGCACTGAACACAATCTAGCATGTACAAAACAGTGTCTGGCCAGCTCTGACCATATGGTCATCAAGGCGGCTGTTATCCTCAAACTTTACCTTCAATGTAATGGCCATGTTGTCAACAGGGTTCTGCCTTGCAGATCTGGTCTAGACGATCATCGGATGATTTCGCCTGTAGCCTTTTCCCGTATTGCCTGTATCCTTGTTCATAAAAAGATTTGTTTTGGTGCAGTCCTATGATGCCTCTGAGGGTGAAGCACTTGCATCCAAGTATGAGAAGCTGAACTGGCGGATCATCTCCAAGCCTGGGGGTGCAACTGTGAAGCCTGATGAGTTCTACACTCTCTATGGGTAAGCACTTGGTCACTGTTCCACTCGGAGGCGTACATTGGCAGATGAGCTGGCACTAGCCTTAGCCAATTGATGACACTGTTTGACATGATCGGAAGCAACTGAACTGTACGCAGCAGTGATCATGACTAGATGTTTTGCTGTTTGCGTGTTCATGCCATGGTTTCAGAGCATGTGCACTGCTTCCGACACGCTTTGCAGCCAGACTTGTTTGTTCTTCTCGGATGGCATCTGCTCACTCAGAACAAAATGCATGTTTTCAGCAGCCACATTGAATGACCATCAGGTTGATGTCCAATGTTTGGCTACAGGTATTACATGCAAGCTAGCAAAGGAGATAACCAAGAGGAGAGGCCCATGTGGGCAGAAAAGGGAGGCCTAGACTTTGAAGGCAGAGCCAAATGGGATGCATGGATAGCCATCAAAGGAACTCCTGGCAACAAAGCTATGCTGTCATTTGTCAAGGTCAGCCTGGACCTGTTTTGAAATGGATTTGCTAATCAACTGCATTGGGAACATGACACACTTGATGTGGTACGATGTCTTATGGAATCAACTGTCAACGTTGCTGTGTAAAGCATGAGCTGCGATGATGATTCCGTTGCAATAGACATGCTGAGTATTTGTTCACACCTGCACTGTGACAGATGTATTGTTTTGGCTTATGTACAACTCAAAGTTTGGGTGTGTTTGTTGCAGAGCTACTATGAGTTCCCTGCCAAGGCTCTGTACACAGATACTCGATGATGCCTGTATTTGATGAGCAGAGGCCAAGGCAAAGGGAGCTGACAGATTCCTTGAAACCATGGAAAAGACCCATTGATGAAAGAACCTAACACAGCATTGCAACAAGAACAGTGTTCCGTGCCAATACATGATTGTCGTCATGCATTAGCTGCGCTGATACAGTGACGCCCATGATGGGATCTGTGTTATCACACTGCAACTTTGGTATCAGCGTTGGCGCTGTCCCACTCAGTTGTGACCTTAATCTTGTGTTTCACGACCATTCTGCAAATGCAGTGTGAGTGTAGTCTGTTGATGTCATGTATTGCAAGTAGAAGCAAGGGATCATTTTGCACCATTGACAGCGCTTGCACACTACATTCTGTGCACAGCGATTACTTGAGAGCTGCTTTGATCTACCTACACAGCATGTGCATGCTGCACCTAACATTGGTTGCTAGGGCTAGCATTGGCAAGCTACACAACGAAACAACATACTTGGTGATGCAAAGAATATTGGAAATGAGTGAAATGTGCTCTGCAGCATTTTCCTGCATCTCTCAGCAGGTGGGCCTTGAGGTGCTCCTTTTGTGAGCTCTGCTGTTGGAGGTGGCATCTGTTGCTCTCTTACTCTGCAGCAAAGCAGCCTCTGTCATGTTGCTGCATGAGCTTGTTACACATACATCACCAATGCACAAGCTTCCTGCTTTGAAAGTACAACATTGATACACTTAGCAATCTGCAGCAATCATGGCTCCAGAGGATGACAGATGCCTGCAATTGCCACACTCTGTAGCCTAGCTGAGCTATCTAGGTCCAACAAAGCAGACATGCCTATACAGTCCCCAGCTGCCAATTCATCACGCCAGGTGGTTACACAGACCCCAAAACTGTATCTTGTGAATCCTTGTAATGACACTTGCAGCACAGCTCAGCATGCCTCGGGCCTGTCAACACTTGAATGCTCAATCGTTGGTGTGTTCATATGATGCCGCTACAATTGACAGCAAAGCTGTGTGCGTGGCATTGCCTAGAAAAGAGGAAGTAACTACTCCTGTTGGCGCCAATTGAATGAGAAGCCAAGTGTTATACCATGGTGCCCGGGTGGCATTGCCTACCTTGCGGTCATACAGTGCTGCCCCCCGGGGCGTGAGATGGGCGCCGCAGAAGCAGACATTGGCTTGGTGCACCAGCAGGCCTGCGTCATTGGCATGCGTGCCTTGCCGCCGCTGGCGAGCCCACTGCTCCCTGCACGTCTTGCATGCCCCCACCTTGCACCTGCCACACTCTGACTGCAGGCTGCTTCTCACATTCCAGCAGCCGTTGCAGATGCCTCTTTCCAAAACCTGCGAGCAATAGCTGTCTGGCTGAGCCTTGTGCGGCTGTGAAGAGCGTGATGGTGCTCAAGGGTGGGTTTGGAGAGGGCTGTATTTGTGCTTTTGACATGAGTCCTGAGCATGTGTCCCAGGCAAATCAGAGACATGCTAATCACAAACTAAAAAGTCGAGCAGAGTCTCAATGCAACTGCTAATGCAGAGTGCTTTGTCCTAGCCTCTCTTATGGTGCATCCATCACAGATCTGCCAAAGAAGGTGCAAAGTGTTGTGCCAAGCACGGCTTGCAGACCCTTGCTTGGGGGCCAGGGTGGCT
>JAABUP010004457.1_pt1 | contig 22837 bp, 23 predicted proteins | sample 5559201 | NCBI WGS metagenome assembly JAABUP01 (sample SAMN10711887, study PRJNA513373) | rock metagenome | isolation source: Antarctica rocks | place: Antarctica | reverse complement strand
CAATGATATGTACGCTTGCTTCTTCCGCATACAAGAATTTCATGCCAGGAACAAACACTGATTAGATTACCAGCCTCATCGAAACCTCCCTCACTCTCTGCGAAAGCGCCGCAGCACTCGAAACTGATGCCGATCTACAACCATGGGCTTGGTATGCAGGCGCCTATCAACAGTACCACACCGCAGTGTTCCTCCTCATGACAATCCATCGCGATCCCTCAATACCACACGCTGATCGCATCAATCGCACCCTCGACCACGTTTTCGGACGAGCGCCCGCAATTTCCAGCGTCGAGAGAAATCGAGACTCGCTACGACTGCTAGCAGAACAGCTGAATAGCATGCACCGATCAAGGAATATCAAAAATGCAAGCCTAGCACTCTATAAATCACCAGGTTTGCCAACAGATGAATTGGCACCGGCATGTAACATGGTGGATGAGGCCCAGTGGATGGGTGGCTGGCAGCCGGCTATGAGCTTCCATCAGGAATATACGAATACGTCGGGCCACACACCCGATAAAATTGGCGAATGGTGGGATTATCCACATCCGCATTTCACGTCTGACTATGCGACTGATGAAGGGGTCTGGGATGAAGAATTTGCGGTGCCTAACGTGATCTATTAATTCCCCAGGTTTTGAGGTGTAGGAATATGTGTCGCTATTTATGGGAAATTGATACCAGGGAGACTACGATGAGTAAGATGTACGAAGAATGAAAATCGAGCTATGTACTATCAGATCGACGAAAAGTAACTCTTGCTATTCCCCTTTCTCTTGCTCTTTCATTCCAGTCTTCCACCACAGTGTCGAAGATCCGCTCCCGGTATCCACCCTCTTATCACATATCTCACAACAGCGTTCTCTCACTTCTCACATCCCTGACTCCCATGCGCCTTTGATTCCTCCTATTCCTCCTCTCGGCTAGTCCAGATCTTTGCAACATTCAGCTTAGGCTAATCGACAATTAAATTCGGTCCCACAATACCGAATCCGCCCGTCAAGTTCATTGTTTCCGTCACCGATAAGAAATTCTCACACTGCATTTCTCCAAAATACGTTTTTCTTTGTACGGCACGACCAACATGAAATGAAACCGTTGCAGCGTTCCTAGTGCTATATTCTATTTCCAATGCCTGCTGTGGCCATCATAGGTGCAAGGAAGGGTTTTTGCTTTCTGGTGAGGAGATGGGAGCCGGTGAGGAGATGGAAGCCGGTGAGGAGAGGGCGGAGAACATGGCTGTGATAGGTTTTTCGGCGTTCATCGAGTTATGGAGCGTGGAGTGGAGAGAATGGGGATGGGGATGATTTTGGGTGTGCCACCTGAAAGAGGACACAAATGTGTCAGTGATCGCAGATGAGGCAATGTATGTGATGGTAGGAAACATCAAGCGGTTCCGAACCAATGCCAAAGATGGTCTGGTGTACGTGTACATAATCTCCTTCAATGGTCTGTTGCTTCCAAATGTCCTCTGTTAAGTCCTTTCCTGTTTTGACAAATCAAGTAAGTTGATGCGCGTGCGGACCACTACCGCTAAGAAAGCAGCAAGCGAGCTTCACACCAGCCCGCTTCAGGAAAAATCGAGCTCTTGAAGAAAGAGACACAATACCCAGCCCTCACCGCGTCGACCATGCAACGAAAGCGTACATCCTCCCATCGCCCCAAAACCGCGACAACACGCGACCCCACAATTCCATCTCCGGATATGTAGCGGTGAAGATAGGAAAGAGGATGCTGTATGCTTGATTTTCGTGCTTGATGTCGTCATGTATCTAGAAAATGGTGGAGAGCCAATCAGGCTAAGGCTTGGCAGGGATCTATATGCACAAAAGCACTCATTTATCTACCTAGATCCACGAAGAAACCCGCGCTCTCACCAGTGCGCACCTCGTTATATAAAGGTACTGTCTCCAGTGTTGAGGCTTCTCCGTACGCCATCTCCGCTTTCGCACCCGTGGGCTAGCTCAATTGTACATTCGAGTCCCTCTAACCGCCAGCGCTTACTCAATCTGGTCTCGGATACGATGCACCTCCCTGGATCTTAGACGCCTTGTTAGGATAGGAAGCTGTCAGAATGTATCCAAATTGAGACGAGAATCAATATGTTGTTCGCAAAGGAGAAAATGTCTGTGAAGAATGCACAAGATGGCACCAACCAGAAAGCTGGACCATTGTTCCTCCGGAGCAATCTAGCCAAACTGACTCGTTCGTCCCAAGTACGAGAAAGACAGATACCGCATCTACAACGCCTGTACGCCCTCCAGCCACCGCCTATGTGGCCGCCTCCCCCTCTCTCCTCCGCTGCGCCCAAGCCTAGACCTTCTGAACGTCTCCGCGATCTCGACATCGATAGGAGTTCCAAATCTCATAACCTGAACACGTACTTCCAGATCTCCAGATTTTATTGTCTACTCTCTCAAGCATCTTGCGCTCCATGTAAGAATCGCCAGTTCAATGATAGCATTTTACAGCGACGTGCCAGGCTTCCTGCGTATCTTCGCCTTCCCAATCGCTGCGACAGACAGCTCGATTGGGTAAAATGTGGCGTTTATGGGGTACCATGCGGTGGTCGAAGAGAGTCCTGTCTGAGCATTGGCCAGGGTATTTGAAGAGGGACAGATTGGTTGTACCACTTTTCGTGGTCTAAGGTTTGCGTTGCTCACCAAATTCTCAAACATCTTGCTCTTGATATCAGCGCTAGCTAACGCAAGCATACAGACCGGAAGACCATCTCCACTCCCATCAAGCCAAAAGTCACTGGCTTCAGCCACATTAAAGTTGTCGTACCCGGCACCACTGCCCTGCGAGTACACCGGCAGATTTGGATAGATCTTTTCGGGTGCGAAGCGGAGGCAGGGACATTACCGCGGGCGACGGACATGCAATCCGAAGGATATGTGTTGGTGACGCAGTGGAAGAGATATTGGTTCAGTTCCAAGAGCACTAGTGAAGGTGTTGAGAAAGATCTGAAAAGAAGGGGCGTGATTGACGTCTTTGTGTGGTTTGTCTCGGCTGGGACCTCAGCCAACGAAGTTGCGATCACCGGAGTACAAAGTCTCGCGGCTCTATACCCTACATCTCAGAGCCAGCCTCCGCATGATACGGCATACTCCTGCTAGTCTTCGAGAAAATTTGATGTAGATTGCAATGTAGCAGATCTGCAAAGTCAGCTGCCACGTGTACTTGTAATGTTCGGGTGGTCATGCCCACAATTGGCAAGATTATAACAGTACTCCTCCATGCCGTCTCCTGTCCATGGGATCGGTCTCTCGGGTAACGAACTCGAGGGTCTTGTCGGAAATGGCAACCTCGAGAATTCCTCGCTTCAATTTTCTCAACTCGTTGAGATCATCAGAAGCGGCATTTGTCAATTCTTGGATCACCTTCACTGTTGTTATGAAACCGCTGGATGCACTGTGCTCTCCTTCATCCCCTTACTGCTCGCGGCTAAGGTCTCAATGTCTGTGTCTTAGATATACTGAACGTTATTGCCTCCGATATCGCCCAGGCGCCCTTGTTGGTATGGTCTGACATCCTTGACACAAATTTCAAGGGCTCTGCTTATTGAGACTTGAACTTGCATGTAGCTGAAAAACTAGCATGCGAAGACTAAGCGACAGTCATCTTGGTGCATTGAAAGCGGGGTTCTCAGGCTTACCAGTACGAGTACCTCTACAGCCACGGAGCGGGTCGGTGCTTACACGCATATGAATTAGGACACCTCTGGATCAGCTGTTCGAAATGATAGGCGAGGTTCTGGTCCTTTGATGTTCGAGCATGTATGTAAACATCAAGTTTCAAGGGCCATGCATCCCTTCCTCGCGTCGCAACGTCATTTTCTCCGGCGCAGAGTCAAGAGCTACCAAATATGCGCACTAACTCTTCAGTCTATTCAGTCCCTTATCTGTCTGCAATCTGGCTTGGCCTTTTCATTCCAGCACCTCTACTCCCGAACCCAAATGTAGAATATGGTATTCTTCAAAGGTCCTTTGACCTGGACCTGCTCATCTCGAGGATTCTTCCCTTTCGGATCACATTCTGACTCATCATCTTTATCCTTTTTCACAACCTTGCTCTTTTTCCACGTTGCATTGCTGGTGATCTCCCACTCTTTTTGCATGTCCTTGGCCTGGCTTGCCTCAGGCTTATTCTACCCACTGAACTTCCCCAGGATCATTCTTGGCTGCGCTGCAGCTCCACCCTGAGATAGAGGCTACTTAAATCTCACTGAGAATTGCTTGTTGGGGTTTGCAGCTCCGATGCCTTGCGGTGACCGTCCTTCGCCATGCGTACCACTGTCCACATTGCCATGATCAGCCCCAGGATTGAAGTGCCTACTGAGATAGCATCTTCCCCTCTCGCACGCAATGTCGGCGTAGTAAGCCGGTAGACAGATGCTGACGGCTTTCGTAGCTCGGCCAGAGAGGTCGCACAGGTTGCGCGTTAGGTCCTCGACAACATGTGCAGCAGAGGAGGAGTGTCTTGGGATTCAATCGTAACTGACAGAGATTGGTGCAACGAGTATGATTTTGTACTCACCCATATCGCGAATAGTATGATTTACGAAAGGGTACAGTAAAAAAGCTCAGTAGCAATGTACAGGGCGAAGTCCCACCTGCGACTGTGCCATCGACGCATCTATCCGATCCCAGCAAACATAAAGGCTTCGATGTAAGAAATTCATGTCAGTCACGCGCTTGCGTAGAACAAGCCAATTGCCATTGTATTGTGTGTCTTTCCCCCAATGTATCGATTCGTCCAAGCGTCTCTTACACCGAAGCCATCATGTTCTACCAAGCGAGCAATCGTACATATTACAGGTCCTAGCGGCTTACACATGTATGCAACCTCTCGTCTTGAAAACTCCCATGGAGTAAGCCGATTTTGACTGCGATAGGAGCGGAGATTTACGATTGTGTGGCCTAGGGAAGCACCAAAGGAATAGGATAATGCCAAGAAAGCGCGACGCGTTTTCGTTAGATATCTATCAATCAAATGATCGAGACCTGCATTTGATACGTGTCTAATGATAAGACTTACACGGCGCTTACCTAAGGTAATGCTTCACTTTTTCCACCTCCAGATCCAAGCCACTCCCCTTCCAATTCGAAAGTGTCCAAATTCAGGCTAGGGGCATTTAGGTGTCGATGAGTTCGTTGAACTTGACCGTAGCACGATCTGCTACCAAACAATTCTTTTATATTACCAGCAAGACTTTCCAGCCATCAAGTCGGTCTACACGGCACAAAATCGATTGAAAGTAATCAGACACGGATCGTTAGATCTTCCGGCATCTTCTCCCGACACAACCATGGCGAAAATTGATCAATGACCCCGAGACCTTCTGCTATGGTTCAAACTCAACAACAGCTTTTCATCCGCGGCAAGAAGTCCCACTAAATATACAGGCTGAATACAAGTGGCAGCCCTGAACTCCCTTCAACTGTCAACATCCCTTGTAAGCCTTGCATGTCCCGCTACTAGCTTTGCGAGGACTAATGGTAGTATTAAAAGATCTCCGGATCCTCGTTGGACGGAAAATTCCGCAGCATGAATGATAGGTGCTTCTACAGGCCTACCGTTCCTTTTGTGTTGGCCGGGAGAGCCGAAAGAAGCCGCCTGGTCATCAGTTTCGGATCGATACCGCCCTGAAGGCCGAATTTTTGCGGCTAACGTACGTCGAGATCTGTCGGATGAACACGAGAAGGCGTTCAAAGGCGAACGTACTCCTGTAAGTCCTCGAAGGTCTGGTACAGTCGGCAATACGCCCTCGAGAGCCGTGTGGATGTTAGCTTGAGAGCTTTCAGTGCGCTTGAGTGAGTAGATTGAAAGAAACGACAAGGACTACGACTAGGCAAGATCTGAGATATACGGCTCTTTGAAGAATCGGTGTTAGTCTCGCTTGCCCAACAGAAGTGCAACAAGACTCTTCTGAGCTTTCCATCTCCGGTATGCAGTAGAGAGGATGTATTGGCGCGATCAAACTTCTGGTGAGCTGCGTTAGACCTGTGTCCGGCAAATCTTCGGACATATATTGCACGCTACTCCGGGCGTGCAGCCGTCTTGGCAAATCCGGTCACGTTATTCCGTTTTCCACACAATCACAACACACCACTACAAAGACTGCTCCTGCCTATGGCTCCTTTTACATGGTAGTACCAAGACCAAGAGCTACCAGAGATATGGCTTTAAGCCAACCTCAGCCCGCCATGGCTGAATGCTCAGCCTCGAATGATCCCACCCAGTCCTCGCCAGCCGCCGTGCCAGATTTCGCGACTCAAACCTCACCCAACACTAAGTGCCATTTCCTCCGCATCTCAACAGGCTTGTCCCCCTTGGACTGACGAATGACCCTCAAATCGCTGATTGTGATCCCCAGAGATTCGCCTCGAGATCTACCGCTACCTCCTACTTCCATACCCTTTTTGCACCTTAGACCCGAAGTACAAGGAAATGAAATACGCCGGTAGCTGCGAGTCATGGAAAATCGCCCGTGCTGGATTCTTTGGTATAGAGCAAGGTATCGCCCAGGGGGACATCGATGAAACGGAAATCAACATGCACCCGGCGATCCTGAGTACGAACCGCCTCATTTATCTCGAAGCAGCTCCCATGCTGTACTCTGATCTCACAATAATCCTACGACCTGATGATATCCCGTGTTTCTCAAGGCGAGTGATTCCCAACGACCCTGCAAATCTTTCTTACGATGTTTGGCGCCACGACCCTCGCACAAGCTACCTTGCTGCAAACAGCCTGCAAGTCTACAGCTCACCCGATCAGGGCGGCAACATGGAGCCACACACATTCGCCAAGTTCCAAAATGTGGAGCTATTGTTCACGAACTTTTGTGGGACCGGGGTGTCTCTGGAAATGGATCGCAACCTTCAGGCACTCCCCAATGGTGTAGCCACCCTCTCTGACTATTATCTCAAATTGAGATACTTCAAAGATTTCTTTGAGTTACTATCAAGATCACCTTTTATCAAACGTCTGAATATCAATCTCAATCAGACGATTGTGGAGAGCAATTACAGAGAGTTCAACATGGAGTGGGAATTTGGTGAATTCCCTTTAGCCGAAGGTGAAACCGACGGGGATTGCGAGATGAGATTGTTCAAGGGTGTGAAAGCGGCGGATCAGCGAGCAGTGGAAGTCCTCTTTGAGTGCGGAGCGCTCGAGCCCCTCAAAGCGTTTCAAAACGTCAAGTCCTTCACGATTGACTTCGACGACCGTCTGCTCCCAGATATCCTTTCCGGGGATGAATACGAACCTCCACCTGCCACTGCAGCGATCATACAAAAGTTGAAGAATACCATTGAAGCCAATTGGCAGAACCACTACCCAATCACACAGACGACTTACTCATCCCAGCCAGTGACCGACTTGACCACAAGATCCGCCACCTCCAAGATGAGTAACGCTAAACTCGCTCATTTCAATCTACTTGCCAGCCTCATCCGCAAGATGAGAGAATTGAAAGAACGCTAAGCTTCCTAAATCGACGGAAGATTAAATGGGATCAGAGAGTTGAGAAGTGAAACAGGAGACTCCTTAAAAGCCTGCAACAGAATCAGCGGATGCGAACGACGCTTCCTTGAATTGTGTCGATACATTTTACCATCTCACGTGCTTGGACTGACGCCGAGAGGATATTTCCTGTGCCATGATAGCACCTGCTTGCGCGTCTTCAGTATCAGCTATGCTCCAATGAATTAATGTGAAATGCAATTCTCTGAGAAGCATCGTCAATTCCTTTAGTTGTAGTCACGACCATCTACACCTCTTTATATTTCGCTCTACTAGCTAATCATATTCCAGTATCAAATTACTCCAATTCACCTGACTAGACTCCACCACCCTCGCTCCATGCTCCCCACATTCGATCGATATATCTCCAGCATCCTCCTTACCTCTCGCCCCCACATCTATCGCCAACCTTGTACCACAAAACTCCACCATCTCCTTCACCAACTCCCTTGGCCTCTCTATCGGCACCAAATGCCCACAATCCTCAATCACCACCATCTCCGACCCAGCAATCCTCCCACATACCTCTATATCAACCATCTCCACCATCGTCATTTGATCCCTATGCCCCACCACCACCAACACCCGCACATTGACTTTGCTCAGCTCAGCGGAGTGGTCGCTCGCTATACCATATGTCCACCACGTCTTCCGTGCGAGCCTGCTATCGCGCCTACAGTCTTGCACGAGGTTTTGGAGGTCTTCATGTGCGATGGATGAGGCAATGCTGACTTCCTCTCCCATCATCCCCGCCTCTTCGAATTCTCGTAGTCTCTCATAAGCCTTCCTATACCTCCCTAACATACTCTCTGACATCGTGAACGGTCCAGCTGGCACAGGTGCGATCAAGACTAGGCCTCCGAGGCCCTGCGGCCGCCGGCTGGCAATGACCTGAGCAACCTTCGCACCCATACCATGACCCACCAAAATGTATGGTCAGAGATCTAGGGAGGGTTGACCCTGCCCTTGAATCAAAAGTTCAACATCCCTTGCCATCTTCTTGATCGAATACGGATGACGGCCATCAGTGTCGGGGTGCGAAGATCCGCCCCAACCTCGAAGATCTATTGCCACTATCACAGCACCTCCGAGTCAGCGATTTCTTCTACGCGTGCAAGATGGTGAAGAAGTATAATATGTAATCACTTGTCATTAGTACTCCATAGGGTGCGGTTCTTAAATTGAGTAAATGTGAGCTGCAACGTAACACGTACCGCAGTGATTTCTTGGGAAGCAGCGAGGCTACTTGCTCAAACATTCGCGAAGAACTCCCGTAATCGTGCAGGAACATTAAAAGTGGTCGGTTGCCCTCCGAGGCGATGGTCAATACGTCTTCTGACAACTGGATTGATAGTATTGTGCCCCTGGCGTTTTGCCAGTCAATTCGGCGGTGAAAATGCATTGTGGGTTTTAGTATTATTGGTATCTTGTCTCATATATACTTGAAGAGTGTGGTCTTCGTTGAATTAGATCATGATCTGACTCAAGGCTGATACCAGTGAACAATGGTTCTAAATATATTCTAGGTATCACTTTTAGCTTGGCAAAGATCAGGGGATCTTATCACTTTTGCAAATTGCCTCACTTAGTCTCTCCACATAGTAAGTGAAATTGCCGCTCTAAAACAAGTCTTTGGTAGTTTTGATCGCCAGTCATTTGGCTCACATTATCGCATGCATTCTATCCTACATGAGCGATCCAAACCCTCTTCTCGGAAGAAGACGTGGCCTTGAATACCGATCTTCTCGAAAGATTCACTCCGCCACCTGCTAGCTAAAGCAGGCGGCAACCATTCGATTCGCCCTCTTCGCCAGCACAACCCAGGCCGGCTCATCATTGGTATAAGGAATTAATAGCCCGAGATAGATGACCGACAGGAAGTTAGCCCGACTGTGAAGACCGTCAAAAATCGCCGACATAATTGAGATGCTCCAGATTCCAGCAATGATCTTCGGCAGCGCGCGAAACGCAATTTCTAAGTCCCCACCAACCTCCCCCCAACCATAACACAAGTGTAGGATGATAATCATCAAGGTAACATTGCTCAAGAGAGCCAGCTTCTCCGACAAGCTTTTCTAGTGGCGATCGGCTTGAGGCAAAGAGGACACTCCTGTTTCAATTTCTTGTGGAACATTAGGCGTGTGAGGCACTGTACCATCTCGGAGTCAGCGCTGCCATTCGGGAATGAAAAAATTGAAACTCACTCAAGGGTCCGTAGTTGGATGCCGAATGTATGACCGCATTGCAATTTTACTGGACGATTTCTGGCATTTCCTCTCTTTCCCCAGGAGTTGAGGCTGAAAGGCTCTCTGTAAATGATACAATCTTTTTGTTCTGGATCAGGACTCTCGAACTCGATGCAAGGAGCGGCGCATAGGAAGCAGAAGTTTGCGAGAATTTCCTGGCTGTCGCTCGACGTGGTCATGACTTATGCCCTTTTGGGGAGAAACCCAAGCGAAGCTTTACAGTATAGGTGGAAGAAGTTCTAGAGTGATGGGGAATTTTGTGATTCTGGGACGTGTCCACTGCAAAGCTACTTTTGTTGTGCTTCATGGGTAGTTGCCTGGATATGCTACCTATAGTGAAACTGGTAACACAGCTGAGACCTTACTGCACGAGACCAGACCGAGAAGCAAGTAGCACGAGATCCACTCCCTGGATGAAGCAGCCCCGGTATTCTCCAAGCGGGCAAATCAAGCACGACCCATACCCTCCAGCAGACGACTATTCTCCAAAGTGTTTCCACCACCCATAGATTGTGTCATCGAACTTCGAAGACAGCACGCAGCCATTAGCGTGGTCATTAGCACAGATGAATTTCACGATAATGCCAAATGAGACCACGAGCGTGTACCATCCTAGACTGGAGCCTCTTCTGACAGCCAAAATCGCCATCAGCAGGTATAGCCCAGCACCGATCTTGGGTAGAGCCTCAAACGAGCCGGTGCCCCAATTCCCCGAGAGTTGAATGTCTAAGAAGATCATTCGCAGGAGCTGGGTAACAACGGCAACTCCCATCGCTATTTTCGATACCAATCTCTCCATGGCCCAATTCTGCGCTTCAGTCGGAGGTATCTCCCTCTCGACTTCCGCGGGTACAGGCACTGCCGCATCCTCAGACGCGGTAACCTCATCACACAACGCCTCGACGTACTCTTGAAACAGCATTCTTCCCCTCTTACTCCATTCTTGACACATTCTAGCGTCTCCTGCCGCAAACCTCATGTTGTCAATCAACCTCAACAAGTCGGCTTTGCTAGTACCTAGCTGTATCCTGATACTGAATATGAATTCCAAGTAGTTAACCGTTCTGATATCCTGCGGCTGGTAAGATTGTTGCCTGTGGACATTCAGGACGATAGGTTGAGTACAAAAAGGGCACATATTGTTGAACCCAGGCGAGAACATCCAGCGGGCCAAACACTGAAGTCCAAGTGCGTGACCACAGGCGAGCTGTACAGCCTTCTTAAGGTTGGTGCCGTTTTGCTCTAGCTTAGTGTCGTATGGCTCTTTGCAGATGATACACTCTCTGTCTTCTGGGGCTAGCCCCTCAATATTGAAACCGGGGACGATACATAGGTACCGGAAGCAGGGGAGTACCTCGTCGAATCGGAGGTTCGTCATGTTGATTGTGAGTTTGGAAGGTTTCGAGCTGATCAACCGAGGAGGCGGTTGGCCAAAGGTATGGGAAGAGGAAGGAATTACAACGCTGGGTGCTCCACTTCATGGTATGTCCACTGGAAAAGCTCTGCAACACATATTTAATGTGACATTGTGGGCGGTGCTGATTGAATTCACTTTGGGCAAGTGTCGACGACGGAATACTGACATCATATATTAGGGGGAAAGCTAATATCAGTCTTACTATACGGATTTATGGTGAGAACAACGGCAACTTTTGTGGGGTTCCCAGAACAAGGAAGCTATCAGAAGGAAATTGTAATTACTTTAAACTTTAAACGACCCAACGCTATGGACTCCAGGATCATTTAGACCTTGACCTAACGAAAAATTTGCGCAACACCGTTCACAACCACTGGGATAACCGATCAACAAACCAAGGACAGAGACCATGAACTACGCCCCATGCCTACCCACCAAGGCTTTCTCATACACATAGTACGCCGTAGCAAGCGTCTACAGAACAGCGCTGACAGCCGGCAAAGCGCCAAACATTTTCTCCTGGACACTTCGGTGAAGGCAAGCTGTGGAATGGTAAACAAAACAGCCCAGTGCCACCGAGACAAGAGGCCAGAAGTTGCTCATGAATTTTGCCAACTTCCAGAATTCCACCGCTTGCTTCTTCAAAAGCCTCGTGGAAATCGAATGCGAGTCTGTCAATCTCTGTGCCTCTGCTCTATGCCGTTCCTCACCCGCATCCATGGCGTTTGCAGGGTCAATGAACCCTTCTGACCCACCACAAAGAGCATTAGCGAATTCAGAGAGCAAAACCTCATTCCGCTCCATAACTTCAGCCGACGCACCTTGTCCCCATTCGTGGAAGATGGGACCTTGCATTACCTTCCACAAAGCCGCTTTCCCGACGGGAAACTCGCTCTGCGCAATATACATGAATCTTGCTGAGTGTTGCAAATTGGCAGAATCCTCTTCACGGTCCCGCTGACTCTTGTCCATGATCTCTTTTCTACGAATCGAACAACACCCATCAGAATTCGGCGAGAACATGAACTTCGCCAGACGGCCCAAGTCGAATACGTGACGGCAATTCTTAAGCTTGACGGGGCAGTTGACGGTTTCGCCTTCTCGCCAGGAGGTGTTGTCTGAGTAGGGCTCTAGGCAGATGATACATTCGTCATCGGCGTCGATTGTGGAGGTGGGGATGTATGGGAAATAAAGAGGAAATCCAGACAGGCGAATAAGCTTGGCGCGGGCATCTCGATATTGGGAATTTCCTGGGGAGTCGGCTTAGGAGGGTTCTGGGTCGGTGGTCTAGAGGTGGGAGTGGTTTGGGATGCGGTGAGGAGAAGAGAGAGGAGAGAATATTTGCACACGTATACGTCAGTGTTCCACGCTATTCAAAGACGCATGATTGACACTTATCCATGAAAGAAATCTAACAATGCATTGTCTAGGAGATGTCGTTAACGAAATAGCCGCAATGAAGAAAATGCATGCTAGTAAGCGTTATGAGATTGCAGCAAAACTCGCACAATGAGTGCGGAGGCGCTCCTAAAATGGATGTCTCGACAAAGAAAGGATTAATAATCGTACTAGGACAGAACTACCACCAAGGTGTCTCAGGGAAGGTTTCTGCAAGCGGCTGCCGCATGATATCTAAACCTAACCTTAGAGACTCCTTGAGAAATGTGTACAACGTGATTTGGTGACGGAGCAAAACTCCATTTGTTGCTGTTAATCATCAATGATACATTGCAATATGCAAGCGCGAAGTTAGCAGTGTACTCTCCACCTTCATTCCATGCCCATCTCCCATCCATATTCCAATACTCCTAATCACCCACTCCCCAGCCCCAACCGCATACCAATTACAACAGATAACCGGGGCAAATCGCCCAAACCCCACTAAGTACCATCCACAAAAGCCCGCACCCTCAAAATCCCCTGAAATCAAAACATTTCACCAAGAACGACGCGCACCACCCCACGCCCCCCATCCAAATGGCCCCTACCGCCAACATAGCGGCACACCTCCAATGTTGCGTCCCTGCAACCACAACCGCAGCAATCAGTCCCGCAACAGCAAGGTCAAGCCGAAGAATAAGGCCAGGTTTTACTGGTCGAGTGTTCGAGATGAAGGAAGGGTTCAAAAGGAAGAGGTTGGAGATGAGTAGCATAATAGCCAGCACTCCGATCTCGCCTTTAAGTCTCGTCCAGGTCTGCGACCACGCTGTACGCTCGGTGTGTCGAAGTCGAAGATGTGGATTGCCCATATGCTGAATCTCTACCTGGAGATGTCGCATAACATCCTCCTCCACCGCGGTCTCGTCGATCCACCCACCCGTTGAGACTCTCGGCCGACGCAAAGGCTCGAAATAAATCTCAAACAACATCAACATCCTCTCCCTCATCTCCTTAGCCTCGTAAGATCCCCTCCTTCCATACTCAAAACTTTTTAATTCCTTATACAACATCTCAGCCAAGTCACTCCATCTGCCTCTTGTACTTCGAACAACCGCAAACTCGATCTGCGCAAATATCATCCACGCAAGCCTGCCGCTCGAATCCCACGCCCCCCAGTTCCTATCTGCTGGCGTTGCGGAAATAATTGGAACCCAGCAGTGCGGACAATTGTTCAGAAACGGATCAGAAGTAAACATCCAGCGAGCTAGGCAGGAGACACAAATCGTGTGTTTGCAATGCAGTAGCACTGGGCGATTGAAGGTTTCTTCGCTGTCGGGTTGCCAGGCCGTGGCGGTGTAGGGAGCAAGACATACCGGGCAATCGCGCTCGTCGGGGTGAAGGAGCGCGGTTGATGCGTAGGGGACTGTGCGCAGGAAGGAGAAGTGGGTTACGAGGGTTTTGGGGGAGGAGGGGGGCATGGTGATTGGTTGGGTGGTGGGTTGGTGCGTGGTTCAGTCTGGGACCTGGACTAAGGGGTTCCCCGGTAGTCGGAATGATTCGAGAGAGTGAGTACTCATGATTGTTGGAGATGGTTTTTGGGGAAAGGCTGTGTCGAGGGTAGAGTGTTGATCCCCCCGTGTCGAAGCTGGGCGTTACCCCACCCCGTCACGCCATGGAGGCGCGAGGCTGATCAGTGGGGTATTGACAAGCAAAGACGTATTTGAGGGGCAGGATCCCCAATCGATATCTTGGACGGAGGTAATGTGAATGACCTGTCTGACAATCCTGCATGCGAAGGCCTATTTGGGACTAGCGCCTAATTAGCGCCATCTCCACTATTGGACCCTCGAATTCTGCATAAAATGTCACACAAACACAAACTCGACACTATTCATTCCTCATTGTTCAAACGTCCCTGTTCCTCAACAAAAGAAGATAATAAAGGCAGGACAAAGAAAAGTTGTGGAACAATGCCGGCCTACCAGTTCTGAAACCCTAACAAAAGATGAAACGACCAATAGCGTTGTCCAACTCCCGCCTTTGTCGCGTCTCCCCAAACACTTCTTTCGATACACGATAATCGCCAATATGGTGATTCATACCTTAGCCCACTCACCCTCATCCTCATGCGTATTTCCCCCGGACAAAAATACCAGTATTGCAATCTCCCAAAAGTCCTCACAGCGCAACCTTCGAAAATGCGATTCCATCTACGCGCCATTGCAGACTCGCTTTCACCCAACATCTCGCCACTTATCCCCTCAGAGCAGCTAGACGCGCGCAACGCCGCCGTTCTTGATGAGCGCTCCGACCGCATCCCACCGAAAGTGGAATTCCCCACTCCAGGTAAGAAAAAGGACCTCAAAGCCGCACCCACCGACGCACCACCCGCTGACAAGAATGGTCCAGCACTAACCACCACCATGCCTCTACCACTCCCTCCAACCAAACCACCACCAGGCCCAGCTCCCGCTACAGTGACGGTGACGAGTGTCAGCACATCAACTTTGACTTCGTATGTCAATATCACTTTCCATGACCTCGCTACGGATTTCGAGACGGCAACGAAGATGTTGTCGACGACGTTGTTGACGACCGCTACCGTGAATCAAACTCTTACCACCACCGCCACGTCAACTCTGTCAGCGCCGACGCACACGTTGACTGTTTCACCGACTCCGGTGCCGGAGAAGAAGCACGTTTCGACGGCTGGGGTGTTGGCGGTTGTGAGTGGTGTGACGAATTTGGCGCTATTGGTTGTGATGTTCTTGCTTGTAAGGAGGTTTTATAGAATGTATAGAGCTGAGCGAGTGCTCAGGAAGCAGACACAGACCGAGGGGGTTGAACTGGCTGGGTCAAAGCATGTGGAAGGGGGACCAAGGCCAGTGGTGTCGGCAGATTTGGAGAGGAAGGATGATTGGGGTGTATCATGAGGAATAGATGGGGTTGATTGTACAGAATAGACTCTCGCAATGGCTGGGCCAAAGGGAAGGATAAAAAAGCGAGACAAATTAGACGATAATCTTCGCATGCACAGACCTTTTCCAATCCTATACAAATTTTCGACACCGCATCAGATATCTGCTGAGACAAGCTTACGCTCTCTTGCAATTGCTCCTTTTGCGAACGCTCACTGATATGTTCACCTACAACTCACTAGCTCTATCCTTGACTTACCATCTAAGCCGAGGACCTGAAAGCCGACATGTGAACTACATATATCGTGCGGATAGAGCTTCGTAATTACCTCATACATCATTGGCAGTCTCCTTTCGAGTGCATTTGTTGCGCTCATCAAAATCCTGTGACTCTACAAATGCGGCATTGTTTACACTCCTCGTTCAAAGAGCACAGATTCTCTGCCTGCTCTGAGTATGCAGTACCGGACACCACGCATAGCACATCATTTACCCTGTTTTAGTCCCAAACCAAAGCTCAGATCTCGCTGCCCAAGGCCCTCAAGTACACCATCACACCACGCCTTCGCTTCCACGTCGCCACAGTCTCGGAAGAAGTTCGTGATTACCCATAAAGGCAGCAAAACAACACTCTTCCCAACGAGGCCATGGCGTGGCTGTAAGCAGTAGTGAACAGAGCGACTGACATTGAGCGCAAAGCTGTGAGTCTGAGACGTACGCTCACGCGGGCCTAGCAACGTAACAGTGGTCGAGCCTAACGTGGAGGAATCGAGCTTGCGCTGAAGCGTGGCCATAGAATGCAATAGTAGAATGAGCGAGGACCAATAGAGGAGGTAGAGGCGTGCAATGTACAGATTAGGGAATCCGATGTCGGTATGCGTGCCCATTTCTTGTGTGAGTACCATCGCCACCAACCGAAAAGCTTTAATCTGCCGCTTCGTGCGTTCAAACCACGCAGCGAGAGCCGTCTCGAGCCGCACGCACGAATCCACAAGCCTCTGCCACGTCGCCACAGCCTCCACATCGGTCGACAGCTTAGCCGCTTCGTCGGACTGTTCCAGAATTGTTGGCAGTGTGGTGACTACTCTCAGCAAGGCACCATACACTTCATCACTGAATTGATCCACGCTGTTTTGCCATCTTTTCGTAGTCGAGAAGGGGCTCGGCCGTCTTGCGCCGAGTGCATCGAAAATACAGATGGTTTCAAGGAAGTGGAAGGAGATCTGGCGGCTTGCGGATGTTTCACAAGGTATGGATTGGAACTTGTTGAGGTAAGAGGTAGCTCCTTCGACGTGGAACATCCATCCATGGCCTTGTCCAGGGGTATTACCTTGTAACAGTTCGTATGCCGACAACGTCAATGTTGCAGCGAAAATCTCAAAGCTGAATTCAGAGCTTGGCTTCGCAATGGCGTTTCGGAGGCGTCGTAGAGCGCGAGAGTAGAGCGATATTGAGGAGTTTATGAGGTGGTGCTCACGGGTGACGTAGCTCATCTGCATGAGACAGATAGCTTGGATGGAGAGATCGAGGGTGTGGTTAGTGTTTACGAGACTTGGCATCATTTGAGACCAATGTGGGCCAATCTCGGCAGATGAACAACTTGGCACGAAAGCTGAGACGGCATTGCACTCGAATTGCTGTAGAGACATCTGGGCTGCGTTTACCTCTTGCGGCAGGAAGAATGGAAAATGGTAATCTTGAGACAATCTTTGAGGTGGTTTCTTGCACTGTTGTCGATTAAGAACCGTAGAGCCAATCACTTTTCCCTTTGACTGAGCACAGCTAGGCTGTGCAAGATACTCGACCGAAAGTTGTCCAGGATTCTCTGGTTCGAACCCATGACTTTTGAGCATTTGATTCTTGTCGCTCTTCTGTTGGTCTCTCTCACACTGCTCATGTTTCCTTCTTCGATACGCCTGAACGTTCTTCCTAACTTGATCGCGACGCGCTTTCAGGGCTTCGTCCTCGGTTCGGGGAAGTGGTGGGCGTCCTCGAGCCATTTGGTGATTATCACGCGAGTATGTGGGATAGCGACGAAGTATTGGGAGACTTTGATTTGCATGATACACTATGTAGGTATGATCTCCGTCGATGATGAAGGAACTGTTGGTTGAGTCAAAGCGATCGCCGCGCACTAACCGTATGGGGCTCAACTAGACTCAGAGGAGCAAGCGCATAATGACGCTGCTGCCTGAAGCTAAAAATCATGCGCGCTACATTGTTCGACCGTCCTAATTCCTGATCCAAAACATTGATTCTGGGACCTCTCAATTTCAGTGTGATGGGTCTCATGCCTAAAGAATAATCGAAAAGACCGCGCCGATGCGTAAGCTAGCGGTAGCCCATTACAACTCAACGTCACCGTCTTCGTCAACCCGTGACAGTTGTCTACATATGCCTTCCACCGTTGAGGCGACCAGTCGTGTCGGTCGTCTGTTGGGGTCTGGCATGCTGCTTGTGCGGATGTGTGGGTGCTGCTTTTAGGGCTGGAGGGTTTGGTTGTTGAGTGTGTGGAGGTGGCGGATTGGTAGGTTGTTGTCGATGGGTGGGTGGTTGGTGTGGGTGTTTGGCTTGGGGAAATGGTGTGGTGGGCTGAGGAGGGGTGGGTTATGGAGGAGTGTTTGGATGTGCTGTGAGTTGAGGAGTGGGTGGACGAGTGAGTTGACGAGTAGGCGGATGAGGGGCTTGTAGAGTGGGTCGAGGAGTGGGTCGAAAGCGTGGAAGAAAACGTCGAGGATGGCCTGCTGATTGTCGCCGACACGCTGACTGTAGCGGAGGATGCTGATGCTGATGATACGACGCTGCTGGATGGAGCCATGCTCAAGACAGTAGGCACCTCATTCGGGATTGTCACGGACGGTACCAGGCTCCAGTAGGGAGCGTCACGGACGGAACGAGAGTGACGAAAACATCCGTGACTGAAGTTGTAGGTACCACGGCTGGAAGCGTGGGCGTAACAGTCTCTGGGATACTTACGAGCGGCGTAACCGAAGACACAGGATCCCGTGGTGGCAAGACAACAACAATGCTAGTATCCTGAGCGGCAACCGTATTATCAACCAATGTCACGGATCCGATCAAAGCGTAGAGCCCGCCTTGGACGTCTGCACCGGCGCCGCTAGAGATGCTAGTTGTGGCGAGGATGTTGCCCGCAAAGGCACTTCCGGCCCCAATCGTAGCAGAGGCTCCCAGAGCGTAAAACACATTACAAGCTTGAGCGCAATTGAATAGGAGGACGGAGGACGCAGTCAAGGTGGTAAAAGAAGACTCGATTTGAACTATAAATTGAGCGTTGGAATCGCCCTCAGCGTCGAGAGTCAATATGCCACTCAACGAAGCGGACGAAATGTAGCAAAAGACGCCCAGTGGAAGGGTAATGCCTCCGAGGTCTTGTCTAGTCAGGCCATTCGTACATGGCAAGGCAGCAGCTTCCTCGAAAGCATTTGTAGCGGCATTCTGGGCTGTTTGTGCGAGCGCGTCTCCGGCTTCATGGTAACCTCTTGACGCGAGCCCAGGTGGGAATCCAGTGACTGATGTGCCGCGATAGACCGCGGCTTGGCCAAGTATTGACGTGAACCCTACGTTCTCGATAGCACCCGCTGCGACAACGCCTATTGTGAGAGTATAGAAGATAGCGGCGATAATTTTTTCAGGAAGGAATGCATAATGAACCTAGATGGACAATGACTGACTGAGAAGTGGAGGTGCGCTGGGGCGAAGATATCTGTAGAGAAAGGATTGTGGATGGGGGAGGTCATTCCATTTATCGACTTTCGACCGCCGATTGATGCTCGTCTTCTTTCGGGCGGTTTGCCAAGATATGGATGTCAAATCAGGGCTAGGAACAGAAGTGGCTGATGGATCTGAATTAAGTCTTCATTACGGAGTACAGATAGTAGGCCATTCGTAGCGCCTGTAATTGAATGCTTCTCCAAGTACCACTCCCGGGGGACAGGGGAAATAGAATCAGTCCTAAGCTAAAGTCAAGATCTAGGCTCATGAGCTTTGGCGAAATGCCTCAAGATCGGATCATTTCTCAATTATATAATTCTTGATACTTTTTTTATTACACTCTCTTATATATATAAATCTAAATTTACGAATAATACTTTTAATATATTAGCTTTATATAAATAAATAGTTTAATTTAAAATAATTCCAATATCGTTAAAATAAACCTAGTTAATACGGGATTTATTAAGGGTTAAATTTTATAGCTAAAACCCTAGAAAGTAAATAAAAAGGGTGGTACTACAGAGACACCCCCTTTACCTATATAGACACCCCCTAGATCGCTAGATAGACACCCCCCCTATGTTTGGTTAGTGGCCGTGTTTGCCGTAATCATTAGTATGTCTACCGCAGGCTGGCCCAAGCCCGGCTCCAGGGTCGGGCTCCAGCGTCGGGCTCCAGCGTTGCCAGGCCCTTAAGGCCAGCCCCGATAATGGGCTTTGATAAGTCAGCTTGGTAGCTGAGCTGACTCAGCGACGCTAAAGCAGGTTACTTTTTGAAAAGACGTCGATTTAAACAATCTAAGGCGTTTTTCGGCCAGGATAAGGGCGAAAATAGCGAAAATTTTAGTCATACTTAGTCTATAGCGACTCTATTATTAAACGCTCTCTTTAAAACCTAGCTATATACTATATTTGAAGATCTGCCTATTCAGAATACTAGTATATGTGACGTCGTCGTTGGACGAGGGATTAGCCTTACTGCTCTGCGCCCACGTCGCCCGAACAATTCACCTCAGTATTGTTACGGCTACCGGAGCCACTAACCAAACATGGGGGGGGTGTCTATCTAGCGATCTAGAGGGTGTCTATGTAGGCAAAGGGGGTGTCTCTGTAGTGCCACCCAATAAAAATTAAGTTTTCTACGTTAATTCTTTAACCCTAATCAGCTCTAAAGCTCTATATATTTTATTAAATATACTACTGATCTTTAAAGCCTTATAATATATTAATGATTTAGCTAAATAAATTATTTCCTACGGTGTTAGAAATCTACTTAGTGGAGCTATCTACTAATATGAAGTTAACATCTTAGAAGCTTTATTCGTGGACTTGGTCGGGCGTGTAGCGGGAAGAAAAAATGTGCCAAGGATTGCACAGCTTTCTGCATACGCTAAACTCTCCGCCGATACGGTATTTCCACTATTCCGCATCGCCGCGCTCCGCTCATGCTTCATGCTTGCCCGTCGCTACATTTGATAGATTTTGCGAAGTCACAGGTCGAGGATAGGGAAGATTGAGACGTTGCATTCGTATTCCTTCGTGGTCTGTGAATGAAGCTTGAGGTAAAAGTGGGATCCCTGAGACCATGCAAACGAGCACGCGCCGTCTGCGGCGGCCGTGCGCACCTCGTCGATGAGATTCGCTTCCACAGACTACTGTGTTCTTCCGATTATGCTACGAGTTAATGTCCTTTGAAGTATGCTTCTCCTGAATTTCAACGGAGTCGTGGCCGACCCGGGAAGTCCTGGGGGCGCACACCAGGGGGCGCACAGCACAGTTCGGATTTAGCTATTAATGCCGCAGTACCTAGATTTGTATGTAATCCTCATACAAATCTAAGTAACCCCGCATCAGCTATATTACCGTCGCTGCTATAAACGGCAGCGCAGTATATCGCTATAATATATGTAGCTGTCACTTATTCGCCCTATTTATGCCTCCTATACGTCGCTGTCGCTCTTCTACCCTATTATTCCGCCCAATACTATTGGCTGAATTGATTTAAGAACGCCGCGTTGATAATCCGCTACTCCTGCGGTTATTCTTGGATCGCTTTCTTATAGGGGTAGACGGTTTACCCTCCGCCTCTAGTATAGGACCCCTTACTTTTACCCTGCGAGGCTGCGACTCGCCCGTAGCTTGCTCTTATACCTAAATATACTTAGGCTGTCGCCGCCCGAGTACTGGCGGAGCGGATAAGGTAGGAGGATTTTCTTAATTGCTAAGGACGGGTTTATAGAACCATATCGGCTTCTTAGGCTGGCGGCGGCGTGGCTTAGGCTGAGGTAGCGGAGGTTACTGTTGAGTAGGTGAGGGTGGAACTTCGAGCGGGTTGCTGATAGTATCACCGTCGCCCTGCTCCTGCTCCTGCTCCTGCTCCTGCTCCAGCTCCTGCTCCTGCTCCCGACAGCGAGGTGAGAGGGGAGCGATTAGGGGGGCGATTGGGGGGGCGATGGCGATATAAATGGTGATATGTAGAAAGGATGGAGGTGAGGGTGGAAAATTTACATATATGCGGTTCAAAAGGGGGTACTTAGATTTGTATGAGGATTACATACAAATCTAGGTACTTCGGCATTAACAGCTAAATCCGAACTGTGCTGTGCGCCCCCTGGTGTGCGCCCCCAGGACTTCCCGTGGCCGACCACAGCTAGATTCTCTAATTTTCGACTCGTAATCTGTCTAAGCATATATTTGTCACTCGGGAATATTTACCTGCAATAGGGCTATATACTCTTTTTGTTTCGGAAATTTTGAAACGTACGTGAGTAGTGGGAACGATGAAAACGGTGCGCAGGGGTGAAAGTCGCTGCGTCGTGCTTGCGATTTGATTCTAGAGCTGGGTGAGATCAATGAAGCTGGCCAGGAACGGACAATTAGCTGACAAACTCTCAGTGCTTTTGTTAAATCCTCGCTTCCCAGGGTGGAATGTAGCTTTTCTTTTTCCGTAAACCCGTTTCATGCTTGTCGATTCTTTCATGTCAACACTTCAGATTTGCGACAATGCTCCCGTGCGTACCGGAAAGGGATGAACATAGGTCCTAGCGATGCACCCGCTTGCAGGTTTGTAGCTACTTCAAATGCTTCGACACAAGCAAAGATGGTTCTGGTGGCCGGAGTTAGTAGGCCTGTTGCCCAAATGCGGCATCCGCCAACTCTGAGCAGATGTCTTTGTTGCTTGATGTACCAAAGAATCTGAGGTTGTGCTCCCGTCCTTGATACTATCCTGTTTCCTTATAGCCTGCTATTATCCTGCCGTTACCCTATATCCTTATAGACACTAATTACGAACCGAAAATTTCGACACTGGTACATTCAGCGAGATAAAGGAGCCATCCTAATGTCATGCCACCAAAAAGGAGAGCAACGAAGAAATTTAAGGTGGAGAAAGAGTTCGGGTCCGCTTGGAAGAATGATTCTCCGACGCGCACAGTGCAGGATATTACTGATGAGTCGATCCATTCCGGCGAAGATTTCGAGGAGTCAGAAGAGGAAGCCGAGCCTACTAGAGAGGCCAGGAAAACGAAAGCCAAACCCGACGCCGAAGCGAATAGTCCTGCAGCAGAGACGAAAACCAGCCGCTTGAAGCGTGCCGAGCGCGCAGTAGGT
>JAABUP010004456.1_pt1 | contig 22838 bp, 24 predicted proteins | sample 5559201 | NCBI WGS metagenome assembly JAABUP01 (sample SAMN10711887, study PRJNA513373) | rock metagenome | isolation source: Antarctica rocks | place: Antarctica | reverse complement strand
ACGGATATCGCCAAAATCACCAAGCGCGCCTTCTCGACTGACCAACACATTCCCCCAAATCCACATAGACCAGAGGGAATCAAAGCGTGGTCATGGCCGCAAGTGAATTGTGTGAATGCCGTAGCCGGGTCTACCACAGCACAGCACAGCACAGCACAGCGCTGCTGCTGCCTGACGCCCGCGTCTTCGTCGGAGGCGGAGGACTTTGCGGTGGTTGCAGCGCCAACCATGAGAATGCTGAGATCTTCTCGCCGCCTTATTTGTTCAATGCGAATGGAACACCAGCCATACGGCCCAGCATCAGCCATGCCCCGATCACAGCGGTCCTGGGTTCGACCATCGCGGTGGCGACCGACACTCCAGGTTTGAAATTCGAAGCGCTACGGATGTCCGCGGTCACTCACGACGTGAACAACGATCAGAGACGCATTCCCCTGATAGCAAAATCAAATCCGAACAACGCCTACAACTTGACGCTCCCGAGTGACCCAGGCGTGGTCCCGCCTGGCTACTACATGCTGTTTGCAATCAACGGACAGGGAACGCCGAGCGTCGCCCGCACCATAAAGATCGGTTTGTGAGCGTCCACTATGCTCCACCAGCATTCACGTCTCCAGCGCACGTATGGCCGGCCGACATGGAGGCCGCTCAGCCGGGCCGTAGGTGTCCTGATCATTGGCTTCCTGCTCGCGGGGACGGCCAGCACGCCCACCAACGCAGAGAACTTCGCCGTGACCGGACGCCGCATGTTTCTAGGCGAGAGCTCGTTGCAAGGCATGATAGCAGGACACGCCGAACTCCTTCCTCCGCGGACAGTCTCATGCGGCAATTGTCACCTGGGCGATGCAGGCGTCGGATCGGCCAACTCCTTTGCGCCTGCTTTAGACCGGCCAAGGCTGACGGATCTCATCGCTCGCCGGGGCGGACCGCCGACCATGTTCACGCCTAACAGCTTTTGCCAGACGCTCCGCACGGGTGTTGATCCCGCCTTCATTCTCATCACTCGACGGATGCCGCGTTATATCCTCAGCGATGACCAATGCCTTGAGCTGTGGCGTTACCTTACGGAGACAAGCAATGACCCACCAAAGGAATAAGGCCGGTCATCGCCCGGTGCCTCCTCTAGGCAACACGCGGCTCCTGTCGCGCCGGCCGCTCCTGACCGGCCTGGCTGCTGGCCTCGCGCTTTGCGCGCTGCCGGCGCTCGCGCACGAGGGCATCGGGCCAGTCAGGCCGCCCGTCGAGGTGCCCGACATCAGCGTAGTCTCAAGCGACGGCTATCGGGGCGCGCTGCATGGACTGTTGCTCGGACGTGTAACCGCAGTCCAGCTTATGTTCACCCAGTGCAAGTCCATCTGCCCGATTGAGGCCGCGACCTTTGTACGCACGCAGGAGGCCCTGGCGAGTTATCCCGCACACGGTATCCAGTTGCTGTCCCTGAGCATTGATCCGCTGACCGACACACCGGACGTGCTGACAGCATGGCTCGAAGGCCTCGATGCCCGGCCCGGTTGGCTTGCCGCTGCATCCAAAAAGGACGACCTGACGCGCACGCGCACGTTCTTCGACGGGGCCTCCAGCTTTGGCGAAGACCATTCAACCGCGATGAGTTTAATCAACCGCGCCGGCCAGCTTGTGTGGCGAACCTCAGAACTTCCGGCGCCCGATGATGTCGCGAAGCTGCTCACCCAGCTACAAGGCCGGAGCACCTAAACAGAGATCTCTTTTCGGCCATGGGCAGGATTATGGGCACCGTTCTTTTACGGCGGGTTGATGGGTCAAGCTCTTTGTTGAGAGTTCGCGTTGGCGATGGGTGGCCCTTGTCGGATCATGGTTCTCTCCGCGGTCGGCACAGGCCGCCGCATGATGGCGTCGGAAGCGTTGGCCTCATGATGCCAACGACGCGGTTGCTCTGATCCATGAGGGCCAGGGCCGCAATGGTGCGCTCGCAGCACGGTGATCGATGCGTTCAGCCTCAACTACCGGGTCGCCGTCGCGGAGGAGGGCTGCTTCGACCGCAGCCAGGCGAGCCATGCCATCAACCTGTGCGACATGAACGCGAAATATGCGGACGTTGTCCCGACCGATGATGTGCTGAGCTTCCTCGACGGGTTGCAGTCGGGTCTGTTCAAGCTGCCATCGGGTTCGACCATGGCGGCTCCTAAGCTCACCCCCAAGATCGCGGCCGAGTAGGCGCCGCAGCCGCAGCGACGCCTTCCGGACCCCAGGGCCATTTGAAACTGGGTGGGTTTGACGGACAGCGACCGGCAACGAAGTGCGACAAAGACGTCCATGGCTGGACCGATGCAGACCTGCGACATGGGTTCTTTCTTTCTTTGCGTGGATCATGCCGCCAGCAGAACGCGCCGGCGCAGCAGGTCGAAGCTGGCACGGCCATAACCCTGCCGCTTCAGGAGTTTGAGTGTGCATCAGTAGAAACCTGTCTCATGGTAGATCATTCATCTCCGTTTTCCCCACGGCCCGTGACGGGACAAGCGTCCGTTTTGGAGCGCCTGGACAAGGCAGGACAGCCGGGGTAGGGGTGGGACAACGGTCCAGCTTGGGAGTTTGGTCCCATCGCAACCCCCGCACGCGTCTTCGCCGCCTACCCCTGCGTCAGCACCGACAAGCAGGGGCAGCCCGGACTTGGCCTCGACGCGCAGCGCGCGGCGGTCGAGCTGCCTGCCCGCTCCGTTGGGGCGGACGGCATCGCCGAGTTCCAGGATGTGGAGAGCGGGCGCAAGGCGGACCGCACCGGCCGGGCGGCGGCGCTGGCCCTGTGCCGCGCCAGGCGCGCGACGCTGCTGGTCGCCAAGCCCAACCGGTTGGCGCGCAGCGTCGCGTTTATCTCCAACTTGATGGAGGGCGGGGTGGGCTTCGCCGCCGCCGACAGGCCGGGCGTGAACCGGCTGACGGCGCACGTGCTTGCCGCGGCGCCGCAGCCTTCAACACCGGGCGGCAAGGCGCGCACCGTTGCAGCGCAGGCCCGTGCCGTCGCGGCCTACGGGACAGTGATCCAGGCGGCCCGCGCCGCCGGGGCGCTGTCACTGGGCGACTGCGCCCAGGCACTGCGGGCAGCAAGGCTGCCGGCGCCCCGTGGTGACCGCTGGTCGCGGCCCTGCGTGGCGCGCGTGCTGCGCCGCTGCACGTCGGTTGAAGGCGGGTTGCGGAGCGGTCCGAATGCCGTCGCGCGCCGCGGCGCTGCAACCGGCCACCCGCCGGAGGCGCCGTGAACACGAGTTATCAGTTCGGCATCGAGGAGGAGTACTTCCTCGCCGACGCGACCACGCGCGGCACGCCCCGGCGCACGGTGAAGGCGTTCCACGGAGCGGTCCACGCACGCCTGCCCCAGGTGGAACGCGAGCTGCTTCAGTCGCAGGTCGAGGTCTCGACCCAGCCCTCGGCCAGCCTTGCCGAGGCGCGCGAGGTGCTTGCAGACCTGCGGGCCGGCCTCGCCGAAATCGGGCAGGCACATGGCATCCTGGTGCTTGCGGCCGGCACGCACCCCATCGCCCGTTGGACGCGCCAGAGCAACACGCAAAAGGAGCGGTATGAGGCCCTGATGCGCGAGCTGCGCATGCTGGGGCGGCGCAACGTGGTCTGCGGCCTGCACGTCCATGTGGAGGTGCCCCGGCCCGAGGCGCGCGTGGACCTCATGACCCGCCTGCTCCCCTGCCTGCCGCTGCTGCTGGCGCTGTCCACCTCGTCGCCGTTCTGGCAGGGGCGCGACACGGGTCTGGCCGGCTACCGCCTGTCTGCCTTTGGCGAGATGCCCCGCACGGGCCTGCCGGACCTGTTCGGCAGCATGGAAGAGTATGGGCGCTACGTGGAGATCATGACCCGGGCGGGAGCGATCGCGGACGCGAGCTTCCTGTGGTGGGCGCTGCGGCCCTCGGTGCGCTACCCGACGCTGGAACTGCGCGTCGCCGACAGCTGCACGCGCCTGGAGGACACGCTGGCCATCGCCGCCCTGTACCGCTGCCTTGTCCGCCTGGCTGACCGCCGGGCGGACTTCAACCGTGGCCTGACCGGCGCCTCGCGGGCGATTGCCGCCGAGAACCTGTGGCGCGCCCAGCGCGACGGAGTGCGCGCGGACATCATCGACGAAGGCCTCGGCACGGCCGTCCCGTTTGCGTCCCACCTCGACGCGACGCTCGCCCTGGTGGCCGAGGACGCGGATGCGCTGGGGTGCCAGCGCGAGGTGGCGAGGGTGCGCGGCATCGCGGCCGAGGGCACGAGCGCTGATCGCCAGCTTGCCACCTTTGCCGAGGCGCGCGCACAGGGCCTCCCGGAGCGCGAGGCCCTTGGCGCGGTGGTGGACTGGCTCGCCCAGGCCACGGCGGGGCAACAAGCCCCCTGGCCGTTGCTGGACGAGGGTGCCGTCGGGAGCAGAAGCGGTGCCGCCCCGTGACGCTGGCCACCATCGCGCCGCTGCGGCCGGCACGCCACGGGGTGCCGCCATGCGACCGCGGAAGGGAGAGGCCGATGGACGAGGACCGCTTCAACATGGCCCTGCGTAAGAGTCCATGCGCCCGGCCGGATCGTGCGGTTTGGCGTTCCCCGCGGCAGCCGGAACAGCGGCTCGTCACGCTCGGCGCTGTAACCGCCCAGCTCTAGGCAGGCGCGCATAGTCCAGCTCCAGAGCGCCCACATAGTCGGTGCCCTGCAGTCTTGGGCGACCCGTTAACCAGATCGCACCGCATGCAGTCACCGCTTTCGTTTGTCCGAAGGAGACTCGGGATGAAACCCGTCAGAATGAACGCTGGCTTCTTGGATCCCCCGATCGCCGAAACCTCGTGGCGTGGTCCGCCGGGGTGAAGGCGCCGGACGTGCCGCACGGATTGGGTGGGCTCGAGAACAACCGGATCAACCAACTGGTCGTGACGCCAAGCCTGCAGACGACACGGGATCTCGACGTGTTCGCCATCGGCGACTGCGCGGCGTGCCCGTTGGGCGACAGCGGGGCCACCATCCCGCCCCGCGCCCAGGCGGCGCACCAGCAGGCGTCCCGCATGGTCCGCACCCTGCGCCGGCGTTTGGGCGGGTTGGCGCCAGAGCCTTTCGTGTATCGCGATTTCGGCTCGCTGGTTTCGCTCGGGCGCTACAGCACGGTCGGCAGCCTGATGGGCTTCGTGGTCGGTCGCAGCCTGTTCATCGAGGGCTACTTCGCCCGCGTGGTCTATCGCTCGCTCTACAAGATGCATCAGACGGCGCTGCACGGTTAGCACCGCCGTGCTATGGCGCCTCGTCGCCCGATATTCCTCACAAGGCCCGGAGCCGGGCATCAAGCTGCACTGACGGGGGTGCCCTCAGAGATGAGCCGAAACGGACCCCTGGCGGCGCGGCAGACTGGCGGGCTACCGTTCCTGGAAGCCACCGTCATGCCGCTAAGGAGGTCTGTCCATGCTGGACTTGAGCAACACTCAACTTACCAAAGTCGCCCTGTTCAGCAAGGAATATCCACCTTACGTCTATGGCGGGGCAGGCGTGCACGTCGAGTACCTCAGCTTGGCCCTGGCCAAGCTCGTACAGGTGGAGATCCGCTGTTTCGGCGACCAAGGCGTGGACAATGGCGCCCTCGTCGTCCGCGGCTACAAGCAATGGGACGAGACCAAGGTCGGCAGCGACCCGCGTTTCACGGGCGCCATCGACGCGCTCGCACGCTCGTTGGCCATGGCCAAGGATCGTCTCGATGCCCAGCTTGTGCATTGCCACACCTGGTACACCGACATGGGCGGCATCATCGCGTCCCAGCTCTGGGACATCCCCTATGTCCTGACCATCCACTCACTGGAGCCGCTGCGTCCCTGGAAGTTCGAACAGCTTGGCCGTGCCTACCATCTCAGCGCCTGGATGGAACGCACCGCCATCGAGCAGGCCGACGCCATCATCGCCGTCTCCCGCGAGACCAAGGCGGACGTGCTGCGCCTATTCGACGTCGAGCCCGAGCGGGTCCACGTCATCCACAACGGCATCGACTCACTAGAATACCACCCGACACCCGGCACCGATGTACTCACGAAGTACGGTATCGACCCGGCCCGGCCCTTTCTGCTGTTTGTCGGGCGCATCACTCGGCAGAAAGGCATCATTCACCTCGTCAACGCCATTCCGCACATTGATCCAGCGATGCAGATCGTGCTCTGCGCCGGGGCGCCCGACACGCCAGAGATCGGTCGTGAAATGGAGGAGGGCGTGGCCCGGGTCGCCGCTCAGCGGCCAGGCATCGTTTGGGTCCGCGAGATGATCTCCCGCCCGGAAGTCATCCAGCTCTATACCAACGCCGCAATGTTCTGCTGCCCCTCGGTTTACGAGCCATTCGGGATCATCAATCTCGAGGCAATGGCCTGCGAGACCGCCGTCGTCGCCTCCGCCGTGGGTGGCATCCCGGAGGTCGTGGTGCCGAACGAGACCGGGCTGCTGGTCGATCCCGGCTTGGTGCCCGGCACGTTTGAACCGGCCGATCCGGCTGCGTTCTCCATGGGCCTAGCCGACGCCATCAATCAGTTGGCGCACAATCCAGCCCTGCGTGCGCGTTTCGGCAAGGCTGGGCGAGAGCGGGCCATCGCGCAGTTCAGCTGGGACGCCATCGCGCAGAGCACGGTAGCGCTGTATCGCTCGCTGGTGGAGCAGCGGGCCGGGATGAGGTAATCACGCCCGAGCCGGCGTGGCGCACGGAGCCGGGATGCGGGCGCATTGACCCCAACCCCGATTGGCGTCAGGCGATGCGGACGCAGCTCGGGCGTCCAAGCTCCGGTATGCGGCTGAGCGCGTGGAAGGCGACCGCCACCTGGTCGCCTGGCGCTGGTCCGTATGCGCGCAACCCGTCGCCGATCACCCGTTCCCATCTGGCGATGGTGGCTTCGGCCAGAACGCGGCTCGTGTGTCCAGATGCTGTCTGCCAAGCCATTCGACCGTGCTCGGTGATGTGCTGTGAGGTGGCGGTCGCGCCATGTCGGCCGCGGGCGCTGTGGACGCGGTGCTGGTCACGCTGCCCGTGCCGGCGAACCGTGCGCTGAGCACGACGAGGCTGCTATCCAACCTATTGCTGGCGCTGCTACCCAACGTTTTGGTTCTGTGGACGCCACGGTGGCGGCGGCCCAGCTCGGCGCGATGCCGTTGATCCCCTATGAAGTCAGGGCAACAGCCGCACCATCACGGATGCCTGGTTTGCCACCCGCCACGTTTTCACACGGCTGGACCCAAAGCAGCCTTTGAAGGGCCATGACATAGGCGGCTCAGTCGAACTCGGTTGGCAGGGTGGCTTCACGGGCGTGCACGAACATGCGCCGGAGCTGGCTGGACAGCACACGGCCTAGGGAAAGGTCGTCTGGCAGCTCGTCTTCCGCGAACCAGCCGACCTCTGACGTTTCCGGTCCCGTCGCCGCGGTTCCGCCCATGATGTCGCAGATGAAAAAGAGCTTGCAGCACGAGAACACGCCAGGCGAGTGCCCTTGCCGGGTCCGGTCCCACACGGCCGCCAGCTTGCGCACGCTGACCACAAGCCCGCTTTCCTCCCGCATTTCCTTGATGACGCTCTCGGCCGCCGTCAGGTTCACGTCCGCCCAACCCCCTGGCAGCGTCCAACGGTTGCTATCCGCTGCTTCGCGCACCATGAGCAGACGGCTTTTGTCGTCAAACGCCGCCCCGCGAACGTCCGTCTTGGGGGTCGCATATCCGCTCTCGCCGGCAAACAAGGCTTCGATTCGCTCGGCCGGAGTTGCCGTGTGCGCTGCCATGATCCGGGACGCCAAGGCACGCAGCATCTCGTAGCGTTCGCGGTCGTAAGGGTCGCGGACGAAGGCCAGACCCGTTTGGGCAATGGCCTGCAACTCGCGCGTCCAGGTCAGCCAATCTGGTTCAGCCATCGCCACAATAACCTTCTGCTTCAATGGGTCTACTATGAGCGGGATCGTCCGCACCGCCATCGCCGCACCGCACAGATCAGTCGAGGCGTCCTTTGGGCAGGCGTTGCACAGCCGTGTCATTCGCCCCCACGCCTCCAGGTCCGCCTCGCGCATCAGCGTTCGCCCGGCATCGGAGGGATGCAGGTATTCACAGGCCAACGCACCTCTGGCGCGGGAAAAGCCCTTTTTACGCTCATCGCAACTGTGTCAGCGCAGCCCGCTGACGACACCCTGCCCGGCCGGCTTGCCCGCAATGGGAATTTTCGTCAGGCTCCGGTCAGGTTGCCCGAACTGAAGTCCGGTGAAAACCTGGGAGATGTTGCATGAGCGCCCTCTACGCCGACACACACCGCGAGCTGCAGGACCGGTTCGAGATGCGGCGCCTGGCCGACCGGCTCGAGCAAGGCATCGTCCACGACGCCTTCGCGGACGAGGAACGGGCCTTCATCGAGAGCCGCGACATGTTCTTCCTGTCCACCGTGGACCCCGCGGGACGGCCCACCGTGTCCTACAAGGGCGGTGCGCCGGGCTTCGTGCGGATCGAGGGCAATGGCCTGGTTTTCCCCTGCTACGACGGCAACGGCATGTTCTACTCGATGGGCAATGCCACCGCGCACCCTCAGGTCGGGCTGCTGTTCATCGACTTCGAGACCCCGCACCGCCTTCGCGTCCAGGGCGAGGCGAGCCTCGACGAGGGTGCGGCGAAGGACGCCTTTCCTGGGGCGCAGCTTCTGGTTCGGGTCAGGCCCACGCAGATCTTCGTCAACTGCTCGCGCTACATCCACAGGTACCGCAAGGTCGAGGCGTCCAAATACGTGCCGGACCGGGACGGCTCCGCGCCGCTTGCCCTATGGAAGCGGATCGACTTCATCCAGGACAGCCTTCCCGATCGGGACAGGCACGAGGTCCAAGCCGCGGGTGCGATCACGCAAGAGGAGTACGTGGCTAGGGTCGCGGCGGGTGATGCATAGCTGGCACTAACCTGTCAGGGGGACAAAGGTCCAGGCGTCTCCCCGGCGCCGTCCGCTTCGATCAGTTCGATGCCTGGCGCCCTTCCATGGCGTGAGTTGTGCGGCTGGGTTGGGGCCGCGCGGGAGATCCTGCAAGAGGCTTCGGCGCGGGTCGCTGCCCTCGCTCTTTTCAGCTAGCCTGGGCGCATGTTGCAGCGCACGTCCCGCCCCTTCACCTTGCTTCTCGGGGCGTAGTCCGCTCTGCCGCCGCTCTCCATCGACGTGAGCCTGCCGGCCCTGCCGGCTCTCGGCGCCGCACTCGGCACGAGCGCCGGCGCCGCCCAATGGACGCTCTCCGGCTTCCTGCTCGGCTTCGCCTTCGGCCAACTGCTGCTCGGGCCGGCCTCAGACCGGTTCGGGCGGCGGCCCGTCCTGATCGCGGGCTTGGCCGTCTATGCCCTGGCGGGCGCCGCCGCCGCTGCCGCGCCGTCCATCGGCGCCCTGATCCTGCTGCGGTTGCTGCAAGGCTTCGGCGCGTGCGCCGGGGTGGTGGTCAGCCGCGCCGTGGTCCGCGACGTGTTCGAGGGCGCCGAGGCGGTCTCGCGCCAGTCGTTCCTGAGCGCGATCGCAACCCTGGCCATGCTGCTGGCGCCGATGATCGGCGCCGTGCTGCTCGCCAGCCTTGGCTGGCGCGCCACCTACGGCGCCCTCTCGGTCGCGGGCGTGGCACTCCTCGCCGCCACGGCCGTGCTGCAGCCCGAGACCCTGCCAGCCTCCCGGCGCAGGGCAGGCCGCGTCTGGGACGGCTACGCCCAGGTGCTGCGCGCACCTCGCACGCTTGGCTACGCCGCCGTGAACGCGCTCACGTTCGGCGGCCTGTTCGCCTACATCTCCGCCTCGCCCTCGGTCTTTATCGGCACGCTTGGGGTGACGCCCGGCGTGTTCAGCCTCCTTTTCGCCCTGGCAGCGCTCGCGCTGCTGGCCGGCTCCGTCCTCAACGGCCTGCTCGCCCGCCGGCTCTCCGCGGCGTTCCTGGAACGCCTCGGGCCTGCGCTCCTGGGCATCGCCCTCGTCCTGGTCTGCGCACTCGGGCCGGCCGTCCCGCGTGTGCCGGTGCTGGTGTGCGTGCTGGCCGCCTACACCTTCGCGACTGGCCTGGTGGCGCCGAACGCCATCGCCGCCGGCCTGGCGCCCCTGCCGGAGGCGGCGGGCGCAGCCGCCGCGTTCATCGGCTTTTCGCAGATGATCGTCGGGGCGGCATCTGCGGCCGTTGTCGGGCTGGTGCTCCCGGGCACGGTTGCCGGCATGGTGGGTGCCATGGGAGTGTTCGGGTCGGCGGCGCTTGGAATGGTCCTCTGGATGGAACTCAGCCGACCGGGCAGGCGGTCGAAAGTGGTTCAGGTCCCATAACCAAGCACTGCCTGGTTCCGCATTGTCCTCAGCCAATTTCCGGCATGACACAAACGACTGGTTCCGCCGTGCCGCGATCGTCGCGCTTGAGGGCGCACGCACCTGTCCGATGAACGCCTACAAGCCCGCGCTCTGCCGGGCGCGGCCTTCGCGAGACGACTGGGACGACGCCGCCCGCCGGACCGGCGGGAAGCACGTTCCGCCATCACGCCGCCCTCATTACGGAGCCTGGGTGAACACCCGCGACAGCAGCCCATGCGGCGAGGCCGGCCCGGCGCCCTTGCCAACCGTGACCGTGGCCGTCATGCCCAGTGCCAGGTGGATCGTGGCCGGCACCTGGTCGATATGGATGCGAACCGGGATGCGCTGCGCCAGCCGCCACCCAGGTGAACATCGGATCGACCGACGCCAGGCCCAGCGCGCCGGGGCTGGCCGCCAAGGCATGCTCGTGGGAGGCGAGCAGCTCCTCCGCCCGCTCCAGCAGCAGGGCGTCGACTGGGCGGCGCGGCTGCGGCGCAGGGTGCGACGCGACGTAGTAGGCCAGCAGCATCGACAGCGCCATGCGCGTGGCGAAGAACAGGGCGTTCGGCTGGAAACCCGGCAGTTCCAGGAAGCGGGTCCGCATGGCTACGGTTGGCACGTGCCGCATGGCCGGTCAAAGGCCGGCTCGCTGAACCCTTTCTGGAATTGCACGGCGTTGCGGGCCATCGGTGCCCTTCGCTCAAACCCAATGTGTTCGGGCACCGTACCCAGGGCGGAATCGGCTGAGGAAGGTGCGTAATCACGTTCAGGCCTGGGCCGGGGCCACCGCCGCCGCCACTGCCGCGCAGCTACGAGCAGGCCGGCCTAATTGCGCCCTGTCGCGACCTCAGTCCAACGAGTTGGCGGTGCCCCGGATCCAGCGTCGCCAGCCGGGCGTTGCGCCACACGGCAGCCGCCCTCATTCAACCCCCGTTTGACCGTTCTCCAGAGAGCATGTCTACACTTGCCGCAGCCGGCTAGCCCCGGTCCTGCTCATCGCCGAATTGGGTCCCGTCATGGCCGTGCCACCCACGCTTGCGTTCCAGGCCATCACGCAAGATTTCCCGCAGCCCGGCGGCGGCACGCTGAGGGTGCTGGACGGGCTGAGCTTCGACGTGCCGGCAGGGCGGTTCGTGTCCGTTATCGGCCCCAGCGGCTGCGGCAAGAGCACGCTGCTGCAAATGGCCGCCGGGCTGCTGTTCCCGACTGGCGGCCATGTGTCGCATCGCGGCGTGCGCGTGGCCGCCGTCAACCGGGCCGTGGGCTTCGTGCCGCAGCAGGCGCAGTTGCTGCCATGGAAGACGCTGGCGGAGAACGTCGCCTTCCCGCTGGCCTTGCGGGGCATCAGCCTGGCCGAGCGCACCCGCCGGGCGCAGGCGGCCATCGCCCGTGTGGACCTGCAGGGCTTCGAGCGGCACTACCCTTACCAGCTCTCGGGCGGCATGCAGAAGCGGGCAGCCATTGCGCGCACGCTGGTGTACAGCCCGGACGTGATCCTGATGGACGAGCCATTCGGGGCGCTGGACGCGCAGACCCGGATGGCGATGCAAAGCGACCTGCAGGACATCGCAGCGGCGGAGGGGGCGACGGTGCTGTTCATCACCCACGACATCACGGAGGCGGTGCTGCTGTCCGACCGGATCGTGGTGCTCAGCCGCCGCCCGGCCCGCATCCTGGCGCAGGTGGACGTTGCGCTGCCCCGGCCGCGCGACATGTTCGAGCCATTCGCCACGCCGGGCTTCAATGATGCCTATGAAAGCGTCTGGTCGGTGCTGCGCGGCGTGATCGGGCGGGCGGCGTGAGCGAGGCCGGGGTCAACGCCGCCGCGGCGCCCGCGAAGCTCCGCACCCGGCTGGCGCCGCCGCGTTGGCTTGTCGGAGCCTTGCCGGGCGTCGTGTTCCTGCTGTTCTGGCAGTGGGCGTCGAGCCGGCTGATCCGGGAGGTTTACGTCAGCAAGCCCACGGCTATCGCGGTGCGCTTGTGGGAGGTGTTCGCCACCGGGGAAATCTGGCCGCACCTCGCGGTGACGTTCCGGGAGCTGGTGCTGGGCTACGTGATCGGCGTCGTGCTGGGCCTGATTGGCGGCTACTGGTTGGCCCGCGCGCCGCGGGCGGCCCGGGTGGTGGAGCCGTATGTCATGGCCTTCTACGGCGTTCCCAAGATCGCATTGGCGCCGTTGTTCGTCATCTGGTTCGGCATCGGCATCTGGTCGAAGGTGACGCTGGCGGCCACGATGGTGTTCTTTCTGGTGTTCTACAACGTGTATGCCGGCGTGCGCGGCGTGGACCGGGAGCTGGTCGCGCTGTCCCGCGTGATGGGCGCGAACGAGCGGCAGTTGGGCCGGCACGTTTACCTGCCCGCGGCAATGCCCTTCATCGTGCTGGGAATGCGGATGGCGATCCCCTATGCGATGATCGGCGTGATCGTGGGGGAGTTCACGTCCTCGGTGCAGGGATTGGGGCTGTTCATCCACTATGCCTCCGACACCTACGACCCTGCAGGCGTGTTCGCCGGCATTGCCATCCTGCTGGCCTTCATCTCCGCCGCCGGGCTGGTGGCGGACCGGATCGAGCGCCGGCTGCTGCGCTGGCGCCCCCCGCTGCACGCCGCCAACCCGGAAGGGATTTGAATGCCGGCACCGGCCGCTCCTGGCCTCAGTACGTTGCTCGGTACCTTGGCCGTCGGTGCGAGCCGCCTGCGGCGCGGCAACCTAGGGGCGGCAGTGACCGCGCTGGCGGCCCCTGCACTGCCGCGGAAGGACGGCTCGCAATGACGGGAGACACTCGGCGGCCCAGTCGTCCAGTGGCCGGCATCACCCGCCGCCTGCTGCTGCCCACTCTCGGCTGCCTGACCCTGCCCGGCACCGCCGCGGCGGCCGAGCCGGTGCGGATCGGCCAGGCGACGACCTCGCTCAGCTTCCTGCCGGTCTGGGCGGCGCGGGCGATGGGCAGCTTCCCGGCACAGGGCCTGGCGCTGACCTGGGCGGCGCTGCCAGGCGGGGACCCGACGGCACTGGCGGCGCTGGACTCCGGCGACATAGACTTGGCGGCGGTCGGCGGCGACACCGTGCTGAACGCGGCCGGCAAGGGCCAGCCCTTCCTGATGGTGATGTCACTCATGTCCCGCGTCACCCTGGACCTCGTGGTGTCCAAGGCGTTCCTGACCCGGACTGGCGTGGCCGCATCTGACCCCTCGGAGAAACGCCTGGCCGCCCTGAGGAGCGCCGTGATCGGCGTCAGCGCGGTGGGCGGCACGCAGGACCGGGCGGCACGCTGGCTGGCGGGACGCGCCGGGCTGGATATGAAGACGGGCGTGCAGGTGGCAATGGTCGGCGGCCCCCCGGCCCTGCAAGCGGCGCTGGAGAACGGGCGCATCGACGCCTTCGTGCTGTCCCCGCCAGAGGCGCAGGTGGCGGAGGCCGGCAGCTACGGCACCGGGCTGGTCAGCTTCGGCCGGGACTTCCCGGAGCTGGCGGACCTGCCGTTCCTGGTGCTCGTCGCCCGCAGCCCGGTGGACCCCGCCGCCGCGGACCGGATCACCCGCAGCATCCGCGCGCTGCGCTCCGCATCCGATGCTGTGCAGGCCAATCCGGGGAAGGCCGCCGCCCTGATCGGCCAGCAGTTCTTCCCCCGCGTGCCGCTGCCCGTGGTCGCCGCCGCCGTCGAGGCGATGCGGCCTGGCCTGGCGGATGGCGGCCGATTCGGCCCTGCCGGGATTGCGGCCCTCGTCCGCTTCTCGGGTGCCCCCGCCCTGGCTGGCACCGGCGAGGGCACGCTGTGGACCAACCACTTCAACGGACCAGGCTAGCAGCCTGTCGGACTTAAGCAAAAATCGGGATTTTTTGGAATATTATGTCTCGCGTTCGCTTGGAAACATAGTGGAATTGCGCTCAGATCGGTATTCCTTTTAGATAGTTGCGTGACAGGCTTAAGTCCGACAGGCTCCTAGGACAGCGCGATGCACCAGATCTACGTGGACTTCCTCAACGGCCCTGACATCGCCGCGCTGGGCATGACGAACGAGGACATCCTTGGCGCCATCGAAACCAGCCTGGCCGCCCAGGGCCGCAAGCAGGCCGTCATCGAGCCTCGGGTGCACCTCAAGCCCGACCCGGCGGTGGACGGCCACTTCAACGTGCTGCGCGGCGCCATCGGCGGCGACGTGCAGCGGGCCGGGGTGAAGGTGGTCAGCGACTTCGTCCACAACTACGAGCAGGGCCTGCCGTCCGAGATGGCGATCTTGGCGCTGTTCGACCCCAAGACGGGCAAGCCGCTGGCGATCCTGGACGCGGGCGGGATCACCGACATGCGGACCGGCGCCGTCACCGCCATCGGCGCGAAGTACCTGGCGCGCAAGGACAGCAAAATCCTGGGCCACATCGGCGCCCGCGGCACGGCGTACTGGAACGTCCGCCTGCTGGACAGCATGTTCCATTTCGACGAGATCCGTGTCCACTCCCGCCGCCCGGAAAGCCAGCGCGCGTTCGCCGAGCGGCTGAGCCAGGACCTGGGCAAGCCCGTGCGCGAATGCACGAACTGGCAGGACACGGTTGCCGGCGCCGACATCGTCGTGGAGGCGTCCCGTCTGCTGAAGCCGGCGCCGCTGCTGAAGACCGAATGGATCAAGCCAGGCGCGCTGGTGATGCCCTACGGCACCATGAGCGCCGTGGAGTTGTCGCTCACCGACATCATGTCCAAGCTGGTTGTGGACGATTGGGGCCAGGTGGGCGCCGGCCCCTATGGTGCCCTGCGGCAGCATGTGGACGCGGGAAAGCTGACGCGGGACACGCTTCATGCCGAGATGGGGGAGATCGTGGCCGGGCTGCGTCCAGGGCGGGAAGATGACGGGGAGACGATCCTGTTCTGGCACCGCGGCCTGTCCCTGTCCGACATCGCGCTGGGCCACGCCATGCTGGAGAAGGGGCGCCGGCTGGGCATCGGGCAGCGCCTGCGTTTCGCATGACGCCGGCCACCAGTGCGGACCGTGCTTGCGGCGTGGCCAGGTGGGCCGGATAGGTTGCCCTCAGCTCTGGTCGTCCTGGGCTGCCGCGGCGCTGCACGCCTCGCAATGACGGTGGAAGGATGAGGCAGACGGGTCAGAGCAAAGACGGATCCGCGTGGTACGCACCGCCAGCCTGCCCATCGTCCACCGTGATCCCCTGGGCACGGACTTGGCTGCCGGGCAGCGCAACCATTGCTGCAAACCAGAGGAGGAAGGCGACCCAATTGGAACAGTTCGGCATCGTCGGCCACCCCTGGTGCTGCGTTGCACTTTCGTATACTCGCACGGCAACACCTGTCAAAAAACCTAGGTTCGGGACCGATTTGAGATGGGGCTGACACGCACAAGCGCTTGGCGGCTGGCCCGGTCTGCCGCCGCCTTTGCCTGCCTTGCCGCGCCGGTGGCGGGCATGGTGCTCCGCCCCCGCCCAGCCTCGGCCCAGCCGCCGCCTGTGGCGCAGCCGGTTGAGCCAGGCCCCGCCGCCGGCACCCCGTCGCCCGCTGCCGCGGCGCCGGTCGAGGGCTTCCGGGCCGCCCGCTTCGGCATGAGCGAGCCAGAGGTGCGCCAGGCGGTCCAACGGGACTTCCCAGCCGGCGCGAGGCGGCTGCTGCGCACGACGCACCCACGCGAGAGAACCACGGTGCTCACCATCCCGGCCGAGGAGTTGCTGCCCGACGCCGGGCTGGCGCAGCTCTCGTATGTCCTGGGCTACGCCTCCAAGCGGCTCATACAGGTCAACATCGTCTGGTCCAGCAATGGCCGCAGCGCCGCACAGGACGAGGCGCTCGTCGCCGCGGCGAACGTCCTGCGCGACCACTTCCTGACGCAGCACTTGGCGCTTCCTGCTGAGACCGTGACCAACCAGCAGATGGGCAAGAATGCGTTCCTGGTCTTTCGCGCCGCGCAGGCAGACGGCCGCATGGTGCTGTTGCTGCTCAGCGGCGCCGCGGCGGCTGGCCGGGCGAACCGGGCCTTGGCGCCGCCGCTGACGTTGCAGCTCGCCTATATCCGCGACTACAGAACTCCCGACGTCTTCCAAATCGAGCGTGGGCGCTTCTGAGCGGCGCACGTGCGGCCCGTCTTGTTGGCGCCTTGCTCGACCAAGTGGCGTTGTTGTCCGCCCGCCTGACCTCAAACCGGGACGGGTTGTTGTGCTCGTCCGGTCAACCCCTGTAACACAGCCCCACAGGGCCATCGCATTTGCCCTTTTCGTCATTGCGAGGAGCGCTTGCGACGTGGCAATCCAGGGCGACGAGCCAAAACATCGGTCCCTGTTGCCCTGGAGTGCCGCGCCGAAGCCGGCTCGCAACGACGGGTCCTTTGCGGCCGGAGGCAGCCTGGGCCAAATGCGGTTGCCCTGCACAGCCCCATGTCGAACGCATGGCTGAACGCATGACCCAGGCCGTCGAGACATTGGCGCGCGTCCCGCTGTTCCGCTCGCTCGACGAGGCCGCGGTCCGCCGCCTCGATGCCGAGTGCATCTGGCGGCGGGCAGGCGCAAGGGAGTGGGTGCTCGACTACGAGGCGGGTGGCACCGACCTGTTCTTCGTGCTGCACGGCCATGTCCGCGTGGTCATCACCGCCGCCGGCCGCGAGGTGATCCTGCGTGACATCCGCGACGGCGAGTTCTTCGGCGAGCTGGCGGCCATCGACCAAAGGCCGCGTTCGGCCGGCATCGTCGCCATCACCGACACGCTGGTCGCGCGCATGCCGGCCGGCGTGTTCCGGCGCGTGGTGCACGAGTACCCCGACCTCTGCGACCAACTGCTCCAGACGCTCGTCGGCCAGATCCGGACGCTGTCCAACCGCGCCAACGAGCAATCCAACCTCGGCGTCCGCCAGCGCCTCTATGCCGAGCTGTTGCGGCTCGCCCGCGCGCCGGGGAACGGCGATGGCCGCCCTGTCGTATCGCCGCCTCCCACCCACGCCGAACTCGCCGCCAGGGTGAGCAGCCACCGCGAGGCGATCACGCGCGAGCTGAATGCCCTGGCGCGTGCCAGGCTGATCGAGCGCCGGCGCGGGGCCATCGTCCTGCTGGACGCCGACCGCCTGCGCGCCATGATCGCAGAGTCCAGCGAGGCGTGAGGCCGCGGGAATCCGTCGGCGCGACACCCTGCTGGAAGCAGCGCGCGGAACAATCAGCGCTGCATCCCGCCGGCGCTGGCACGGCGTCCAGTGTGGCCTTTCCCACAGACGCCGCCGCCCCGCCCCGCCCCGTGCATCCATCCAGTGCAACGAAGGCCTGGAGGCAACCATGAACTTTCACAATTGCTGCGCGGCTGCGGCCGTCATCATGCCTGCGGACGCCGGCGTAGTCCGCTGCCCGAACGCGGAGGGATGAGCCGATGACCGCCATTCCCGACACGGCTCGCCTGTTCGCCACGGTTACGCGCCTCCGCGAGGAAGCCCGGCGCACCGCCGACCGCGTCATCGCCAGTGCCCATGCCGCTCGCCAGCGCGGCGCCACGGCCAAGACATACCAAATCCAAGCCCAGCAACTGGACATCCAAGCCAACCGCGCCGGAGAGTTGCTGCTCAGCTGGGCCGCCAAGGCGTCACGCGCCGCTGCCGTGGAGAAGCGGTTCATTGCAGACGCGCTTGAAGTTATCGAAGGCAGGAAAGATGTGTGACGGCCCACCCCTTCGGCCCTCTCCGCCTCCTCCCAACCTTGAAGGCCCCAGAACTGAAAGCCCCATCGCCCCCGCCGCAAGCGTGACGGCATAGAGGGCCGCAACCGAAGCCCCGGCAAGCCCGTAGCTCGCCACGGCAACCGCCGCTGCCGCGTAGCAGACCAGGAGCACCGGCATCGCGCCGAAACGGTCGATCAAGCGTCCCACCACCACCGACCCTCCCATGCCGCCCAGGAAGAACATCGCGGCCAGCAGCACTCCCGCCTGCATCCGCAGCCCGGCCCCGCGGATCACCGCTGGCAGCCCGCTCAGTGCGAAGACGATGATCAGCAGGTTGAGGAACATGGTCAGCCACAGTAGGACCGTCGGCACGGCCCGCCCTTGCGACAGCAGCCTCCGCAGGGACGGACGGGCGACGGGCGGCTTCGCCGGGATACTTGTAGGTTCGTGCAATCGGCATCACGCCACACCATGGCCTGCCCGCCATCAGCATCCGCTTCCGCAGCCCGTCCCAGCGGCGGTCGCGCTTCTGCAGGCTGAGCCGGGGCATGTATTGCATCGGCACGCGGGTAGGCTTGGCGCCGGCGGGCACGGGATGGTCCCAAAACGCTGGGACACTGCTGCGGAAATAGAGCCGGAGCGTCACCGCTAGTAGAACGTCAATGCCTAATTTCCTCGCCATGATGGTGCGCGCGCCGCGCGCGGTTGATCTGTTGGCGAATTCGCCTGGGGCGCCGCGCCGCCCGTTCAGTAGCTGCGGCGTGCCATCCGCAACCCCGGCAGAGCGAAGCCGCCGGGACGCCAGGTGGCGTGATCAAACAGCAAACACCGACTTCGCCAGCAGAGTCTGTCGGACTGACGGGATGGAACGGCCTACGTGCCCTGGCATTTCCCAAACCCGACTTCAGCGGATTGCCAAAGTGGGCTTCAGTGCCCAGACCTCATACACGGCGAAACGCGCCGGGGTAGTCCAGGACCAAACCGTCCGCATTCATCTTGCCGGCGCGAGCTGCTCCCCCTCCTGCCCGCAAGGATGCCCCGTCCTCGCTGCGGCCAAAGTGGGTCGGTCCTCGCCGCCCTTGCCATGCTCGCGTAGTGTCGAGCGATCACACCTGGGGGCACGACATGGACACCAGCCTGTCAGAGACCGAGTTGGCTGCCGCGGTGGCCGACTTCCTGATGGCCATGCCTGTCGTGCATCTGCTGGGCTTGCGCGTCCTCGCTTGCACGCCGGGCGAGACGCGCCTGGAACTGCCGGTGCGTCATGATCTCACCTTCGATGGGCACACCGTCCAGGGCGGCATTGTCGGCGCCTTGGCGGACTTCGCCGGCGCGAGCGCGGCGGCGACCGTCCTGCCCGCAGGATGGGTCGTGATGACCACCGGCTTCGAGGTGCACAATCTCGCGCCCGCGCGCGGCGAGCGCCGCTGGTGCCGGCCGTGACGGTCCCTGTCGCCAGGGGCACAATCTCGCGCCCGCGCGCGGCGAGCGCCTGCTCGGGATCGGCACGGTGATCAAGCCGGGCCGCAGCTTTGCCGTCAGCCGGGCCGACGTCTTCGCGGTCGCGGGCGAGGAGAGACGGCTCTGCGCCACCGCCCTCGTCACCACGCGCGGCGTCGAGCGCGCCCCGGCCCGAACGGCTTGAGGACGGGATGGAGGACTCCATGGCGCGCATCCCAGACGGCTTCGTGCCGTATGGGGAGCCGAGCCCATTCCTCGATCGCGTTGGCCCGCTCTACGAGCGGAGCGACGATGCGGCCGGCTTCGCCCTTGGCCTGCTCGTGCTGGAGCACCACTGCAACCGGCGAGGCTTCGCGCATGGCGGCTTGTTGGTGACACTCGCCGACATCGCATTGGGCAAGACGGGCGAGCGGCGGAGCGACCCGCCCGTCTCCTTGCTCACCGCGAGCCTTGCCTTCGACTTCATCGGCATCGCGCGCCGCGGCGAGTGGATTGAGGCACGGTGCGACTTCAACCGCGTGGGTCGCGAGCTGGCCTTCGCCAACCCTGCATGGCGCTGCCAGCCTTCATCGAGGCGGCCCCCGGCCGTCAGCCCGATGCGGAGTAATCCGTCGGCCCCGCAGGCGCCTCGCCCACGGCGGACCGATCTGTTAGCAGCATGGCATGGACGATCTTTACCAAATGCCCGGCCATCTCATCCGCCGGGCACAGCAAATCGCGACGGCGCTTTTCACCGACGAGTGCGCGGCCTTCGATCTGACGTCCGTGCAGTACGCCGCGCTGTGCGCGATCCGGGCCAATCCGCAGGTGGACGCCACGCGGCTGTCGTCGCTGATCGCTTTCGACCGCTCTACGATCGGAGACGTCTTGGAGCGGATGGAGGCCAAGGGCTGGATCGCGCGGACCGCCAGCTCGCAGGACCGCAGGATCAAGCTCGTGCGGCTGTCCCCAGCCGGATTGAAGCTGCTGCATCAGGTCGGCCCGGCGGTGCGCCGCGTGCAGGAGCGCCTTCTCGCCCCCTTGGCGCCGCAAGACCGCGGCACGATCATCCGGCTGCTCGGGGAGTTGGCCGAGCTGCACAACGACGCGACGCCTGCCCCGCTGCGGACCGCCTCCCAGCGCTGATCCCAGTGCTGATCCCAGCCCTGATCATAGCCAAGCGACCCAGCGAGGCCCCGTTACGGCCCTGTCCCGCCCGCGCCGCGGGGCGGCTCAGCCATGCACCAAGGTAGAACCATCATGTCAGCATCACGAGCATTGCCGTTCATCGTCGCCGGCGGCGGCATTGGCGGACTGGCCGCCGCACTCGGCCTCGCGCGCAAGGGCGTGCCGGTCCTCGTGCTGGAGAAAGCGCCGGCGCTGGGCGAGATCGGCGCCGGCATCCAGCTTGGGCCCAATGCGTTCCATTGTTTCGATGAGCTGGACATTGGCGGGGCCGCCCGCGCGATGGCCGTGTTCATCGACAACCTGAGGCTGATGGACGCGACCAGTGGCGAGGAGATCACGCGCATCCCGCTGGACGAACCGTTCCGACAGCGCTTCGGCAACCCCTATGCGGTCGTGCATCGCGGCGACCTGCATGGCGTGTTCCTCAAAGCGTGCCGCGACAGCGACCAAATCGAGCTGCGGACGGGGTGCGAGGTGGCCGGCTACGAGCAGGACGGCGCCGGTGTCACGGCCCGCCTCGCGTCAGGCGAGACGGTCCGCGGGACGGCGCTGATCGGCTCCGATGGGCTGTGGTCCAACATCCGCAAGCAGATGGTGGGCGACGGCCCGCCCCGCGTGTCCGGCCACACGACCTACCGCTCGGTGATCCCCACGGAGATGATGCCGGAAGACCTGCGCTGGAACGCCGCCACGCTGTGGGCGGGTCCGAAGTGCCACATCGTGCACTATCCGCTTTCGGGCTGGAAGGTCTTCAACCTGGTCGTGACCTACCACAACCACGCCCCCGAGCCCGTCGCCGGAAAGCCCTGCTCGGAAGATGAGGTCATGCGTGGCTTCGAGCATATCCACCCCAGGGCGCAGGACATCATCCGGCACGGCAAGGATTGGAAATACTGGGTGCTGTGCGACCGCGACCCGGTGGAGCACTGGGTGGACGGGCACGTGGCCCTGCTGAGCGACGCGGCCCACCCCACGTTGCAGTATTTCGCCCAGGGCGCCTGCATGGCGATGGAGGACGGCGTCAGCCTGGCGGAGGAGGTCGCGGCGCATCCAGGCCGGGTCGGTGCCGCGCTGGAGGCCTACCGGGCCCGGCGGGTGCTGCGCACCGCACGGGTGCAGTTGCAGTCCCGCGCCATCGGCGAGCACATCTACCACCCCGCCGGCGCGCACGCGCAACTGCGCAACGCCATCATGCGGGCGAAGACGCCCACGCAATGGTATGACGAGCTCGCCTGGCTGTACGGCGGCGACAAGCAGGGCGCGGCCAGCGCGAACCGCGTGGCTGCCTGACGGGGCGAAGAAGGAACGCGGGATGGCGCAGACCGCTTCCTTTGTCCGCGCCAGAACACGAGCCGACGCCTTCCACGACTGCGAACCCGCTGAGAAAGGCCCTTTCCCATGTGCCCAGCCGCCCCTGACAGCCACGGACACCCGGCCGCGTCCGCCGCCGCCGACCACGGGGAGAGCGGCGACGCGCCCGCGCCGGCGCTGCTCGAGGACCTGGTTGCCGCCAACCACATCCTGTTCGACCAGGGCGTCGTGGACGCCTTTGGGCACGTCAGCGTCCGGCACGACAAGCGGCCCGACCGGTTCCTGCTCGCGCGCAACATGGCGCCCGGGTCCGTGACGGCCGGCGACATCATCGAGCACGACCTCGACGGCAACCCGGTCAACGCCCACGGCCGCAAGGTCTACCTTGAGCGGTTCATCCACGGCGAGCTGTTCCGCCGCCGGCCGGACGTCATGGCCGTGGTCCACAGCCACTCCCACTCCATCGTGCCGTTGAGCGTCGTGAAGGGCGCCAAGCTCCGCGCGCTGTTCCACATGGCCGGCTTCATCGGCCAGGACGCGCCCGTGTTCGAAATCCGCGACGCCGGCGGCGACGGCACCGACTTGCTGATCAGCGACAACGCACTCGGGCGGGCACTGGCGGAGAAGTTCGACGGCGCGGACATCGTGCTCATGCGGGGCCATGGCTCGACCGTGGCGGGCGGCTCCATTCCGCAAGCGGTTTACCGCGCCGTCTACGCCGAGCTGAACGCGCGCTACCAACTGGAGGCGGGCCACCTGGGCGAGATCACGTTCCTGACCGAAGCGGAGGGCCGGGCCTGCGTCGACCGCGTGGAGGGACAGGTCCAGCGCCCCTGGGACCTGTGGAAAAGCCAAGCGGCGCAGCGGCGCGGCGCCCGCAGCTAGTAGCGCTGCACAGAGGTTTTGACGGGTTGAGATAGGCCATGCCTACCCTGCACCAGTCGCCTTGGACCCGGCGGTGTCGAGATAAGCGCGAGCCA
>JAABUP010004455.1_pt1 | contig 22839 bp, 23 predicted proteins | sample 5559201 | NCBI WGS metagenome assembly JAABUP01 (sample SAMN10711887, study PRJNA513373) | rock metagenome | isolation source: Antarctica rocks | place: Antarctica | reverse complement strand
CTGCTCACTTTCAAAGTGAGAAAGCGCACTGTGAAAGCACATTACTACACCATTTTACTACTTTAAAACCCTACCTATAAGTCATAGTCATAGCTCAACTGAGCACCAGATGTTGTCTTGGCTGTCTGTCGCGTTCAGCAATGGTCCCTGCATGAGCAGCAGTCACTTTCTGCACCCGCTACACGCACATCGGGCAAACAAACTTGTGCCAAAAACCCGTATACCTTCAACATATTGGGTTTCGACCGTTTCACCGTGGACGAGGGGCGGGGTTGACGAGGCTTGGGAGAGCAAGCTGGCAGACACCTACAAGATGCCTGTTAACGGTAGCAAACGCATATCATTCATGTTCTGCAAGGCGGAAGTCAGGCGATGCTTTGAGCAATGAGATGCATGCTTCTGTGACTGGCCAGTGACATATGCTGGCAGACTGCAGGGCATGCTCCCATCATGGAAGTTCCATGTCACCTGCTGCTCGTGTTGGCATAGCATGTTACCTGGTACAAAGGTAAGTATGGCAATATGTTCATGTTAGCCTCACCAGTTACGATCCGGTTTTGTGCCGCATCTGTTGCTGTAGTCAGTCGTGCAACGCTCCAAGCAGCGTCAAGAGCATTGTCACACTGTGGTACAAAGGTATGCCTCCTGTCGCCGTCTCACGTGCAGTGCTGATGTCACGGAAGGCCAGCAAGATGCGGGTTAGAGACTGCTGCAGTCTCACCAGGTTGCCATGACCGTGCTGTTGATCAGCAGCATGCTGGCCTTTTGCTGCTTTCTCTTTGCCCCAGAAAACCCCTGCAGCAAATTGTGTTTGAGGAGCTTTTGGTGGGACTGCTGGTGCTGAGCTGCTGCCTCTGCCTACTAGACAGCAACAGGCTCAGAGTGACACTACGCATACATGCCCTGACGCACATTCATCATGCATCTGCAGAAAGCAGGTTTGACAGCGTTCTTCAAACAGATGCACATCAATGCAGTTTTTTGAACAGTACAACTCACCCCTTGGCGCCTTCCTGTACCTCTGGATGCTGATGGGCTGCAGCTTGCCTGCATTTGCAAAACACGTCGCATCACCTTTAGTGACAGCACACTGTCACAGCACAAAATCTGTGGCAAAACACAATCCTGCCACCATTTACCTGTAACATGCAGCTCACCTGCGCAGGCACGCCAGGCTTTGGGTTCGGATGTTTGCTATTGTCCCACATGCCAATGTGAGGGGCAAGCACAGTTTGCCACTACTGCTCGCACCAACTGTTTACCTGTGTTGGACAGCTGATGTGTCCTTGGCAGTCCATTCCCTCCCATGCTGCTGCGTCCTCAGACCAAGACTAATCTATTTGTGATTGCGAATCTATTTTGCTGCATACTAGGCAGCCCACAGAAACTGTACTGTTACTCTGCAGTTTAGGACTGCAGTCAGTCTCAATGCAGCACTGTCACTGCCTCCAACACATCCCACTCAGTACAGCCAGCAGCAAGGAAGGTCGATCGGTCAGGTGACTCATGTGTGTGGAGTAGTCAGCATCCATTACTGATGCTGCCGCTGCTGCTGCTGGGTATGCATCTCTAAGAGATGATCTCTTAGTCATTGGAAGTCAGAAAATTCTGTCACTGGGCCTTGGTGTCACTGCGTAAAGACAAGGGTATCTGATGTGGATTTGTAGCAGTGTTCACTACTTGTCATGCTGTAAGGACTGGAGTCAGCGTTTGATGCAAGGGCAGCACCAAAGCCTGAAGAAGAAGCTGATGCATAGTTGACTCAGCGTCTGCAACAGCAGGAGTATGCTCAATGGCAGTTCTTGCACTCCCACGAAAGCAATGGTAGATATGCACAGCCAGCAGCTTCACCATCTTGAGTGCTGCAGCACTTTACATCCCTGAACTCAGGCATGACACAAGGGAAGCTTGTCATCATGCTTCTGCGCCGGCCAAAGCTGAGTAGCTTTGGTGCTGTGATGTTGTGGCAAATGACAGGCATATGCTACCTGCAGAGCAGTGCTGTTGACTGGGTGGTAGCTAGCTCATACATTGCCATTGCAAGCTGAGCTGTGTCTTGCGTCTGCAGCAAGCACTACCATTTCTGCCAAGATTGGGTGAGAGAGTTGGAGAGACAAGGTGATTGCAGATGTCCATACTGCAGAGCGCCTTATGATGACATCATCCACACGTTACTTTCTCAATAGGGTTCTTTGAAATCAACAAAGCGTGGTAATTTGTTTTCACTTAAGTCATGTATTGCGTGGTTGTCATATGGGAAGTATGCCTTGCAACCAGATGTTTTCTGGCAAAGACTATTTTTTGAGTTACCTCCTCATTCATACCAATTGAGATTATTTTGACAAAAACATAGCCACGTCATCCTTCACATGACACCTCACCTGTTGTATCTACAATGCAGTTGCAAGCTTCCACAAAGTAGTTGCAGAGGTGTTTCAAGCAGGACATGGATGATGGCATGCATGTGCATGCATATGCTCACACAATTACTCACATCTGCTACCTGTATACACAAAAACTCACAGCCACTCCTTGAGCATCAAGCCAGACTGTGGAGTGGGTCGCAAGGGACATTTAATTTAGCATACCAAGCAGTGTCTGACCAAATGCTGGGTATGAGTACTGCTGCCTTGCTTTTGTCATGCAAGACAGTACTGTCAGAGATCTCTCATCTCCACTGTTCCAGCTGCTGGCAGGACATGCAGAAGGCCAGCGAAGGTTACCCATGGTCAGTGCAAATGACCCTCGAGGAGACTGTTTCGCAGTAGCTGCAGACTCTGACAGCTGTCACAATAATACTTTCCAAGTAAGCTTCAACTTAAAGCTATGCTTGGGGGTGAGATCATGCCAGTGCTATGTTTGAAGCTGCTTCAATAAATCGACTGTCATTGACCATGGCTGTTTGTGCTGTCGCTATACCAAAATGTGTCTGTAATGCTTGCCACGTACGTCCAGACACATCAAAGGCAAACTGTACATACAAGTGTGTGCTAGCAGTCAACACAACTGTTTGGGGAATGAAGACATGTGTATACAAGTGTGCATGCACAGACTCACAATGAGTGACAATCTCGTACTAAATAATGAATCACAAGTGTTACACTAAAGATAGTCATCGTTAAGTCATTCAGCTAATGTCTGCAAGCTCTGCTTTTTTGCGTGCCTTGACTGCTTACGTTCTGACAACCGCCAGCCTCGCCGTCCACCTGATTGTGGCTTCTTCATTTTACTGGTGTGATACCTGTCAAATTCAGGCTTCGGATCAGGCTTTGGATCGGCTTCGCATACAAAGGGCTTGCATGTGAAATCTTGCTCTTCAAAGTCACACCAACTGCCTGTCACTGCTATGCTGTCCTCAGGTCTCCGCGCAACAGGTTCATAGCGACTATGCCAGTCCCTGACAGGCTCAGGATGCAGGCAGACAAATTTCCGTGACCCACCCTGTGGCGATTCAACTCCATCACATTCGTCCTCCTGAAGCTGACCTTGTGGTCTGTAGACCCAACAAGTAATGTCCATGACACTATCAACATAGCCTGCTCCCTCATCAAGGAATTTCTGTATGAATGTGGCTTTTGCAATTTCACAAAAGGCTTGCAGCCAGGCCAAGGACATGTGCAGCGGTGTAGTGCTTTGTATGAGCAGGTGTATGGTGAGACAGCTACACTTGTTGCCACCTCCTCCTCTGTCGACACTCATGGCCTCACCCCACATACTGCGTATGTCAGCGCAAAAAGAATGTGGGACTGCAGACCAAGCTGCTTTCCACATGCTTGCCAAGAAATCAGGCTGTTGAGACATGGTGTGTACGTATCGCAGAGCGTCGCTTGAGCTGCCAGTCCAGGCGCAGGTCACCATAAGGGAAAATACCATCGTATGATCTCCCAGCAATACTTTGCACCTTCGGCAGGATCTTGGCGCAGTAATCACTTTTGTAGTGAGTCCTGTGATGCGCAGCCTCCCTGGCACATGCTCGGCAGGTAAGGGCAAGCTGGTGGAATGAGTCGATGTCCAGGTGGTGAAAGATGCTGGCAATAGCTGGGCCTGGCAGAGAGGCAAGTGAGAAGTCAAACTTGGGGTTCATTGAGGCTGCAGCAGTGCGCTCTGCAGGCTTGGAGTTCTTTGAGGCTGCAGCACTGCCCTTTGCAGGCTGCCAATGTTTGTGCCTGCCTGACGGTCCAACTAAGCACCAAGTGTTGTCTTGGCTGTCTGCCGCGCTCAGCAACGGTCCCTGGAGCAGCAGTCAGATTCTGCAACAGTTACATGTACACCAGGCACTCGAAATTGAGTTGCGTCAAAGACCGTTTTACCTTCAATTGCATTCTTGGTGTCGGCCGTTTCAACGCGAGAGAGCTTGGCTTGATCACTGATTAGGCTTGTGAGAGCGCAGGCTGGCGGACACCTACAAGAGCCTGTCAAAGCAAACAAACATACATCGTCTACGATCTGCAAGCGAGAAATCAGACTATGCTTTGAGCAATGTCATGCACGTCTGTGGCAGGCTAGCTTCCTGCTGCTGCTTCCTGCTTCCTGCCACGTAACGCTAGCAGCTTCAGTGACTGGTGCTCGGTGACCTGCTGCGATTTTGCCGCAGCGAAGCAGTCTGTGGATGCAGGCTCCCTGCAGAACATGCTTCCACGCCACCTGCTGCTTGTGTTGGCAGAGCATTTACAAACTGTATATTGGCAGTTGAGTACAGCAACATGTTCATGTTAGCCTCATCAGTCATGGTCCGGATCCATGTGCCGCATTCGTCACTGTGATGCAGTGCTGTGCCGGTCTCATCAGGGAATGCTTTGCATGTACACAACTACGTAGGAAGCAAATTCTGATTGCATGAATTCAATGAATTGAAGGTGTTGTCTGTTGAATCCAGTTGCCCTCAGCACAGTACATACATTGATTGATTCATTGATTGATGAGTTGATTTTTCCCTGCAGCATCAAGAGCATTAATGTCACAATATTGTCACACGTTTGTACAAAAGCATGCCGTCTTTCACTGCCCCACATGCGTTGCTGTTGTCACAGAAGGCCAGCATGATGCGATTCAGAGCCCGTTGCAGCAGCAGCAGTCTCACCAAGTTGCCCTGGGGTTTTGCTGCTTGCTCTTTGCTCCCGACAGTACCTGGAGCAACTGGTGTTTGAGGAGCAGCCTGAGCTTTTGGTGGGACTGCTGGTGCTGAGCTGTAGCCTATAAGACAACATACTCAGCGTGACACTACACATACATGGCCTGAGGCACAGGCATTCTGCAGCTGCAGAAAGCAGGTGTGACAGCACTCACCAAACAGCTGCCTATAGATGCATTGCTTTGAACAGTAGAACTTGCCCCTTAGCACCTCCCTGTACCTCAGGCTGCTGTTGGGCTGCAGCTTGCCTGCATGTACAAAACATGCTTCATCACCTGTATTGACAGTACACTGTCAAAGCACAAAACCTGTGGCAAGACATATTCTTTTCACCGTTTGCCTGCAACACGCAGCTCACTTGCCATGCTTTGGGTTCAAATATCTGCTATTGTCCCACATGCCAGCGTGAGGGGCAAGCACAATTTGCCACTACTGCTGACACTGGCTCTTCATTTGTGTTGAGCAGCTGATGTGTCCTCGGCAGCTCACTCCCTTCCCATGCTTCACCGACACATTGATATCATCCTAGCCTTGCTGCACACGGAGTTGACCAAGACGCAGTAAATCATCAGGCAAGTCCGCCATATGTCTACATTCTTGTGCTCAAGCTTGCCTTGATCCATCCGTTTAAATTGCACTCCATCACAGAGCTGGCATCTGAACTTTGAGACCCTGCTTCCAAGCCCTGATGTGCTTCACAAACAGTCACTTTCAATATGCTTGTTGCCGAGGGAAGTCATAGTCTGGTGACACAGGTTGGCGCAAGGCCTGCAGTTACACTTGCATGTTTCTGCTGCTTTGAGCAGGTGCAAAAGAGTGACTGCATGCAGGGAACGACTGCAGCTCCATGCGCCATAGCTCACAAACCAGACACTGCAAATGTGCTAGAAAGTTGCGTTCCTAAGACGAAACGGTGCCTCAGGGAGACCGAGGCAGGCGGATCCTCTTCAAAGTGCACCTCCTGCCTTCAATCCAGCAACCATGTGCATATATATTGCATGTATATACTTCATATATATTTCATATATATACTTCAGCAGGGGCATATATATTTAGTGTATATACTTCACATGTATTTCATCTACATACTTCAGCAGGGTCAGCCCAGCAGCCAAGCCAACGCATAATCACAATAGCATGCCTTGTCTCCCACTCATCCACACAGGCAGCAGCAAACCAATGCTCAGCAGCAGCAGTCCATATGCTGCGTTCCAACCTCACGAGCAGCCCTTGGAAGATTCTGCATCATCTTTGCAGGGCAACGTCAGTTTGATCAGATACAACAGGACGCACAGTTGGCTCAGTGTCTGCAACAACAGGAGCAGTCCTTGCAGCCATATGAAAGCAGCAGTAGACATGCACAGGCAGCAGCTCACCATCTTGGTTGTCGCAGCAGCATGTCCTGAACCCAGGCATGGCACAAGGTAAGCCTGTCATCATGCTTTTGCGCTGGCCAAAGCTTGGCAGCTTTGTTGCAATGATGTTGTGGCACATGACAGGTACGTGCTACCTGCAGATACAGGTGATGTAGTGAACATAGTCATGGTTGAGAAAAGACACACTGCCAGTACTGAACTCAATGGACAAGGTGGCACTGGAATCAGCAGAAACAATGCAGTGACTGGTGCTCAGCCAGCTGGTGGCACAGAATCTGTCCCATCTGATGCCAAAAAATGCTGCATATGGTTTGAAAAACCTGTCATTGCAGCTCTCAAACCTGGTCACAGGCGCACATTTTTTGTTCTGTGCTGGCTGTTTTACCTGCTACTTTGTCCCAGTCCATGTGCAGTCATGTCGACAGGGTGATAGCTAGCTCCAAACACACATTGCCATCACAAGCTGAGCTGTGTCTTGCGTCTGCAGCGTGCACTACCATTTCTGCTAAGATTGCGTGAGAAGATTGGAGAGATAGGGTGATCGCAAATGTCCATACTGCAGAGTGCCCTATGATGGCATCATTCACGCCATATTCTGATGACAGGTTCATTGAGATCTACACTGCGTGGTAATTTGTTTTCATACAAGCCAGATGTCATATGGGAAGTACGCCTTGCAACTACATGTTTTCTGGCAAACACTCATTTTTTAAAAACCTCTCCGTACAAGTATACGTCAATTGGTGTTATCTTGCAGACATAGCTACATCATTTTCAACATGACACGTCACCTTTGGAATCTACAATGCAATTGCAAGCTTTCAATTAGAAACTGCAGAGGTGATTCAAGCAGGATCTTGGTGATGGCATGCACATGCATGCATATACATTTATATATATATGTGTGTATGTGCTCAGATGATTACTCACGTCCACTGCCTGTCTCCACCAAGAACTGGCAGCCACTCCTTGAGCATCCAGCCAGGCTGCAGAGGGGTCTGAAGCTTCCCTTGTAAGGGATATTGGCAGACCAAAGAGCCTTTGACCAAATGTTGGGTGTGAGTACTTTTGCCATGCAAGACATCAAATGATTTTGCATCCTCACCATTCAGAATTTGTACCGGTCCTAGTTAAACTTGGAGTGAGCGAAGCATGCTAACAACAATGAACTCACCCGACGCAAACTAAACCTCTGAACAATGTACATGCTCGGCGAGCTTGACCTCTTCAGCACGCCACGCCGCATAGGCGCGGTCGGAGGACTGAGATCACTACCAGCGTTACATCAGCACCGATCAGGCTCCGCTGTTCCAGCTGCTTGCAGGCCATGCAGAAGGCCAGCAAAGGTTATACGTGGTGAGTGCAAGCGACGCTCGCCGAGACTGTGTCGCACTAGCTGCAGAATCTGCTGCAACACTGATGACTTCTGATCAGTTTGAGTGTATGCCTGCAGGGACTCGTGCGGTTCTACGCCCGAGCTGGCTCGTCTGCGCATCAGCAGCTGTCAGTGCCAAGCCTGAGCAGGTGTCAAAACGCGACTGTACCTTGTGCGTCGCCGATAGCACTTCCTGACAAGGTTGTGCTGTTTTGCAGTTGTGGGAACAGCTCAAATCTGACGCTGATGCAGCCTATGGGGACGCCTCAGAACTTCTCAAAAAGTCTGAACATGCAGAAGAAGCAGCTGCTGCTGCCGAGGCTAAGCTTGGGGATGCCAAAAAGTAAGCACCAGCACAGCTCTGGCTTGGTCAGAATGTGGCAAACACCACATGAATTCCTATTGCCGCTGCAGGAAGGCAGATACTGCAGACCTCAGTATCCAGCAAGCCAATAGCGCTGCACAAAAAGAAATACAAAGTGCTTCTGATGCTTTGACCAGCTCTTTTACTGACCAGCAAGGCAGCACACCAGAATCCTTGAACAGTCTTGCTCTCAGCCGACTGGACAGATGGCAACAAGCACATCGGTCTGCATCAGGCTTTCAGGTTACCACCACAGCAGCAATCTAGCAGTATGTGGTCATGTAATTGCTGCTCGCACTGACAATACCTGTGTGAGTCACGGTTCATGTGAGTCATCTTGCATATGCCTTGCAGCATCACCAGAGTGCACATGTGAATTGCTGAAGAGTTGGTTGTATGCAGCTTGTCCAGATACAGACGTCCGCATTGCGGTAGCCTTTCTGCTTCATTAAACGAAAAAAGCAGATGCATCATGGTCTTGGGACAAACAGTTTGTCAGCAGCCTACGGTCATCTACCTGCAAGGAAGACTGGCTTTGGCTTTACACATGCGCTTTGGCCTGTGTTTGCTGACAATAACGGCGTGCATGCAGAAAGTGTCCAAGACAGAAGCAGGTGCTCCGAGCCTGCCAGATTTCCACTTGGTAGTCCACGTGGCATCTGTGAAAGCTGAGGGAAAGCCGTATGCTGTGGTCGGCATTGCAGCTGGGGCAGCTTCAGGAGGACCTGATTTGGAGGGCCTCCTATTGCACTGGGCATGTGTGTCAGGGCAGGGCCAAGAATGGCAACAGCCCCCATCTGGCTGGCATACAGACCCAGACTTCTCCCAGGGTGCAGGTGAGGGGCCATGCCGACAGTCTTGTCTTGAAGGCAGTTACAATGCAAGTGTGTGCAGTTCATGCAGCCTTGGAGTCTTACTGCAATCAATAAGACTTCATGGAGCTGCTTCATGCAAGCCAACAACACATCCTGGGTTTTGCTGCATCCTGTTGCGCTCGGCATGCTTGTAGCCAAACCGCTGAAAGACAATGCCGATGACCCCTTACAATGTGCAGTAGGTATTCATGTTGCTTCCTTTGCTCTGTCGCATGTTGAGCTGTTGTGCAGACTTTGCTGCTGCACTGTTGCAGGCAAGGCTTGGCAGACACCGCTAGGGAGATATGCGCCTCAGCAGGGTGGTGACTCAGCGCCAGGTGGCGCAGCGTGGGCCGCTGTGCTGCAACTACCTCTGGAAGGGCTGTTGAGCAAGGGCGGTGGCGTTCAGTTTGTGGTCAAGAGGGCTCAAGGCGCTCAGCCAGAGTGGCTGTCAGGGCCTGACAACAAGGACTTCTTCATCAGCCTTGATCAGGTAGGTCATCATGCTACTCTGGTCACTCAATGTGCGCACACAACTGTATTGCGTCTGCAACAGTAGTCTGTTATGCATGAGCACGCTCTGTAGCAGCACTTTCAACTTTGGTTGATCTCAGGGTAAAGTGCCGTGACAGATCAATGTCAGAATGAAGGCTTTGACAAGCCAGTGCCTGGAGTTTTTGCCTCAGGATCAGCATGACAAGCTAAAGCAGCCCTGCTTTGATCCACAGCATTGGTATCTCAAAGCATATGAGCATTGCACTAAAATACCAACGGCCGCATACCCAGCCACAGCTCTCAGACGGCGCAAAGCATGTTGTACCACTGACAGGCTGTCTTTCTCTACTGTGCAGGCGGTCAATGTTGCCAACCAGGCAGGAGACAGCTCAGCTACATCACATCCACCCACTGAGCCCCCGGCTCCCAAAGAGAGGGCCCTGATGCCTGCTGGCATGGACAAGCATGCCAAGAAGGCTCACTGGGACCAGCGCAAAGCTGAGCGGGCAAGGGCAAGGCAGGTCAGCACAGCATGTCACTCAGCACATGCCAAATGAGGTTTTAGGGTTGACGCAAGCCAAATGGCGCAAGCCAAATGATGTCTGCAATCCAACACACTCTCAACACATGAGCCCTGTCAAATCTACCTTGTCCGCTGTAGCAAAAGTCACTTGAGAATGTACTGACTATGCTGTGTTTGCCTTTTACTCTGCATCGAATTCTGACCAAAAGACATTTGCTTAGAAACGCACTGCACAGAGTGTGCTTGCTTTTCTGTATGTGCTTTGACGCGGCCGCTGTTTTAGGCTGACATGACATGCCTGGGTTGTACCAGCCTCTGCACTGGTCTGCATGCCATGCAAAAGCTTTGCTGCAGCTACAGCCATGTTCATCAGCAATGTACATTGCAGAACATGACATCTCAGCTTCAAAACTATGTGATTCACTTGTATGATGATCTTGTACTGCAGAGGAAGTCTGAGGAGCCAGCTTCTGAGGGACCACCTGTTGGAAGTTCAGAAGATTGGGTGGTTCTTGACAGTGGCAAGTCTTTTGCTTGGTCTGCAAAGCAGCATGGCTCTCTCCAGCAGCAGATTGATGCCATGGAGAAGCTCATTCAGCAGCAAGGCCAGCAGGTGCAACACACCCTAGAATTGATGCCTCTTCTTACAATTACAACATCTGAGTTGATCTGACTCATTGTTTTGCAATGCCTGATTCTGATTGTGTGCTGCATTGTGGCAGTAATTCAGCGTGACTGCTGTACACCCTGCTTGTCTCCACCTCTTGCTGTTGGAGACATGCTATTATGCAGACACACAGCACCGTTTGCTGGCCACAAGCAACACAAAAACGTCACCAGAAAGTGAGGCATAGCGTGCTTGTGTGAAGCTGGTGTCTCTATCAGTCTGTCCTTTCAAATGCAGGATGGGTCCAAAGCAGCTGAGGGGCTAGCCCTAGCCTCAAACGCCCTGGATGCGGCCAAGCCCTTGGTAGCTAAAGCTGAAGAAGCCAACAAGGCTGCTGATGCGGCTCGCTCTGAGATGAGAGACATATCCAGGTATGTGACAGACCCTCTTTTTCCTCTCACAGCTCTTCCTTGCACCCTTTCACAGAACTGTTGCAAATGCATTCCATCCTAGAGGATCAGATGCATATGTGTCTGTGAGCCTGTAAGTCTGTAAGCTGCTTGACACCTGGTACCTGGTAACCGTATCTCTGGCATCAGAGGAGTCTCACACACACCCTCAGTTCGTGTTGACATGTGATGGCCATGTGAGTGCGTGATGTGCAGAGAAGCGAGCCGTGCAAGAGATGAGCAGCAAAGCGTGCAGGCTGAGGCCGAGCTTGCTGTCAGAGCAGCGCGCACAGCAGCATGCCGACTTAAGGTACACCAGTGATCCCCTGTTCCAGAAGCAAAGTATGGGCATACAACGTTGGCAGCATTGCACACACAATCTCAGCTCTATATCGTTTTCACTGTTCCCCTTGGATAATGTAGCCGGTGTACTACCTCTGCTCACCTTGCATGAATTGTTCACAGTGACATGTGTCATGACTATGCGTGCTATCCATGCGGTCACAGACATCTGGGTTTTGCTTTCACCCCAATTTCGGGGTGCAGTGCAGCACAAACTCCAGAAATAGCATCAGTCATTGTTCCAGCCAGTATGTATGCTGCTGAGCGTGCTTCTGCTGGACTGGTGCAGGGCTTGAGTCAGTCATGGTCATGTGACACCTTGCTTCTTGATGCAGGGCAGAGAGCAGGAGGTCACCCTCACTGATCTGCATCACATAGCAGAAGAGGAGCAGAAGGCTTGGTTCGATGAAGCAGATTCCCGCCAGGTGGGTCTCTGTTCTGCGCTTTTACGTCACTCAGCATGCATGACTGCACATCTTCCATGGTTGCGGCTTGCATTGTGTACAGGTTGATGTCTATGCAAGCAAAGAAAACCAGTCACTTTATGTCTGCAAGCACATGCAAGTGCAATGAGTCACTATCATATCATGACATTGAGCTACTGCTGGTCTGACGTAGTGATGCTCAAGCACAGGGCACAGCATCTACGCATGCCCAAAGACCAATCTTTTACTTTGACTTCAGCAAAACGCTATGCGCTGCATGACTTCACATTTGAGCTTGCCTGTCACTGCAGCACATTGAGGGCATAACACCCCAGAGAAACACCTTCCGCATCCAGAGCATTGATGGCTCTGTGGTGTCATATGAGACTCTATGCAAGGAGGGAGACAAGCACTTTGCTGTCATCAGCATCGTGGGTGGCGAGGCCTTCGATGATGGGGAACTTGATGAGACCTCCCTGCACTGGGCCTGCACCCCAAAGCAAGGTGGGGCCTGGGAGGGCCCCCCACCAGGCTGGAAGACTGAGCCGGACAGCTCCCTTGACGCAGGCAAGCTCCTGTGCTATGCATGACACATGTGTGGGTGCTATATCACAAGAGCATCTGAATCCATTAGATGTGCATGTGTGGGTGCTATATCACACAAGCATCTGAATCTATTAGAGGTGCGTGTGTGGGTGCTGTATCACAAAAGCATCTGAATCCATTAGATGTACCTGAGCAGCAGGCCTGACTCGTTATTGACTGAGTACAAACAATAAGTTCAGGCTAGGACTGCGCCTAGGTCATTGCCGTCACCCACCTACTGAGGTGTGTCCTATGCTATTTGCCCTTTTTTGGTTAAAAGTCTTTTGTGCAGCATGGCAGTAGCTGATGCAATGGAATCAGGATCATGATGCTTGGGTGAACATAGCATCAATGCCAGACAACCTGCCTTGCTGAAGAGCCAGACCTGCCAGATGCTAGACTTAGACCATTGCTGCTGAAAGTGTTTTGCTCAGTTGGTTGTGCCAGCCAAGTATAGCCCAGCAAGGGTCGTGGCAAAGGCAAGGCAGCCAGAGTGTGGTGCAATGCAGGTGGTGGGGCATATCAGACCCTGCTGAAGAGGGTGCCAGCCCCAGGCTACCCCTCCCGCCCAGACATAGCAGTGCACGCTGTCACCATCCAGGTGCCCTTGGAGGGCTCCCTGCTCACTGGAGGCATTGCCTTTGTGCTGAAGACTGGGCAGCAGCAGTGGCTGGCCTGCAGAGCTGAGGGTGTGCTGCGCTCTGACTTCTTCATCAGCACCCAGCAGGTGCCTCCCAAGACTCCTGACCAATGTAGCTGTACTGAAGGAGCTGCGAACAATTGGCAGTTTTGTATGTTGATTGGAAGAAAACTGTGTCTGCTATGTGTCTTCGCAAGACATGCCAAATTCAGCATTCAACGCTACAAGTTAAGATCGATCAATCAATCAATCAATCAATCAATCAATCAATCAATCAATCAATCAACATGTGTTCAATGTCCTGTGGGGCCATTGGGACCCAACAGACAAGAAGCCGCATTCACAACCAGCATTCACAACGATCACAGGTTGTCTAAGCACAGCAGGCTTGGTTCAGGGGTTGAGAATTTATTGGGAAATGAACTCATTGGGAACAGAAAAACTGGGAACAGAAGAATGATGCAGCTTGCTCAGCAGAGCTACTCAAGCATGTCTCCAAAACTCTGCAGTGTCTCGATAAGCGCTTACAGATAGGAACAAGTCTGCAGTCAACAGGCTTTCTGGTCAGCATTGAAGCACGCTTTCTGGCTTGTGCTGCAGGCTGCTGAGGACCTGGAAGAGATCCTTGCATCAAAGACAGAAGAGCCTGCCCTGCCTGCCAGCAATGGCAATGCAGCAAGTACAAATGGTGCATCAGCTGTACAGAAGACAGACACAGGTCCAGCTAGCAATGGGAGTGAAGGGGTGAGCAAGACCAAAGATGACATGCTAAAAGAAACAGGAGGCATTGGGTCCAATAAGTGAGTCTGTGGCCAATTTCACGTGCAACAAATGATCCTCCAATAGGTCAGATTAGGAATAGTGCACTCTGTCATTCTGTACAATAAAATTGTGGTGTGCCTGATGTGAATGGCATGGCAGCATGTATTTAGGCTTATGCTGCCTAGGCAGGATATCAGACATGAATCATTAGGTCGTGTAGGTCATGTTTTGACAGGTTGCAACAGGTGGAAGCAACTGAGTCCGTAGAGTTCTGCTGTAATGAATGATGCTGTACTGCAGTACCATGAACTGACAGCGTGCTATTACGCTGCAGTGTGTAAGGAAAGGTGCTTGTGTCACAAGGCAAACATGACAACACCCTGCTGCATGCATCTTGCTTCTTCACAAGCCAGTCCCCGACCTCGCAACTCTCACCTCCTCTGCATGCACAGCATACTCATGCTAGCTTGATGTCTGCAAACTTCGTCGACAGGTATGGAAACCTAGCTTTTCCTGGTTGTATACATCAAATGTGATCTCTATCTGACTGGCAAACGTTATGTCTTGCTTTCTGACTGAAGCATGATACTGAGTGGCATGCAGTTGTTTATCACTGATCACTATCAGCACTGTCTGACAAGCAACGTAGCTCTGTCCTTGTGCTGCGGATGTCCCTTGTATTGGTATCAAGGCCAGCAGGCTCCTGTAGACAACACGTCCATGCATTTTGCTTTGCCGAACAGTGCTGTCACGATAGTCTCATGTCGCTGCTCACTCAGTTGATTTTAGAACGCTGTGGGACACCAAAGCTGGTGCAGGTGGCAAGGTGAAGTGGCACATCAGACGGTGGAAGATATCAAGCAGATAGAGAGTAAAGCAGAGCGCTCCCTCATGCACCGCTTCAACCTTGCCAAGGTCAGCTGGTCTTCTCCCTCTTGTGCCAAAGGCTGAAGCCCACGCTCAACCTACTCTGATGGGACCAGAGTCACAGTCAATGTGACTGCAGTGCAGCTTGAAGGGGTCTGTTTTTGGACTTTGTTGTGAGGCAGCAAAGCTTACACTGTGTGTCATTTGTCAGCAAGACTGCATACATCGTCTGAAGAGACAAGACTTGTCCTGCACATACCTGAATCATCATGAGCTGGAAAGCATTTTGATTGTTAGTTCTGGTTTTATGCAGCAAGACAATGCAAACCCAACCCAGGCAGTCATAGCTGCAGTACATGTTTCGAAAGGGCCTTCACAGCTTGATCATCATCACCAGCATCATACAGGGCTAGTCACTTGCATGAAACCAGGTGTGATCAAGCTTGGCACACTGCCGTTGAGCAAGCGAGGTTAATTGCAGCTTACAACATGCACAAATAGACATTGTGTCTTCGACACCTATGACTGTTGTGACATGCATTCTACAGAAGACACTGCATGTCCAGGTAGTGCATGTCTGTGAAGAGACCTATATTTAGGGTTCAGGTCAATGGAGGTCAACATCAGATCACATGCAATGGCTGTGCTGTGTCAGGTTGGTTATGACGTTATGTGTTCAGGAGTTGGTGATGGCTGCAACCAATGGTGGCAAGCCCATAGAGGAGCAAGAGGGAGCTCTGGTGGCAATCTTGACTTGGCTGCGATTCAGCTCCAGTCGCTTGCTGACCTGGAATAAGAACTACAACATCAAGCCTCGCGAAATCAGTGCTGCTCAGGTCGGTGATCATGGAGACATCACAGCAAGATACACAAGCAACATTATTTCTTATATTCACACAATTCTTACATATGACTCTTACATACTTCTCTTCCACAGTATTCTCACGAAGTGCTTCTACATGTTCTTGTAGTTGAGGAATGACATCATACTTGGCCTGCTGTTTGTGTTGTGGAGGACCACTGACACCACATTTAATGGAACAGCTACAGCCAGACCAAACAGGAAAACATGCATGCAACATTGATACGCGGATCTTGCAATGTTTTGTGTTTTTGATGGCTCAGATGATGAGGTTCACAGGGATTTCACTGACAACTCTGTGAAACTAACACAGCTGAGCCTTGATGCTGGTAGCACAGCAGCACCGTGACTGGCCTGATCATGTCTCATTCGTTTTATACCATACAGTCTGGGGTGTGGAGCCAGTTTTGACTCATCAGACATCCTGGCTTGAAAGCACAGGTGTATGTGGTGTGCGACTAAACCAAGTTGGTAGGAGTTCTGTTCTGTTTCCAGGATGGCTTGACAGCACTGCTTGCTGAGCTGCTGGAGAAGAGGCCAGAGTGGAGGGACCTGATGCTGCTGGGGCTGGCGGCAGTGGGGCGGGGGGGTCAGGGGGATGTGGGCCAGAGAATCAGAGATGAGATCCTGTACGTGCAGTCACGCAACAATGCCAAGGTGACATCTTTTCCTACATTTTCTTGAAAGCCAAAAGGAATGTACTCTGTTTTGTGAGTCTGCAGCCTGCTGGGAGGGCAGCATTCATGAGCCTGAGGTTGCACTGTGTTCAGCAACTGTTGTGGCAGGGCCGGCAGGAGTGCTGGGACTCACAACAGCTGTTTTGAGTGTGAGCAGCACAGCTGCCTCTGGTTGGCACAAGTGCATGCAGTGACGCAGCAACTACTTTGCTCAACATCTGCATGCTGTTGTGTCAGTCAGGACATGTGCGGTGTCACAAATGCCAGCATGTGATCACACACACTCATGATTCACTCTTCCTTCACCCTTATGTTGCATTGCTTATAAAGTCCAAGGGCACGCAGTACGTTCAGGGGCTGGGGTCAGGCTCTAAAGGCAAGGCATGGCAAGCGTTGTAATGACTGCTTGCAATGACATGCTACTCAAGCTTCTTTGTAAATGTGCATACATGTTTGATAATGTAATTTCAACATGAGTAATATGTTTATGTTTGCAGGGAGGGATGATGGAGGAGTGGCACCAGAAGCTGCACAACAACACCAGCCCTGATGATGTCATCATATGCCAAGCCCTCATTGCATATGTACAGCATGATTTGGACATCAGCCAGTACTGGAAGACCTTGCAGGTACAGCTGTTTGTGCAGTGCTAAAAGCTGATTCAGCAGCTTACATGTGCTATATGACACATGTGTACAGAAAGAGCGGTATCAAAACACATCAGGCCTTTTGACTGCTTGTTTGACATGTACAAGCAGCTTTACACTGGCTTTTTTCAAGTAACCAGGTGATCTGTGAGAGATTTTGTATGCTTGTCTCAGGCTGGCTGGTATGTAGCGACTCATGGCAAGAATAACATCCTTCCCGTTTGAACATACAAACACTGTGTGGCGACCTTGCTCAGCATGCACAGTATCTTGCAGCAAAAGCCAGCTGGTAGTGTGCGTGATGACTGTGCCAACCTATGTAGTCATGTCAGTAGCTGATATCACTCATTTGCAAGTAGTGCAAACAGTAAGTCACATGGCTACTACTCAAGTAGTGAAATGTGACAGCATGTCCTGTCTCAGGCGGCCAACATCACCCAAGAGCGACTGGCTAGCTTTGACCGGCCCATCAGGAGTGAGCCCTGCTTTAAGCCTGACCAGCAAGAAGGCCTGCTCACAGACCTCACCAACTACCTGCAGACTCTCAAGGCAAGCCAACCTGACATCATATGATTGACACTGTGCCTGCCTTTGTTGTGTAAGTCAGGCCATGCATGTCACACAAGCACTGTCATCATTAGCACCTTGATGACTGTTCCATTTTTTCTTGGCTCCATGCTTGCCTTCTGTCATGTGTGATGGGCTGATGTAGAAGATCTTTCCAGGAGTTGACGTTTACATGTATCAGGTCTGTGAGATCACTGATCACAGGCTGACAAATTTGTGTGATGCATGGCTTGCTGTGTAGGTCAAAGTGTACAGCAACAAAATCCATTAGTCACAGGAAAGTTTAGAACCCTTACCAGATTTGAGTGTTGAAATGTCTTGCCTGTGTGTTACACGCAGGCAGTGCATTCTGGAGCAGATTTAGAGTCAGCAGGTAATGCAGTGCTGGGTTACAACCAGGTCAGCATGAAGGGCAAAGCTATCAAGGTGGACCCAGTCCCAGGGGTGGCCACCGCCCACCTCAAAACCCTCCTTGAAGCAGCCCTGGTGAAGGGGGGTGAAAAAGCACGGGGAGCAGGTCAGCCCGGCGTGAGAGGTGTTGCACAGAGCCTGGAAGAAGTTGGGAGGCTGATGGCTGTCAGGCGGCACTTGCTGCCTGCTTTGGCAAAGGGGAATGATGGCTGTGGAGGTCGGCTCAGGTATGAGCTGTATAACCATAAAAAAGAGCTACAAAGAGATATAAAGATAAAGATACCATGAAAACACAGATCAATGACAAATTAGAGATGCCAAAGGGGATTGAAGGCTGTGGTGGTCGGCTCAGGTATGCACTGCTTGCAAATCTGACCACCTGGCACTACAAATGGTGGTAAACAGCAATAGTGCTAGTGATAGTAACAACTGCAGTAACAGGCGAAACACAGTAACACTTGTAGCAATGGTGGCAGTAACAACAGTGGTAGCAATGGCAAGAGCAGCAGCACTAGCAGTAACAGTAACAATACAAATAACAATAAATGTAAACACAAAGGATAAAGACAATGGTCTGATGTATGCCACCCGCCTGCTGTGAGAAGAACAGGCGGCACCTTGAATGGATGATTGACTGCATTTTGGGCCTGCAAACAGTGCATCATAACACCCAGCACACTGCCACAGTGTACAGCTTGCATGCAGGCAGTTGTGTAGACACAGCGCTTTGGCACTTCAGCTGCCATACTGCTGCCACCACACCCTGTGATATCAAACACAACTCTCATGCCTATGCATGTTCAAACACAGGCAAACCCTTTTTGGGTACAGAGTTACTCCCCCAGCATGATTGAGTGCTTAACTGGACTTCTTACAGGAGAACAAACATGTTATATTTTGTTGCAGCTTGACATGTGTAGCCTGCCACATAGGCATGTGTTTGGCTGTGGCACGGCTGATGCACAAGCAGTGCAGGTGTCGAGTTTCTTGCTGAAGCTTGAGTTGCACATGAAACGCTAAGCATGACCTTACAATACTTCCGCTGTCTATGTTCACAAAGCTGATCTTGCAATTGCTATGCAGAATCCTTCAATCAAAACTTTAGAAACTTCAGCCTGGTGACAACCCTTGTTGGCAATTGGTTGGAGAGTCTCACCTACATGGACAATTCTTTCGTTACTGAACTGTGCAGGGATGTCTTGTATCTGGACTTGGCTCTTGATGGGGCTGTACGGTCAGCTGTGGAGTCATCTCTCACCCACATCCGGGGTCCGACAAGCAGCAAACCAGATGCACATGAAGGAGAGGCAGAAGAAGAGGCGCATGACCAGCATGCTGATAGACTTGATCGCCATCTGTGCAGAGAGCGTTTGCCTGTCTGCTGGGTCCAACCTGGAGCTAAGCATGGTGCACAAAGACTACCAGGTGAGCAGTATTGCGTCGAACAGCATGCACTTGCTCATGTAAAAACTCAAAACTGCATGAACTTGTATGATAGCGATGCTACACCCGTGAGGCATCCATTCCATCCTGGGCTCTGCATTGTAGCTTGCTGGTAAGCCAGCTTTGGAGAGCTGTCTCATCTGAATGGCACCATTGCCAAGTGTTTTTGTATCCCCAACAGACGAAACATGGGAAAATCCTCTTAGTTTTTGCTGTTGCTGCTCGGGAGGTAAGCAAGCCGATCATGCATCCATTTTCACACCAGCTTGTGATGCACCCTGGGTATTCTGAGCAGTCCAAAAGCAAAACAAAATCTGCTGTGTTTGCAGGCTTCTCAGGCTTTAGCAATCCCCTTGAAGTGGCTCAGAGCACAAGCAGCATCTGAGCGGTTGAGCCGTGAGCTCAGCACCATGTCTGAGCGTTACTCAAGATCCTTGCAGCCGACTGCAACAGCCCTGGCGCATGCCCTAGGCCTGCCCCAAGACAGCACCGACATTTTTTGTGAAGAAGTTGTCAGAGGGTCGTCGGCTGCGCCACTGGCACAGCTGGCAGCGATTTTGGCGCCAAAGCTGAGGCTGGCGGCAGGGCTTGACAGCTGGCAGATCATCAGCCCTGGATCTGGTAGGAGATCTGCTGTCACAATCTACGCCTTGTCACATGATGCATGAAATGCAATCTCTGCTTAGACAGGCACTCAACTTTGAAACCTGCAGTTGCAGCAGCAACTGCTGTTGTATGAACATGCAATGCAAGTTTTTGGACACCATCACATCATGTACCTAGCTCAACATGAGCAGGAAAGCATTTTTATGTATATATATTATTATTATCATCATCATTATTATTTTTATTATTATCGCTATCATTATTATCATTATTATCATCATCACATCAGCTGCTGGTGCAGGTGCTGCTGTGGGGAATCTGGTGGCGGTCAGCTCTCTGTCAGAGGTGCAGCATGAGTCATACACAGAAGCCACTGTGCTGCTTGTGAAGCACATTGGCGGTGAAGAAGACATACCAGAGGTGAGATGTACAACCAGTCACCTCCTGCTTCTGACAAGTGCTCCTAACAGGAATGCTGCTCAGACATACGGCACTCCTGCCTTCTGTGCATATAAGAACAGATGCAATTTTGATGTCTTCAGTCAATGCAGTTTTGGGGAGTTGAAGCATATAACAGCAATATGGTTAGGCCTATCTGAGCCTAGCCCGAGACCGGTGCTCTACTTCTAGCCACGCAGCTGCAGCTTCTATGCCCAGCTGTCACCCAGAATGCACTCATGCAACGGACTGACATGTGTCTTGCGCTAAGGTCAGGAATGCTCTGACCACTGACAGTCCTAGCTGAGTATTGGCAGTCCTGAGTAGCTGAGTGACAGAGTAGTAAACAGTGAAGCTGACAGCGGTTCCCTCTGAGTCATGTATACTTTACTAATAGCCATTATGACTGAAGATGGGATGTGAGGTGGCTGCAGGGAGTTGTGGCAGTGATCAGTAAGGATGCTCCAGATGTGCTCTGCCACGCTGCAGTCAGGGCACGCAACAGCGCTGTCATGTTGGTTGCATGCGCTGATGAAGAAGAGCGGGCTCAGATTGCAGCATGGCACGGTCAATCAGTCCAATTGCGTCTGGCCCAGGTACAACCCACACAATTGAAATTGAAGTGACGAAGTATACATGTCGCAAATTAAAGCAAGGTATAGCTCTTGTTGTGTGCTTTATGCACGTGCCTTCTAGCTTTGATGAGGGCTTCTTCTTCGAACACAATTGTGCAGCCTGTATGCAATTAGACCAGATGGTATTGCAAATCTGGCGCCTTGCTGTCACAGGGCAACACCACCGTCAGGGTCAGCACTGCAGAGGGGCATCCCCAGCATGCACAGTCAGCTTCCTCCTCAGCTTCTGACCCCTCCAATCATGACCAAGCTGCTACCAGCAGCTTGCCGCAGATAGTGCAACGTGAATGGTGTGGCCTTTTTGCAATCAGCTCAGACAGCTTCAGCTCAGCGCATGTCGGCGCCAAGTCACTCAACACTCAGAAGCTCAAGGTGAGTACAATAGTCTCTCTCACCACCAGGTCTCCAACAGCGGCTAGTCACCCTCTTTCACAAGCGTGTCAGACTAAGAGACATGGCTGAAGCTGCTCCTCAGCTGTTGCTAGCCTAAACAACCTGAATCCAGGCGTCTGTTATGTCTGTCCAGCCATGATCACATGGAGTGACCTGACTGACACATCCAGAGGTGGTCAAGCCTATGTATATGGTCGTTGTCATGGCAAGATCATAACAGGCATGATAAAAGTGTTTGACGTCACAACTAGTCCTTAGCTAAACACCCTGCTATGTTGGCTTGAGCCATGTGGCTGTGCTAGCTAGAAGGTTGTGCATGTACTGTATGTCATCTTCTCAGTTATTGCCTCTTGACTCCCCTGATGAGTCCCAAAGACAGAAAATGTAGATTGATTGATTGATTAATTAGTTGATTGATTGATTAATTGATTGATTGATTGATTCATTGATACAGGGTCAACTGCCTGCCTGGGTCAACCTGCCCTGCTCAGCAGCCCTGCCCTTTGGGGCGTTTGAGGCAGTCTTGAGCCATCATCAGAATACTGCAGCAGCTTCGGCCGTGCAAGGGGTGAGTCATCTAGCCATCGTTTCCGATGAGCAGCTGACTAATGTTCGATCAGAGGTGATGAGGCTGGAGGCTCCTGCAGAAGTTCAGCAGCAAGTCACCAAAGCATTGCATCAGTCTGGTGAGCACAGCACAGCACAGCTCAAGTACATTCAAAACAACACATTCAGCTTAAGAGTTGCTGCCATCGGCAGGTGCCCATGACTACTGTACTGGAACCAATATGTGTTGGCCAGATCCTTGGGCAGCCTGGTGCAATACTTGGCTTCTCATTACATTGACACCAAAAGGCGTAGTCTTTTCTTTTCTTTTCAATGCCTTGGCCATGTGTTGGCATTTCCAGCCACCTTTGGACATCAACAAACTGCTGTCTGGGAGTTGTGACAAGTCGCCTGTTGACCTGCCTGTGATAGTATGCATCAAGTCATAGCACAAACAATATGCAGCTACAAAGTACAGTCAGTCATGTGATCTGCAGCTACAGTTGCAGTGCAGTAAAATATATGATCTGCAGTTACAGGTACACCAAGTGGTTGGATCTGCTGTCTGCAGCTACAATCACATCAAGGCACATGGTCTGCAACCTGCAGGGGTCAAGTGGGATGGCAGCAGCCCCTCCTGGGAAGAAATGTGGCATGCAATCAAGGCAGTCTGGGCATCTAAATGGAACTCCAGGGCAGTGTCTAGCCTGAGGAAGGCAGGCCTGCGGCAGCAGAACCTGCAGATGGCCGTGCTGTGCCAGCCTATCGTGTCAGCTCAGTATGCCTTTGTGGCTCACACCACCAATCCAGTCACAGGTT